>Ga0100380_10005400_pt1 | contig 13199 bp, 17 predicted proteins | sample CryGeymeta201504_FD_80417 | JGI IMG/M metagenome (GOLD analysis project Ga0100380, IMG submission 80417) | Groundwater microbial communities from Crystal Geyser aquifers in Utah, USA - Crystal Geyser metaG 2015-04 | ecosystem: Environmental > Aquatic > Deep subsurface > Groundwater | place... | reverse complement strand
TTGGGGATTGGGGATTGGGGATTGGGCCCAATCCCCAATCCCCAATCCCCAATCCCCAATTCTAATAGTAATATTAATATTAAATAAAATGTTATTTATATGGATATTAAATATATAATATGATCTTTACTAAATATTATTATTGTAAATACTTAAAATATAAATTAATAATTATTAATTTAATTATAAGTATTTTTTAGCTATAGTAAAATTATAATTTCTATACATTTATATTGTAATTATATTTTCTAATTTAATCTAAATTACATAGTTTTAATCACCTCCTTCAGGTTTATCACCATCTTCATCTTTTTTATCGCTATCTTCTTTTTTATCAGCGTCTTCATCTTTTTTATCTGCTTCTTCATTTTTTTCTTCAACCTTTTCTTTAGGAGTTTCTTCGACTTTTTCTTCGACTTTTTCTTCATGTTTTTCTTCTTTCTTTTCTACTTTCTTCTCCTCTTTCTTCTTTTCCTCTTTCTTTTCTACTTTCTTTTCCTCCTTCTTTTCTTCTTTTTCATGATTTCTACTAGAATTATCTGCTCTAGAATGATCTAAAGTTTCTTTATCTGCCACTGTTCTATCACCTGACGATTTCTCATTATTTCTAGATGATGCTTCAATTACTGAATTATTCATTGAGTTCAAAGAACTATTTAACATAACTGATGCTGATGCTGAATGGCCTAACTTATTATCAAATACACCAAATTCGGAAAACACTCTATAAGCTCCAGGTCCAGGGACTATAATTTAATTACATTATTAATACCTTGATTTGATGTTGATACTTTTTGATGAATCCTTCCTAAGATTGATTTTCCAGGTGAAGATTTTATTTTACTATTAAAAAATACTCCACTTCCGTTAATGATAGATTTACTTTCATATTGTCCTGGTCCTGGTACTTTAGAATCTATATTATTATTAATATTTATTATAAGTAATGTTTGTTTATATGTTTATACCTTCATATTTAAATCTTTTTCCTTTAGAAGCTGAAAACATAATATTTGTTGCATTCCTTGTGTGCGATAGTGGATAATGACCAGTTGGGTTGAATACGTCCACAGGATATTCTCCTGGCCCTGGTGATCTTTGTGATGCTGAACCTCCGTCTTTACGGATACCTTTTCCTACTAAGGAAAATTTTAGAGAGTCGTGTCCTAATGGTTTGGTAGGATTATAATTTCCTGGTCCGGGTATACCTCCTTCACTATTTGGCATTCCTTCGATAAACACCTTTATTATCACAATAATAATTTACTTTTTTATAGTATTCTCTAGATATACCAAAAGAAAAACCATGAGGTTTCTTTTGATCAAAATCACTTGGTATATTATAAAACGGTGGTTGATTCCTATTTTTTCCTCCAAAACTCATTCTATCGCCAACACCTAACGAAGTCGACCTTTTCGAAAGTGCAGTTGGAATATTGTACATTAAACCTGCACTTGAAGCCAATGTGCTTTTTTTAAACCTATCTCCTTTTCCAAAGCTGTATGACTGTTTAGATGTTGAATTATTAATAGGAGATCCACTAATGGCACTACCAACTATAAATCCGTCTTTCATATTGATTTAAAAATATTATATGTTAAGTTACTTTATTATTATTAGTTTATTAATATTTTAATTTATTAAATAGAATAATTGAAACTAAAATAAACAATGATAAAATATTATTATTTGTAAACAAATGTCTATTATGGATAATTTTTATTACAGAAGTAGCAAAAATAAATTAAAAATACTAAGAGATAATAAAGAAATTTATGAAATTGGTAAGATTGAGAATGACATAAGAAGAGAAATATTCTTCTTTGAACTTAGCTCAATGAAAAACAAGACAAAAATTCAGAAAATACAAGAAATAATTAAAAAAGCTAAAAATGAAATTAATTCTTATAAACAGAAAATAAAAGGATTTAATAAGTTAGGATTTTTAATAGGGTTGTCCACTTTTCATTGTGTGAAAATATATAAAACTAAAACATTACTTTCAGAACTTAATTCAAAAAATTATCTTGTACATATGTTTGGTTGTTTGTGTTCAGGATTTATAACTGGGAAAGTTAGTGGGGAGATAATTGGGTTTAATTATGCCACATATAAAGTTTATAAGAAAGCTAAAAAGAATGTAGATGAATTAGAACATTTATTTAATTTGTATTATAATAATCTTTAATGATATAAATGTATTTTATTAAGTATATAGTGATATAGATCAGTAAAAATTATGTTTAATGCGTAAATAAAGAATATTTTAAAATTTAAATAAAAATTATCTAAGCAATTATTTAATATAATTAATTATTATAAAAATAATGAGTGTCAATCGAAACAAAAACGAAATTCGAGAAGTAGACGATATAGATAATTTTTCTGCCAAGAAAGAACATTTTATGAATAATAACCCAATTAATATGAGTTCAGATTCATACAAACCAATTCAAAGTAATTCAAAATTATTGAAGTTTATTCTTTACACTACTAAGGTTGAAATCAAAGCAAATAGTTTTATGAGAATGATTTACGGCATATCAATACTTGAACTTTTATTATGGTTTGTAGCTTTTTTACTGTTTATATCAAATCCTTCAACCTATTTTTTAGTATGGATATTAATATGTCATGTTGGACGTGGGATATTAGGTTTACTTTTAATTGCTAATTTTCCGAAAACATATGAAATATTAGAAAATCTATCAAAAAACCCTAATTTTGATGAAGATAAAATATTAGATATGGTACAAGATCAATTAAAAGAAACATTTTCAAATAGATTTGCTGAAAATAAAACAAAATTACTTATTTATCTTGTTTTATCTTGCTTATGTTTAGTTATTGACTTTATTTTATTTTTCATTCAGCTTTTTCTAAATCAAAATTATTATGCTTTGATGCATATTTCATTTGTGTTTATCATTTCCGTTTTACTAGGTAAATATAATTTTAACCTATAATTACCTATAATTACTTATAATTATAATTTTATTTATTTAGTTACTGATGTTGTTTATTTCCTATGGACTATAACTCTTAAATTTACTCTTCCTGAATATATGATTGAGCCTATTAAAAAGGCCATTTGGGGATCGGTTTCTGAAATGAAAAATGTATTATTTGACTATTTTAAGAAAAGCGACGAAGGAAGCCAAGATAATCAAGGTCAAGACAATCAAGGAATTCCAGAAGTTCCTCAAGTACCAAATTAAGCAAATTAGCAAATTAAGAAAATAAAGCAAATAAGCAAATTATAAGAGTTTAGAGGAATAACATTATTGAAAGGGCTATAGAAAATAGTTATATATAATTATAATAAAATATATTTTCTAAGAAATAAATATTATTGTAATTAATTTTCATAATATAAATTATAAAAATAAATTATAAAATAAAATTCTATAATTAAAGTTTAAAAATAACATTTTCTTATTAATTTTTCTTTAATATATTAAAATAAAAATCTATCATTACTTATATTCCTTTAACGTCTTACATAATAAATCTTATTTAATAATTACATCTATTTAAGATCGTTTGAAAGAGCTGTGCTTTCTTTTTGCAAAAATTAATGCAAGTGCATTCATTTTGTTGAAAGGTTTGACAATTAAGAGGAAGTAACTCAGGGCATGATAAATACTTTGAACATTTCTCTCTGCACTCTATTGGAAGTTCAATATCATTAAAGTGAAGGAAGTCATCAAAATTATTCATTAATTTTTTTGACTTTTCTTTTGCTTTTAAATCATTTTGGTCAAGTAAAGATAGGTTTGTTGAGGAGTTAATTTCTTGCTTAGAGTTTTTAAAAAATAAAAGACATAAGTTATCTTCTTTATTTTTTGGCGCTTCAGAAACATTTGGTTTACTATTATTTACTCTAGTTTCACTAAGATGATCTTGATTATCTTGATTAGTCTTAGAAAGATGTTTTCCATATGTTTTTACATTGTCTTTTTTCTTAAATACAGTAATATTTTCGTCATAGAAAAAATTATTGTCACTTATAGTAGGATTAGAATTATTAGTATTAAAATTCATTTGAGAATTAATTGAAGTATTATTATTGTTATTATTACTGTTGATATTATTGATATTATTCAGATTTGAGTTATTTTTAACTTCAGTATCGCCATTATTTTTTGTTACAATAGGCTTAAATAAGAAAGGATCTTGCTGTTTCTGTTGATTGAAATTATACTCATCATTGTTATTATTGTTGTTGTAATTATTACTATTGTTATTGTTGTTGTTGTTAATGCTGCTACTAATATTATTGTTATTATTGTTAAGATATAAGTCCTCATTTGTTAGATTTTTACTATTATTATTTATATTATTAGTATTATTAAAATATGATGGATAATTATTGGCATTGCTGTTGTCATTCATCTTATTCATCATATACTCATAATTAATCTGATTTATAAAATACTCATTAAAGTAATGATCCATATTATTCTGATTATTATCCGACGATGATTGATTGTTATTTAAAAAGTTTTGTTTGTTGTCAGGATAAATATAATTTTGGGGGTGAAACGAATTACTTAAATAGTTATTAGGTAGGAATAATCCATTATGAATATAAGGATGAAAAGCCGAATTAGAAAGATTAGAAGTATTTTGATTTTGAATAGGTTGACTCGTATTATTAGGATTAATAGGATTGGTTGTAGTATTAATATTAGGAATTCTGTTAAGCAATTGGTTTTGAAGTAAAAGAAGCTTTGGGTATTCCATGCTAATATAATTTGGATCATAATTATTCAAGTTGTTATTATTCAAATTATTGTTCAAATTACTGTTTAAGTTACTGTTTAAGTTACTGTTTAAGTTACTGTTTAAGTTATTTCCTCCTAAGTTGTTGCTTAAGTTATTACTATTATTTGTTGCAAGTTTATTAGAAAATAATTCATTCTTTACACCTGTCAATTTGTTCTTATCAAGACTTACACCACTTTTGGAATTACCAGCATTATTATTAGTATTATTACCTTCTTCAGGTTTACCATAATTAATCGTTGAAAAATTATTACTAATATTGAAAATAGGGCTTGCTTTGTTGTGAATAAAGTTCTTAAGCAATTCATTTTTTAATATTTCAATGTTATCATTACTATTAGTTTGATTAAATTGAAAAGAATTTAGCAAATTGTATAGTTTTCCATCATTATTATTTAATTGATTAATATCAGGCATTCTTTCAGGCTTTCTTTCAGGTAGTTTTTCGTTTATTCTTTCAGGCATCCAAGTGTTTTCTGGAACTTTTTGATTTGCTGACTTCCCTGTTGAATTATTATTAATATTATCACTGCACTTTCCATAAGCCTTCTTATTTGAAATAATACTTTTCTAATAAATTATATTTTATTTAAAAATTATTATAATAGTATTTAAAGTTATTAATAAAATTTGCACAAACAACTCATAAAATATATTATAAAAATGTTACTATTAGTTACCTTTGTTTTAAAGAGCTTTTTAGAAGACTTTACCACACTATTAGGTTTATTGTTAAGAGAAAGTTTTGACTTAGCGCTATCTTTTACTTTCTTTTCATGGCCTTTATTTAGGCCTTTATTATTTCCTTTATCCTGATTTAATTCTTCATCTTCTTCTGAATTTTCTAATTCACTTTTAACAAGGTCTTTTCCATCTTTAATGAAATTAATAAAGTCAAAACCGTGGTTGTCACTTTGCAAGCTCTTATATATGAAGTGAAAGTTTGGAGAGCTAAACTCGTTATTAATCTTATCATATTCTTCTTTATGTTGTACCATCAAATGCTTTTTTAAAGTACAAATATAAAGGTAACTTTTATTACAGTTTTCAATAAAACAAACAAGTTTATATCTTTTTTGAGAAGTAAAGTGAGTACTTGAGTGTTGTTTTAAATTTGAACTGGAAGTAAAGCTTTTTGAACATATTTTACAAGAAAATGGTTTTGAGCCGTTATGAATTCTTGAGTGTCTTACTAAATTAGAAACCTTTTTGACATAAAAATATATACTTGTGAGAATTTCCTTATACATCCTTCAAATGAGCAAGTATATGGTTTTTCCCCAGTATGAATTCGCATATGCTTTATTTTAGAAGAATTAAACAGGAATTTCTTTTTGCAGAATTTACTAAAATTAAGAAATATTAAGTAAAATATAAGTATTTTGCAATTACCATTGATTTTCTGAAGAGTCTTGTGGTAACGGTTCTTCATTCTTGATACCGTCTTCATTACATTTAACTGTATCATCTTCGATAATATTATTCTCTACTTCACCCCCTTCTTCAATTTCAGGATTTGTTGCGCTTATTATTTCTCCGTTCATTTTTATTGTTAAATTAAGATTTTTATTATGAATTAACATTTAAGTTTATTTAATTAATTTAAGTGTATAAATAGTTAAATTTTACTGAAAGTACCGAGAGTCAAATTGCATAATTAATTTAAATATTATTTATATAATAAATATTTATACAATAACTATTATTTTATTTCTTTTTAATTATTCTAACTATGTCTATCATAATAAAAATATAACATTAATATAATAATTAGAATAATAAATAATATTATAAATCGTATGTATATTTAGCTATATTTTTGGTACAAATTAGTAAGAGCCTGACCACGAGCATTTAAATAACTAGTTGCTAGTTTTATATTTCCAAACTTATCATATTCATAAAATGATGCCATTTCTACATTACTATCCTTTTTAAACAATTGATTCTTTTGTACAGACATCTCTTCAATTCCTAGAAGACATAAAGCATGACTTCTCAAAAATACTATATCATTTGTGCTTAACTGTAAGTATTCTAATAAGTATTCTCCTAGATCTAGAATTTTATACACTTCTCTAAAACTAAAACAATAACCGTTTCCAAGTTGTTCCAAATTTATGCTTAATACATTTACAAGATTTACTGGGACATAATTAAAACAAAGTTTATTAAATACATAATCCCATTGTTGTAAGAAAAGTGTAAATATTTTTTGTAGATTTGTCCTTTGTAGAAAACAGTTAGGAATAAGTAAATCAGACAATGAAATTTGAGTATCACGATAAAGGATATTAACCCAATCGTCGTTATTTTTATAGATTATTCTTATTTTATCTTCGATGTAAGGCCCTAAAGAATTTCTTAATATATCGAAGGCAAGAATTATACAATTGTTTGGTTCATTTAAATTTGATTGATTTTTCATTTATTTATTGTTTAATTTTTAATTTTATTATTGTGTAAAATTTATAATTATTAGTAATAAATACTAAATGGTTCTGGCAATAAATTTTCCTGACAAATTTTAATTAAATAATACTATAATTAGAAACTAAACAGAAATTAATAATTAATAATCTAATGTAATAAGTTACTATATTTTATGTTTATATCTATTTATTATTAGTTTATTTTATATTTAATTATATTGAATTTATATCTAATTAATTATCACATAATTATTTATATCAATGTTTTTTAAAAGTTTTATGAGTACAACGTCCGAAGCAATCTTCATTCATATGCTTTGATACTAATTTATTACTAATAAATATTTTTACTTGAAATACAATAAGTACAATGACACAGACATGGTTTATATAGCTCTAACTCTATTTTCTCTTCTTCTTTTATCTTGATATTAATTAATAATTATAGAATTATTGTTTACTTGTTCTGTTTTCTCACATTCATTAACACAATTATAAATAGGATGAGGACTTCTCTTATCACACGATGAACATTCACACATACATAATTTAGTTGATAATTTATTAAATAGTTCCTTTGCGACTTCTTTATTTTCTAACTCTTCAAAAGTTTTTAATGTTGTTTCCTAATAAAATTATTTTGAAGATAATATAATTGAAATATATTGTTATGATTATAATACATTTGGCTGACCATATTGTCTAAATCCTCTCTGTAATATAATTGAAAATGGAGAAAACCCAACTAATGGTCTTATAAACTTAGGACTTGCTATACTCGTCGGGGTTAATGGCGGAAAATCAAACTTCATCGCATGTATAAAATCTGTTACTTTTATAGTTCTTAAACCCTAATTACCTAATTTAAATAATAATGTCTACCTGTATATTCTTTGTATGATCATTATCTACAAAATTGTTTTTAAAAGAACATTTATTATCATGTTGCATATATTTCTCATGACATTCAGATGAACATGTTGCCGTTCCGCATGCAGAACATATCGTGGAAGACATTTTAGATAAAAATGGTGCTCCGCAAGGACAATTCAGCTTTTTTAAGTTGACTGAATATGGATGTCCTTTATTAAAATTTTCATTAATTTCATTAACTGGTGCCTGAATATGTTGAAATACTTCAGTTCCCCATTCAACGTTGCAAAATTTATCAATGTGGTTATTACCACATGAATAACAGATCGAAATATTGCATTTTAAACAGTATTCTTTGATTATTTAGTTTAATTATTCATTTATATTCATTTTTATTTATTTAATATTACCTAATGGTCTTAAATGAGGTTTTAGTTTTTCATCATGAAAATTACAAGTTGCTTTTTTGTTTACTGAAGCTTTTAAAAACTGCCTTATTCTTTTCATTTTATTTCAAATTTATACATTATTTAATATTATTGTGCATAAATAATTAAATTAGAATAATGTTTGATTGGATAAATAAGTTTGTAAATAAAATTTTATAACTTAATATAATGGGAGAAGTTATTGAAGATTTTGAAATTGTAAGAGAAAGATTTGAAAGACTTCTTTTAATTAAACCGAATGATAGAACTGAAGAAAATCTCTTTGAACTCATGAGACTCACTCAAAATTTAAAAATCTTCGAAACATTTAAACTTTCTAACATTCATAAAGAAATTTGTAAACATATATACAAAAAAAATTACGAAAGAGGAGAAATCATTTTTAAACAAGGAGACGAAGGTGATGCATACTATTATATTCTAAGAGGTAGTGTAGATTTATACATGTATGACGTAGACCAAATTGACGGAAAAACAAAATTAAAGCTATTAACAACAATATTATCAGGAAATGGTTTTGGAGAACTAGCCCTACTATATGATTGTCCTAGAACAGGTACTGCAATTCCAAATACTAAAACAGACTTAATTACTTTTAAAAAGAAAGTATATGTATCTTTAGTTAAAGATTTACATGAAAAGGAATTATTTGATTTAGTTAAATTTTATTATACAATTCCAATTTTTAAACAAGAACCAATATCAAATATCTTAAAATATTGCTTAAGAACAACTAGAAAGACTTTAAATTCTTATGATCCATATTTAAAAGTTGGAGAATATGTTTCAGAATACAATTTTATAGAAGTTGGTTTAGTAAAAGCATATGTCAAAGTCAAATTTGATAAAAGAATATTAAGTAATTTAGATAAATATGACGAAAATAAATTTGCAGAAGCAATGATTGATCTCCAAAGCGGACTTGGAAAAAATAAGAATTCTGATTATATTTACGATGAAATATTAGAAATAATGGAATTTTCAGAAAAACAAATGATGTGCGAGTATTATGCAATAAAGCAGAAAAAGATTGATATTTTTATATTACCAATTTTACCTGCACAAGTTATTACAATTAAAGTTGAAGATTTCAAAAAGATTAATCCATATTTAAATGATATAATAGAAAAGTTTTCGTTGCCTATATTAGACTGGGAAAGAATATTTAAGAAGTTCTTTAAAAATATAAATTGGAAGAACTATAAGAATAAATTGCTAGTTGATGCGTTTACAAAAAAGGATTAAAGGTTATAAAAACCAAAGGATTAATTAACATGTCTCATATTTTAAACTATCTATTAAACTATTAAATGCAATTATGTGTATAATATTAATAAAATATAAATTAACTTCTTAATTGATTATTGATTAAAAGTTTATTACTATTAAATTAATAATAAATTAAGTACTTTATTACATTATTATAATAAATTCTTAATTTAATATTATATATCTATTATATATACTATTTTTTCATTAGTATTACTCATAATTCATATCGATATCTTTCATTATAAACATGACAATAGTAATTATCCTTATTAGATTATCTTATTTCTTCATTAATTTTTCTAACTCATCTCGTTTTCTTTCCTCCTCTTCTTCTCTTAGCTGTCTATAATTTATTTTCTTTTGATCATCAGTTATTTTTAAAATTGATTTTTCTTGCAAACCATACAAATCAGTTAAGAATGCTGATACCTTTTTGTCTTTTTCGACTTTTTCAATTAAATGGTGTTCACTAAATTGATTTAGTAAAAATTTAATAAAAATTAAGTAATTATATAGTTTGTTACGCAATTATTGATTTCTTTAATGAAATATTCACATCTTTATCATTCGAATTTGAAATCTTAGATATTTCATAACTCATAAGGTCCATATTTTTTAAGTCCTATATACATTATTTATAATAATTACTTTTTGTTGCATTAATTTATCTTGATTATATAAAACCATCTTACGTTTTGCGTCTATTTTATCATTTATTAACTTTAATTTTCTTGCGTTTTGGTCTTGTACTTTCATTTGAAGTTGTTCATAGTGTTTAAATAAATTAATAGTCTTTAAGTCGCTTTTATTTTTATCTTGTTGTATTTTAGACAAATTATATCGCATTTGGACCATTCTTTCTTTATGTAAGTTACTTTTTTCGATAAGTTGTAGTTTTCGATCACGTTTGTAAGTCCACTAAATTTTTTTATTAAATGAACTCATTAGTAAATTTATTAATATTATTATTAATAAATTTACAAGCTTTTCAAACTGAGAGAACTCTCCTTGTTCTTTCTTTTTAAAATTATTTTCTTGTAGTTTTTCCATTTCTATATTGTGACTTTGCATTACATCCATACTATGTGAAGATCTTAAATGAAATTTATGTTTAATAACATTCAAATTTTGTTTATAATGTTCAGTCGATTTTTTAACTATATAATAAATTTAATCATTAGTTATTACGTTTAATTTGAATCTTCTCTTCTAAGTTTAGTCTTTCTTCTTCTTGTTTTTGTTTAGTCTTTTCAATTAGTCCTGAACGGCCTTCTATTAATTTCTTTTGTCTTTCGTATTTTTCAACATTGTTTTGACTTCGATTTCTTAACATATTGGCTTTTAAGTTTGCAACTAGTTGACTACGTTTATTAAAACTAGTTAGTAATTCCTTCCTTTGTTTAGCTAATTCTTGCCTCCTTTTAGTTTTCATTTCTTTTAATGTTAGTTGCCATGCAATATTTTTTTTGTTTAGTTTATCAGACTATTTACTATATAATTTTGAAATTTACCATTTCACTTCTTAATTTATCAATGTTTTCTTGTCTTCGAAAGTCCTTTATCATTTTACTAGTATCATATTCATTTTCTTTTTTAATTTTATCAATAGCACCTTTTAGTAATTTATCAAGCTATTTATTAATTCAATTAATGATTTAATATTACGTATTTATTCGAAGACATTTATTTTTGATCTTTGAAAATTATTAAGTTAGGTAATTTAATTTAAATAATTTATTAGTAATATTTTAATATTTATATTAATAATTGGGGATTGGGGATTGGGGATTGGGGATTGGGCCCAATCCCCAATCCCCAATCCCCAATCCCCGCTATACTTAATATAATTAATATAATTAATACATAATTAAAATTAATAAATAGATTAATTAATTTATCATTAAACTAATACATACTAATACAAACTAATACAAATTATACAAACAAACTAATACAAATTACAAATTACAAATTAATTCTAATTAAAAAATATTTAAATCAATCTGTAATATAATTATTTTTATTGACTAACTAAATATATATTCTTATCAATCTCACACTTCACACTTCTATTTAATCATCTGTCTTCACAATCTTATCTTCCTTGTATACTACAATATCTAATTCTATAATACCACTTTCTACTTGTATAATTTACTTTTAGTCTAAATCCACTCATAGCTTGTTTTTTTACATTGGGTACTTTAACGATTTGCTTCATTAAATAATCTGTTTTAAAATTTCCAAATGGAGTAGGTTTAGTATTAACAAATTTACATCCAGTTACTTTTGCAGGGCAGCATCTATATATAAATCTTATTCGTTTTTTAGACTTGCCATTTACTTGTCTGAACATAGTTAATACAGAACGTCCCTTACATTGAATGTTATGTTTTGCTAAATCACCTGTACTAAAACTATTCCAATTTTTTAATATATTCCATGGAGTTTTCTTTATTTTACAATAAGCTTTATCCAATTTAGTTATATTTTTACGACAAACTCCAGTACAGCCACTAGGAGGTTTGATACATCTAAATTTATAATGATATCTTCTCCATCTTCTTCCTGTTTTATTATGAGAATATTGAAATTGAGATATAGCACCGATTCCGCAATTTACAATATGTTTATTCATAAATCTAGTTTGTCCGCCTTCTATATCTCCGTACCATTTATCTTCAGTTTTAGAGTTTGAAACTGGGAATTTTAAATTTTGAAATCGGATTAAATAAGTATTAAATGTTGTTGATGTTTTTGCTAAATTATTTGTATTTGATGATAAGTTGTTCAATAAACCACTTTTTGTCAATCCATTATTATTTTTAGTTTCATTTGAACTTTCTAAAGAAGTCGAAGTGTCAGAACAAAATAATAAGCAAATGAAAATAAAAACGAAACACTTCATTTGTAACATTTATAAATTTCAAAAATGTAATTAAAATGTAATAAAAATGTATTAAATTATTAATAGGTATTTTTACTTAATAATAATAAAAATATACTTATAATATTAGTAATTAAGTCAACAAAATTATATTTATTTTTAATAAAAAACGCTCATGCTAAGGATCGAACTTAGGACCTACAGGTTAACAGCCTGGTGCTCTACCGGCTGAGCTACACGAGCTTATTATATATTTTATATTTAATTTGAATATATTCCGTAAATAATATAATTCAATTCATTAAGTATTAAGAGTAAATGATAAATAAAATATATATTTAATAATATACTGAATTATTTATAGTTTATTTTCTCTGACCAATTGATTAAATTGATTAATCTTAATTAATTCTATTTAATAAATGGGGATTGGGGATTGGGGATTGGGGATTGGGCCCAATCCCCAATCCCCAATCCCCAATCCCCAAAATATAAAT
>Ga0100380_10005389_pt1 | contig 13222 bp, 9 predicted proteins | sample CryGeymeta201504_FD_80417 | JGI IMG/M metagenome (GOLD analysis project Ga0100380, IMG submission 80417) | Groundwater microbial communities from Crystal Geyser aquifers in Utah, USA - Crystal Geyser metaG 2015-04 | ecosystem: Environmental > Aquatic > Deep subsurface > Groundwater | place: USA... | reverse complement strand
GAAATAACCGCTAAATTTAATTTATTATACTCTAATGATAAAATAATCGATCCTAATAACGCCAACAATAAAACAATACCAGCAAGTAGAAAACAAATTATCGCGTAATTATATAAAAACTGACCTATTATAAAAATTTCATTAAAAGATTCTTCAACGACATCAAAACAGGAAAATTCGAAAAAATTGTTATGGATAAAATTATATTTATAGGGATGATAAAAAGTAAATAAATAAATTAGAAATAAAAAATTAAAAGCAAAAACAAAAGGTAAAAAAAATAATACTTCTAAGTCATTTAATTTTAATTGTAACATCATTATAACAAATAAAAATAAAATTGCTATAGCACCCACATAAATTAAAATAAAAAGAATAGAAATAAATTCTAAATTAAATAAAGATAAAACGATTGTAGATTCAAAAAATAGTAAAATTAATAAAAGAATAGAATGTATTGGGTTTACTGAAAAATAAATAAATGTAGAAGTAAATACTTGTAAAAAAATAAAATAATTAAATAAAGTTAACATATTATAATTTATAGAGAAGTTCCTGTACAAATTGAAAGAATTCGTAAATATTGAGTATACCTAAAAGTTCGTGGTAAAAATCCAAAAATACGAGTTCCAATTAAATTGGTTGTTTTTCGAAAAAATAAAACTACAGAATTTTCATAAAATTTTATTTTATCCCCAAAATACGAATTTTTAAAAATTTTAGTTCTTACAAGAAGCCCATAAGCGAGTGCCCCCTTTTTAATTTTAGAAGCATAACGACGTTTAACACGTAATTTTTTGATACTTAATAATAATAAATCTCCAATATATGCGTACCTACAACCGGGATGAGAAATATTTTGAATACAATACGCAATTTTTGCGCCAGAGTTATCAACAACATTTAAACGACTACCTTTTTGAATCATAAAATTAAATTAAATACCAAATTAATAAAAAATTTTTAAAAAAATTTTTAGCATATTTTTTTTGTGTAAGAAAAAAATTATATGTTGAAGTTGTTAAAATATTTTTTAACGTGAATGATAAAAATATTTTTGATTTTTTAAAGAGCGGAAAAATTCTATGTTCTTTATGATCTAAAAGCATTAAACTTGGTATAAATGTAATTATTTTAGAAGTAAAATAATGTAATTTTCCACTAGACATTGAAAATTGATACTTATGATTTGAAAAATAAAAAGGACGTATAAATTTTTTAAATAAAAAAATAAAATTATATATTGAGTTTAAAACTTTTTTTTTCGTGTAAGAAAAATTAATTAAAAGTTTTACTTTATAAGATTTTAATTTTCGACGTCGAATTTTTTTAAATTTTAACTGTGTATTTAAATTATTACAACAGTATAAATATAATAATAAAAAATTTTTTAAATATAAATTTAAAAAATTAGAGGTTAAAGCCCCCTTTAAAAATATTTTTAATGTAAGTTTATTAAATTTTGGAATTATATAATAATTATTATAATTAAATTTATTTAATAAATCATAATTATTTAAATAACTTAAAAATTTTAAATTAATTGGATGTTGCAACATAAAAATTATTATAATTAAACCATAAGAGTGCCATAACCACGCGATATGATTAACCAAACAATAATTTTAATATAGTCCATTAAAAAATAAGGGAAAATACCAAAAATTAAAATAAAAAAAAATAAACTGAAAATAATTATAAACTCAACTTTATTTAAATCAGAAGCGTTGTTAAAAAAATTTCCTAAATTTCCAAAAAGAATTCTATTAGATAACCACAGAGAATAAATTGCACAAATTACAACAGAACCAATAATTATATAAGTTAAAAACTCATTATATATAAAACTATCTAAAATAATTAATAACTCTCCAATAAAAGCACTTGTTGAAGGAAGTGCAATATTTGATAAAGAAAAAAATATAAAAAATGAAGAATATACCGGAAGAATTTGTACAAGACCACTATAGTATTGAATAGCTCTAGAATGGTAACGCGAATATAAAAATCCAATTAAAAAAAATAGGCCTGAAGAAACAAAACCATGACTAATACTTTGGAAAATTGCTCCAGATAAACCTAAAGCGCCTTGGCAAAAAATACCAATTACAACTAAATTCATATGGGCAATTGAAGAATATGCGATAATTCGTTTTATATCAGATTGGCAAACCGCGCATAATGAAGCAAAAACTACACCTAACGAACAAAAAACAAGTAAATATGGGCCAAAAAATAAACTTGGTAACGGAAATAAATTTAAATTAAAACGAATTAATCCATAAACACCTAATTTTAATAATATACCAGCAAGAATAACAGAACCTACGGTAGGCGCTTCTACGTGAGCCTCAGGTAACCAAATATGTAGAGGGAACACCGGGATTTTAGATAAAAAAGATAAAGCAAAAAAAACCCATAGATAATTTTGTAACTCCTCTGATAAAGATAATTGTGCCGTATAAGCCTCGATACTAAATGTTCCAGTGTATAAATATAAGTATAAAATACCTAACAACATTAATAAAGAACCACAAATAGTATAAAAAATTAATAAATAAATAGCCCAAGTTTTTCTTTCACGAGAACCAAAGATTCCAGTTAAAAAAAACATAGGGATTAACACGGATTCAAAAGAAATATAAAAAATTAAAATATCTAATGAAAAAAAAATTAAAATAAGTAAAAATTCTAGTAAAATTAAATTTAAAATATAAAAATAAATTTTACTATATTCAATCTCATTTATAATATATAATACGCATAAAAAAATTAAAAATGTCGTTAAAACAAAAAAAAGTAAAGATAAATGATATAAAACAAAAGATAAATTAAAATCTAAAAAATTATCTAAATGAATTAACAAATAAATATTTTTAAATAGAAATGAATGAATATTAATATCAAATAAAATAACAGTAAGTAAAGATAAAAAAAACATACCACCACTAGATAAAACACCTATATCTCGAATTATTAAATAATTTTTTCTAAAAATTAATAAAAAAAATAATGAAATTAAAATAAAACCTAAAATTAAACTTACCATAATAGTTAAAAATTAACGATCAATTTCACCAAAAACGATATCCTGTGTTCCAATAATCGTTACTACATCAGCTAATAAATACCCTTGACACATTTCATTTAAAAATTGTAAATGACCAAACCCTGGAGCCTTAATTTTACATCTATATGGAATTTCCGTAGAATTTCCAATCAAATAAACACCAAACTCACCTTTTGGAGCTTCAGTAGCTGTATAAGTTTCACCAGACTTTAATTTTAATAAACCAGTACTTACTTTAAAATGTTCGATTAAGTCTTCCATAAACGCTTTATTTGATAAAATCTTATTTGTTGATTTTTGATTTTCATTAGGTAAATTTTCTAATAAATCGAGTAGTTGATTAATTAAACGTACCGATTGAATCATTTCTTCGATTCGTAATAAATAACGGTCATAACAGTCTCCTTTAGTACCTACAGGAACATCAAAATTTAATTTATCATATACATCATAAGGCATGTTTTTTCTTAAATCCCAAGAAATACCGGCACTTCTAAGTAAAACACCACTAAAACCCCAATTCAATGCGTCTGACGCCGTAATTACACCTATGTCAATTAAACGTTCTTTCCAAATACGATTACCGGTTAACATATCTTCAATATTTGCTACACATTCAGTAAATTTAAAAGCAAAATTACGAATATCTACTAATAAATCTTGAGGTAAATCATAAGATAAACCCCCTGGTCTTACAAACGCGGCGTGCATCCGAGCACCGGATACACGCTCATAAAAACACATTAATTTTTCACGTTCTTCAAAAGCCCATAAAAATGGAGTCATCGCCCCAACATCCATGGCGTGACAACCAATAGCTAAAAGATGATTTAAAATACGAGTTAACTCATAAAAAAGAACACGCGATACTTGAACGTTTACACTTACAGGAATATTTGCCAATTTTTCTACGGCTAATGAAAAAGTATGTTCTTGTGCCATCATTGAAACATAATCTAGTCGGTCAAAATAAGGTAAAGCCTGCATTACTGTTTTATGCTCAATTAATTTTTCAGTACCTCGATGTAGTAATCCAATATGTGGGTCGGCTTTTATTACAACCTCACCTTGTAACTCTAACACTAAACGTAAAACCCCATGAGCCGCAGGATGCTGTGGACCAAAATTTAAAGTAAAATTTTTTAAATGATGTTCAAATTCTGTTTTTTTTAATAATGTTTTAAAATTTTGATTGTTTAAAGAATTCATATACTTATTTCCAACTATTTTCAAAAGTAAAATTACGAAATTCTTGACTAAATTCACAAGGTTTTGAAATAATTCTTTTTTTTTTTAAATCGTAAGCCACTTCAAAATAGCCAACTAATGGAAAATCCTTTCTTAAAGGAAATCCATCGAATCCATAATCTGTTAAAATTCGACGAAGATCTGGATGATTTTCAAACCAAATCCCATACATATCCCAAACTTCGCGTTCCCACCAGTTTGCATTTATAAATACTTTTGTACTCGAACTAATTAAAGATAATTCATTTAAAAAAATTTTTACTCTAACACGAGTATTATAAACTAAACTTAATAAATCATAAACGATAGAAAAACGATAAAATTTATTTAAAGTAGTTTCTAAAAAATCAACACCAGAAATACAAGATAATATTTTATATTGAAATTTAATATGAGACTTTAAACAAGATAAAGTAAATAACAGATTTTTTTTATGTACAATGTACGTTAGTTCATTATTTAAATTTTGAGTAAAAACAGCTGGAATAATAGAGCAAAAGTTTTGACTAAATTTTTTAACTAATTTTTTAGTTTTATAAATTTTTATAAAAGAAAATTTGATCATATAAATTACTAATTAACTTCGTAATAAAAAACGAGTTGATGAAAAAATATTACCCCTATTTTTATAATATAAAATAATTATAGCTAACCCAATAGAAGATTCAGCCGCGGCAACAGTTAAAATAAAAAATGAAAAAATTTGACCTATAATATCATCAAGTTGCATAGAAAAAATTAAAAAACACATATTAATACTTAATAACATCATCTCAATACAAACAATTATTACTAAAAAATGACGACGATTTGTTAGTACTCCTAAAACTCCTAAAAAAAAAATATAAAAATTTATTAATAATTGAATTGAAAACATAATTGTAACCTACTTCTTAAAAGTAATTAAATAAATATTAACTAAATAGTACTAAAAAAGTTACCATTAAAGTAAATAGTGCGATAGCTTCAGTTAACGCAAAACCTAACATTGCTAATCTAAATAAATCATCTTTTACAAAAGGATTAATAGATGTAGAAATTAATAGTCCTGCAAATACAATACCAATACCTAATCCTGCTCCTGCTAATCCACTAGTACTTAAACCTGCTCCAATTTTTTGAGATGCTTGTAACATAAAATTAAATTAATTTCATGCTAAGATCAATATTTAAGAGTGGATTTGAACCACCGACAAATAGGTTTTCAACCTATTACTCTAACCAGGCTGAGCTACTTAAATTTTTTATTCCAGCCGCACGTTCCCGTACGACTACCTTGTTACGACTTCATCCCGGTTACAGATCTGTTAATAATAAAATTATTATATAAATTTTTATTTAAAAACTAACAGATATTATTAAAAAAAATTTACTAATAAAAATACTTCAAACCAAATCTACTCCCAGCACGTGACGGGCGGTGTGTGCAAGATCTAAGTACATATTCACCGTAGCATGCTGATATACGATTACTCGTGATTCCGACTTCTTACTGGCGAGTTTCAGCCAATAATCCGAACACAGAAAAGGTTAAAGATTTACTTTAAATTGCTTTATTGTACAGCTTTTTGCATTTTCTATTGTAGCACGTGTGTAGCCCAGTTTATAAGGGCCATAAGGGCTTGACGTGATTCTCATCTTCCTCTAAATTACCAATAGCGGTTTTTTATAAGTTGAATTTTATTATTACTAATAAAAGTGTATCCAATATAAAATAAGAGTTGCGTTCGTTAAGGGAATTAACCAAACACCTCACGGCACGAACTGACGACAGCCATGCAACACCTGTAATACTTATTTATAAACTGTATAAAGTATATAGTTTTAAAAAAATTTTTATTTCTAAAAATAATAGTACTATACAAAAACTGGTAAGGTTTCGCGCGTATTATCGCATTAAACCACATGCTCCACCACTTGTGTAGACCCCCGTCAATTCCTTTGGGTTCCAATCTTGCGATCGTACTCCCCAGGCGGAGTGTTTAACGCGTTAGCTGTATACCAGGCAGAGCCTAATATTAACACTCAGATGTGACAGCAAAGACTACCAGGGTATCAAATCCTGTTTGCTACCTAAGCCTTAGTCCCTCAACGTCAGTATAAGTTTAGATAATCGTTTTCACCACGGGCATTCCTTCATAAATCTTAGGATTTTGTCCCTATTTATAAAATTCTATTAACCTATTCTTAACTCCAGGTAAAGTTTATTATAAGAAGTAATTAGTATAACCTAAAAGCTTTTTCAATAAAAAACAAAACCCGCCTACGGACCCTTTACGCCCAATCATTCCGGATAACGCTAACCCCCCCCGTATTACCGCGGCTGCTGGCACGAGGTTAGCCGGGGCTTTTTTTTAAAAAACGTCATTCTCATTTTTTAAATCTAAAATTTTACAAACGGTATAAAGTTCATTACTCCTTATACCTTTTTCATTGTCTTCATTTAAGCAGTATTGTTGGATCAAGCATTGCTTATTGTCCAATATTCCCCACTGCTGGCAAAAGCTTGGACCTTGTCTCAGTTCCAATGTGACTGGTACATTATCTCTAACCAGTTAGGGATCATCAGCTTGGTGCGCTTTAACCACACCAACTACCTAATACCGAATCAACTTTATCTTAAATTAGTGTTTAACCTTTTCAAAAAATTCACAATATTTATTAGAAACCTAATGCTGTTTATTTTTTTATTTAAGGTAAAATATTGATTATTACGCACCTGTACGCAAAGTTTTAAAAACTTAAAAACTAGCATGTGTTAAGCATACTGCAAGCGTTCACCCTGAGCCAGGATCAAACTCACTAAAATTATAACTAAAAGTTTAGTTAAAAAATTTAAAAAACATTTATATTGTGCTTAGTACTTATAAACTAAAAGCCTTACAACTCTTACATTTTAAGCCTATTAACGTAATTTTCTTTTACGGTTATTTATTAAAAATTATTTTAAGGTAAATTTCTTACTTATATGCATTCAGTAATTATTTTTTATAAACTTGGCTACTCAGCGATACTTTTAATAAAATAACTGATAAACTAGAGGTTTACGTAATTTGGTCCTCTCGTACTAAAATTTAATCCTTTCAATTTTTAAAATTACAGTAGATAGGGACCGAACTGTCTCACGACGTTCTAAACCCAGCTCACGTACCACTTTAATCGGCGAACAGCCGAACCCTTGGAACCCCTTTCAGCTCCAGGATGTGATGAGCCGACATCGAGGTGCCAAACTATTTCGTCGATATGAACTCTCAGAAATCATCAGCCTGTTATCCCCGGCGTACCTTTTATTCGTTGAGTGATGACCTTTCCACACAGAATCACCAGATCACTATGACCGACTATAAATCTCTGTTTGATTTGTAAATCTTTCAGTTAAACAGATATGTACCATTATGTATATAAATAATCTAATATTTAAATCTGTCTTTGTACACCTCCGGTACTTTTTGGGAGGCGACCGCCCCAGTCAAACTACCAATCATAAGCTGTATTATAAAATTTAGTAAAATTAAAATTAAAGAGTGGTATCTCATTGTAGCTTTTAGCTCCCACCTATTCTGCACAACAATTAAAATTTTACAACTTAAAACTATAGTAAAGGTGCACGGGGTCTTTCCGTCTAGCTGTAATTAGCCCGCATCTTCACGGGCAATTCAAATTCACCAAGTGTATACTGGAGACAGCGGAGAAGTCGTTACACCATTCATGCAGGTCGGAACTTACCCGACAAGGAATTTCGCTACCTTTGGACCGTCAGAGTTACAGCCGCCGTTTACTGGGGATTCATTTAATTGCAGATGCAATTTCATTTAACCTTGCAGCACCGGGCAGGTGTCAGCCTCTATACATCTTTTTTCAAATTTGCAGAGACTTGTGTTTTTAATAAACAGTCGCTTCTCCTTCTTTAGTGCCAATAATTAATTAAAATTATCTCTCCTTCTTCCGAAGTTACAGAGTCAATTTGCCGAGTTCCTTCAGTATACTTATCTTGAACGCCTTAGTATATTATACCAATCTACCTGTGTCGGTTTACAGTACGGTTTTAGTTAAAGTTTTTTCTAGAAAATTTTATATATAAATTAAAATTATTATTATTTATAATATTAACATTTTGTCACAATTTAACTGCCCATCAATTTATACATTTGTAATTTATTTTAGGGACCGAATAATTTTTACCGATTTTTTTTAAAAGTGAATCGGAAACCTTAGATTTTCGGCGACAATGTTAATTCATTGTTTTTAGCTACTAATGCCAGCATACTCACTTTTATTATCTCCAACTATTTTAACAAATAGCCTTCATAAATTTATAAAACGTTCTGCTACCTTATTATTATTAATTCGGCTATAAATTTAGACTCTATACATTTTCGATACAAAAAAACTAAGTCAATGAGCTGTTACGCTTTCTTAAAAAAATGGCTGCTTCCAAGCCTATTTTATGACTGTCTAAGTTAATTTATATTCTTACCACGAAATTTATATTAAAGACCTTATTAAATAATCTAGGGCTGTTTCCCTTTTGACTATCGACCTTTGCACCCATAGTCTGACTCCACAAAATAAAATAAATGCATTCGTAGGTTTTTAGAATTTAGTAAAGTTCAAAACCCCCCGTACTCTAAAAGTGCTCTACCACAATTATTATTTTTTGTAGGCTATACTTAAATATATTTCGCAGAAAACCAGCTATCCCTAAGTTTGATTAGCCTTTCACCCCTAACCACAAGTCATCCCAATCTTTTTCTACAGATACGGGTTCAGTCCTCCAATTAATGTTACCATTAAATTTTCAACTTGCTCATGGTTAGATCACTTAGCTTCGGGTCTTAAAAGTATAACTTAAAAGCCTGTTATAACTCATTTGAATTATCTTCGTCTACAAAAATTAAACTTGCTATACTTATAAACTCGCTGGCCCATTATGCAAAAGGTACGCAATAACTTTTAATAACTAAAAGTATTTACAGATATTTTACACTAAATTTTAGGATCTTTTAACGCTATCAAAGTCCTTTTTCACCTTTCCCTCGCGGTACTAGTTCACTATCGGTCATTAAGAATTTTTTGGTTCGAAGGAAGATCTCCTAAAATAACAAATTTATCATAATTCGTTATATTTTTATATACTTAAAAAAAATTACAGGACTAAAACCTTCTACGGAATTCATTTTTTTTTTTAATATATTAAACCTAAATGTACTCGCTCGCCACTACTAACATTTTCTCGGTTGATTTTTTTTTAGGTTACTAAAATGTTTTACTTCACCTACTTATTAGTCTCCAAAGGTAAATTTTTTTAAGCTTAGATTATAAGACGTTATAATCTCTTATTGCAATACACAGCTTTTATTTTCTTAATGCCAAGGCAGCCCTTTAGTGCATAAATAAAATTTAATTATAATACGGCTCCCTTTTTAAAAGTAGTTAGTATTTAAAAATAACAAAGAAGTTCCTAATAGGAGTTTCTGTAACTAATGAAAAAAGTAGGATTCGAACCTACGAAGTATTTTATACAATAGATTTACAATCTAGTGCCGTTGACCACTTGGCTATTTTTTCTTCATTTCTAAATGCTGTAAAAGGGACTTGAACCCTTAATCATTTAAGAATTAGAACCTAAACCTAACGTGTATACCATTCCACCATTACAGCATATTTTTTTTTTAGAAATTAAAAATTGGAATAATAGGATTCGAACCCATAATCTTACGTATCAAAAACGTATGCCTTACCATTTGGCTATATTCCAAAAAACTAATACCTAGAAACTCTAAAAGGTTAATTACGTAATGAATAGTATTATATAATACAACTTTTAAAAATTAAAAATTTAAGCTTAAGTAGATTTGAACTACTGACAGTACGCTTATCAGGCGTACGCTCTACCACTGAGCTATAAGCTTAAGAGGTTATCAAAACGAAGACCTAAGCTTTCTAAAAATGTTTAACAAAAGAACAATATTATATAGCGTACAAAATTGTATTTTAAAAATACCAATTGTGACTCTAACATAATCACGTTTATAGCTAAATTAATAATTTGATAATTAACCTTCTACTAAACTCAAAATTTAAAAATTAAGTAGTTAGTATTTTCTATATTTAAAACGTTTATTCTTAAACGCAGTGTTGTTGGTTTATTAAAGCACACCTTAGAAAGTATAGTTGGGTTTAAAATATTTTAATAAGACAGAGGCTCACTAACGAGATTAATATTTTACAAAGAGATTTTCTTATGGAAAGTAAATTTTTTAAATATTAATCGTGTGTTCTAGGTAAATTTTATTTAACTTTATAAAATTCAGATGGTTGTTTACCTTTAAACCAAGAAGGTTTAAAAAGTAAAAATAGTTTAATTACAAATTTAATTATGTTAGAGTCACAATTGGTATTTTAAAAATACAATTTTGTACGCTATATAATATTGTTCTTTTGTTAAACATTTTTAGAAAGCTTAGGTCTTGACAATTTAATAGAGAGTTAGTACTTATTGTAAGTTTATGTTGTAGGTGGCAGATGAGTTAATATACATATATATATATGTAATTAAGTGCTTTATATAATATAGATAATAGGATTAATACATAAATAATATAAATATAATTAATATAGATATATATATAATATAATTAATATAAATAATATTAATGTATATAATAAATATTTAATATATATAATATATAATATAATTAATATAAATAATATATAATATAATTAGTGTATATATATAATTAATATAGATAATATTAATATCATTAATATCTATATATATAATAAATATATAATATAATTAATGTATATAGTTAATAATAGATATAACTAATACGATTCTTCCAGGTTTAATTACTTTACTTAAATATAAAATCGACTAAATAACTAGTGTTTTAAATTTTTACTTTCCATAAGAAAATCTCTTAGCTAAAACTAAGCTTTGTTAAGGAGTACCCACGGGCGTATAGTTTATGTTATAAAAGTGGAAAATATCAAACTTACTACAACGCATTAATACGTTAAATATAAAATTAATTAAACTAACAATTAGTATTTTCAATTTCAACTTTTCATAAAAAAATCTCTTAATAAAATATTAATTGCGTTAGTGAGCTCTCTCCTATTAAAATATTTTAAATCCAAATATACTTTCTATGGTGTGATTTAATAAATCAACAGCCCTGTATTTAAGAATAAACGTTTTAAATATAGAAAACACTGACTATTTAATTTTTAAATTTTGAGTTCAGTAGAAGATTAATTATCAAATTATTAATTTTGCTATAAACGTAATTATGTTAGAGTCACGATTCATATTTTAAAAATCTAATTTTGTACGTTATATAATATTGTTATTTCACGAAACATTTTAGAAAGTTTAGGTGTTATAATCTTGGTGGATATAACTTAATTTGGTAGAGTATTAAATTGTGGCTTTAAATGTTATGGGTTCAAGTCCCATTATTCACCCAATATTTTATTATATAAAATTTCATATTATGAAACAGAAAATTAAATCTTTAAAAAATACTTTTCTCTCTCCAGTATTGAAAGTATCAAAACCAAATACACCTGGTACCAGGCATTATAAATATATTTCAACAAATGTTTTATCAAAAAATAATAAATTACTAAAACCACTAATTTTTAAAATTAAACGCTCCTATGGGCGTTCTTCTACTACCGGGCATATTACAACTCGTGGTAGAAGTCGTGGGTGTAAAAATTTATATAGAAAATTATTTTTTTTTAATAAATCATTTTTAGGTATAGTTTTATTTTCTTTATATGACCCGAATCGAACAGCGTTTATTTCAGCCGTTTTTGATTTTTTACACTATAAATTTGTTTTTATACCTATGATACATAATCAGTGTACTGGTTCGATTGTTGGATGCAAAGAACCTAATTATCGTTACTTTAAAGGGTTTAGGTATCAATTACTCCATCATTTAAATGGCTCTATTATGAGTCTTTTAGGTCAAAATACACAACCGGCTGCAAAGTATGCAAGAGCCGCGGGGACTTATTGTCAACTTCTTTTTAAATCACAATTAACATGTAAAGTTCGTTTACCTTCAAGTCAAATTATAAATGTATCTCCTCTATGTTTTGCAACATTAGGGACTGTTTCAAATATTTATCAAAGATTTATTTCTGTTGGTAAAGCAGGTCGTAATAGATTACGTGGGTTTCGACCTAAGGTTAGAGGGATAGCTATGAATCCTGTAGATCATCCGCATGGTGGTAGATCTAACGGTGGATGCTGTTGGGTTACTCCGTGGGGTAAACCTTTTAGATTTCGAAAAACCTCGCGATCTTCAATTCAAAAAATTTATAAATTACTTTAATTATGAGTCGTTCAAAATGGAAAGGCCCTTTTATTCATTTTAAATTTTTAAAATCAAAAACTTTAATGAAAACTTCGGTAACTAATATTTGGTTACGAAATTCTACAATATTATCACACTTTGTTGGGTATAAATTCTTAATACATTCAGGTAATACTTTTAAAAAATTTTTTGTTACCCGAGAAAAAGTGGGTTACAAGTTTGGTGAGTTTTGTACTACACGCAGTAAGTATTTCCATAAAAATAAATTAAAAACTCAAAAGTCGAAAACAGCTAAATTTGGTAAAAAATAATATATGGGAAATAAAACAAACTTATTAACATTACGTTCAACAAATAAATTAATTTATAATAGACTAAACATGAATGAGTTTTGGTATCAACACTCGCTATTAAAGTTGTTTGGTTTTTTATTTTTAAAAAAAAAATTATTTTTAACAAGCACTAATTTATTTTTAGTTGAAAATAAAATATTTTTTACGCTATTTATTTTTTTTCGTGTTGCCAAATTATATAAATTTTTAAAATTAAAAAAAAAAAAAAAAATTGAATT
>Ga0100380_10005387_pt1 | contig 13225 bp, 15 predicted proteins | sample CryGeymeta201504_FD_80417 | JGI IMG/M metagenome (GOLD analysis project Ga0100380, IMG submission 80417) | Groundwater microbial communities from Crystal Geyser aquifers in Utah, USA - Crystal Geyser metaG 2015-04 | ecosystem: Environmental > Aquatic > Deep subsurface > Groundwater | place... | reverse complement strand
TCTCCTCGGAGATCTTGACCTCGCCCATCAGCACCACGGTGTTGGTGGTGGCGGCGGTCTCGACGCCGACGCGCGCCTCCGGCTCCCGCGACAGGATCAGATCGACGATCGCGTCGGAGATCTGGTCGCAGACCTTGTCGGGGTGGCCCTCGGAGACCGACTCGGACGTAAAGAGATAATCGTTGCGCGCCACGAGCTTCTCCCTGAGGATGCGCGGCCGGTCGCCCGCCCGCAAGACGGGCTTTGCTCTACGGTCCGGGCGCGCGCCGGTCAACCGGGTTCGCGCGCGCCCCGCCTACTTCGCTGAGGACGTGTCGTTCACCAGCGCCTGCACCAGATCGACGATCCGGCGCCGCGTCGCCGTGTCGGCGACTTGCGCAAAAGCGGTCGCCAGCTTCACCGCCTCGGGCGTGGCGAGCAGCGACGCCGCGTCGGGCGGCGGCGGCGCGCCCGCGTCGTCTGTCGCGCCCGGCGCGCCTTCGAAGAAATAGCCCACCGGCGCCGACAGCGCCCGCGACAACTGCAACAGGCGGCTGGCGCCGACGCGGTTCTGGCCTTTTTCGTATTTCTGGATTTGCTGGAAAGTCACGCCCACGCCGGCGGCGAGGTTTTCCTGGCTCACGCCCAGCATCATCCGCCGCAGCCGCAGCCGCGCGCCGACATGGGCGTCGATGGGATCGGGGGTTCGGGACACGGTTCTCACTCCACTGACTGGATGAGAAGGTGCAACCTGAGATCGCAACAAAACATTGAAAAATCGAGCATTAACGCATTATGCACGTCTAGCGCGCGCTCAGCGGCGGCGGGCGCCGCCCAGCAAGAGAACCAGCGCCGCCGCGCTCGCCAGCAAGGCGAGCGCCCCCGCGTCGCCGATGCGCGCGAACACGGTGCGCGGCGCGCGCGCAGGCAGAGGCGAATCAAGCGCGCCGCGCACGCCCAGCGGGAGCGAGGCCCGGATCCGGCCATAAGGGTCGATCATCGCCGAGACGCCGGTGTTGGCGGCGCGCGCCACCGGCAGGCCCTGCTCGATGGCGCGCACCCGCGCCTGCGCCAGATGCTGGCGCGGCCCGCCGCTGTCGCCGAACCAGGCGTCGTTGGTGACCTGCAGCATCCAGTCGGCGCCGCGCGCCGCCTGCGCAACTTCGCCGGGAAACACGATCTCATAGCAGATCAGCGGCGCCACCGGCGGCAGGCCCGGCAGCGCGAACGGCCCCGCCGTCTCGCCGGGGGCAAAGCCGCTCAGCCCGTCGCCCAGGGTGCCGATCCCCAGCGCGCCCAGCAGCCAGACGTAGGGCACATACTCGCCGAACGGCGCCAGGTGGCGCTTGTCATAGACGGCCAGCAACGCGGCGTCGGGGCCGTAGAACAGCAGGCTGTTGTGCAGCCGCCCCTCACCGGCCGCGCGCACCGCGCCCACCGCCAGCGACGCTCCCGGAGGCAGGGCGGCGGCGGCCATCGCCTGCGCCTGCGCGCTCTCGTCGAACAGGAAGGTGACGGCGACCTCGGGCCAGACCACCAGCGCGGGCATCGCGGCGGCGGGCGCGGCGGCGGGCGTAACGGCGGGCGCGGCGCTGAGCGCCAGAAGCCCCTCGAAGATCGGTCGGGCGTTCTCCGCCGCCCACTTGTCGCGCTGGCCCACGTTGGGCTGCACCAGGCGGATCACCGGGCCGTCCGCGTCGAGCGGCGCCGAGGCCAGCCGCGCCGCGCCCCAGCCCCAGCCCAGCGCGACCGCCAGCGCGGCGGGAAGCGCCGCGCGCACGGCGCCCACGCCAACCAGCGCCGCCGCCAGCACCGTCAGCCCCGACAGCGCATGGGCGCCGGTCAGCGCCGCGAGCTGCATCACCGGCGTCGCGACCCAGGCGTGCGCCTGCGCCGCCCAGGGAAAGCCGGTCAGCACCGAGCCGCGCGCCACCTCCGCCACCGTCATCGCCAGCGCCAGAACCACGGCGCGCCGCCAGCCCTGCGGCCAGAAGCGCCGCGCCGCCCAGAACGCGCCCGCCCAGAACGCCGCCAGCACGGCGGCCAGCGCGAACACCGCCAGCGGCATCACCGGGCCATACCACCAGACCTTTGACGCCTCGACCAGAAACGCCGCGCCGATCCAGTAGAGGCCGGTCAGAAAAAAGCCCGCGCCGGCCAGCCAGCCGACCAGCGCCGCCGCGCGCGGCGTCGCCGCCCCGTCGATCAGCCACAGCAGCGCGGGCCAGCCGACAAACAGCATCGGCCACAGCGACAGCGGCGGCTGCGCCAGCGTCAGCGCGACGCCCGCCAGAACGGCGGCGCCCGCGCGCCGCCAGCCGCGCAGCGCGGCGACAGTGGCGGGCAGCGCGATCACGTCAGGCGGCGGCGGCGGCGGCGGGCGGCGCGGCGGGCGGCATGGCGGGCGGATGCGGCGCCGCGCGCCCGGCCAGCGTGACGCGCAACCGCTTGATGCGGCGCGGGTCGGCGTCGATCACCTCGAACTCGTGGCCGTCCTCGGTGGTGATCACCTCGCCGCGCTCCGGCACCCGGTTGGAGAGCATGAACACCAGCCCGCCCAGCGTGTCCACGTCCTCGTCAAGATCGGAGGGCAGCAGATCCACCCCCGCCGCCGCCTCGAACTCGGCCACGTCGGCGCGGGCGTTGGCGAGATAGACGCCGGGGCTTTCCTCGCGCCATGGCGCGGGGTCGGCGTCGTCATGCTCGTCGTCGATCTCGCCGACGATCTGCTCGACCAGATCCTCGATGGTCACGAGGCCATCGACGCCGCCGTATTCGTCGATGATCAGCGCCATGTGCTTGCGGCTCGCCTGCATCCGCTCCAGCAGCTTGGCGGTCGCCATCGACGGCGGCACATAGAGCAACTGGCGCAGGTGGCGGTGGATGTCGAACTGCGCGCGGCTCTCGGCGCCGTTGAAGCCATAGGCGAAGGCCAGATCCTTGAGATGGGCGAACCCGATCGGATCGTCCAGCGTCTCGCGAAAGATCGGCACGCGGCTGAGCGAGGCGTCGCGGAAGATCGCGATCAGCTCATCCAGCGTGGCCGATTCGGGCGCCGCCACGATGTCGGCGCGCGGAATCATCACGTCCTCGACGCGCTGGTCGCGCATCTTCAGCACGTTGGCGAGCAGCGTGCGCTCATCCGCCGCCGCCTGACGGGTCTCGGCGCTCTGCGCCTTCGCGGGCGCGGCTGCGCGCCGACCGGAGATCACGCGCCGCGCCAGCCGTTGCAACAGCGACCTTGCGGGTTGCTCCGGCTCGTCAGCGTCTGTCGCGGCGCCCATCGGGCCGCCTGAGGGGGTTGCGTCCATTGTCTCCTTCACCGCCCGAAACCGGCGCGGCGTCTCATCCATAGGGATCCTTGATCCCCAGTGTCGCGAGCGCGCGCCGCTCCAGCGTCTCCATCACCGCAGCGTCGGCGTCGGTTTCGTGATCATACCCCGCCAGATGCAGCACGCCGTGCGCGATCAGATGGGCGAGGTGATCGCCGAGCGCAAGATTCTGCGCCTGCGCTTCATTTGCAACAGTCTCAGCCGCCAGCGCGATGTCGCCCAGCGCCACGCGCCGCCCGGGCTTACGCTCCGACTCACGCTCGGGGCCATAGCCCGGCGGCGGTGGCGGCGCGGCGCCGGGCGCGGGCGGCGCCAGCGCGAAGGCGGGCCACGACAGCACGTTGGTGGGGCGCGCCAGCCCGCGAAACTGCGCGTTCAGCCGCGCGATGGCGGCGTCGTCGGTGAACAGCGCGCTGATCTCGAACGCCGCCGGGTCAAGCCCGGCCTCGCGCAGCGCCGCCGCCGCCGCCGCCGCCGCCAGCAAGTCAAGCGCGCCGAAGCCGGACCAGTCGCCGCGCTCGACCAGCACATCGACCAGTTCCTGCGCCCCGGTCATGTCGGCGCGGGCGTCGCCCGACCGTAGGCCTCGACGATGCGCGCCACCAGCGGATGGCGCACCACGTCCGCCGCGCCGAAATGGCAGAAGGCGATGCCCTGCACGCCCTCCAGCACCCGCGCCGCCTCGTCCAGCCCCGAGCGGGTGCCGCGCGGCAGGTCGATCTGGGTGGGGTCGCCGGTGATCGCCATGCGCGACCCCTCGCCCAGCCGGGTGAGAAACATCTTCATCTGCATCTCGGTGGTGTTCTGCGCCTCGTCCAGCACCACGAAGGCGTTGGCCAGCGTGCGGCCGCGCATGAACGCCAGCGGCGCGACCTCGACGTTGCCCAGCTCCATCTCGCGCTGAAGCTGCTTGCCGGGCAGCATGTCGTGGATCGCGTCGTAGAGCGGGCGCAGGTAGGGGTCGATCTTCTCCTTCATGTCGCCGGGCAGAAAGCCCAGCCGCTCGCCCGCCTCCACCGCCGGGCGGCTGAGGATGATCTTGTCCACGCGCCCCTCGATGAACATCGCCACCGCCGCCGCCACCGCCAGATAGGTCTTGCCGGTGCCCGCCGGGCCGACGCCGAACACCAGCTCATGCTTGAACAGCGCGCGGGCGTAGGCTTTTTGCGCCTCGGTGCGCGGCTCGACGGTCTTCTTGCGGGTGCGAATCTCGACGCGCCCGCCCTCGAACAGCTCAAGCTGATCCACGGCGCGGCGGGCCTGCGGCGCGGCGGGCATCCGGATCGCGGCGTCCACGTCGCCCGGCTCGACGCTGCGCCCGGTCTCCAGCCGCTGATAGAGCGCGTCGAGCGCGCCCTGCGCCCGCGCCCGCGCATCCGGCTCGCCGTGCAGCGCCAGCACGTTGCCGCGCCGCTGGATCGCCACGCCGAACCCCTGCTCGATCACGGCGAGGTTGCGGTCGAAGGCGCCGCAGAGGTCGATCAATTTCCTGTTGTCAGCGTATTCCAGGCGCGTCTCGGGAGGTTCGCCAGCAAGGGATGCGGGTTCAGGATTGATCGTCGCCACTTGGCCTCCGCCATTTCGTGTCTAGCGCTGAAACATGGTGAACGACGCGGTGGCGACAAGGCAAGACAAAAGAAGGTCGCATTGGCGTCATCCCGCCGCAGCCCCAAGCGCGCCCGACAGCGACAGCGGCCCGGCGCCGACGATGCGCGCGGTCACGATCTCGCCGATGCGCGCGGCGTCGGCGTCGAGATGCACCGACTGCATGTAGGGCGAGCGCCCGATCAGCTGCCCCGCGCGCCGCCCCGGCTTTTCCAGCAGCAGCGCCATCTCGCGCCCGACGCAGGCGGCGTTGAACGCGCTTTGGCTGTCGGCGAGCACCGCCTGAAGCCGCGCCAGCCGCTCGGCCTTCACGGCCTCGGGAACCGGCGCGGCGGCGTCGGCGGCGGGGGTGCCGGGGCGCGGCGAATACTTGAAGCTGAACGCCTGCGCATAGGCCGCCTCGGCGGCGAGGTCGAGCGTCGCCTGAAAATCCGCCTCGGTCTCGCCGGGAAAGCCGACGATGAAATCGCCCGACAGCGCGATGTCGGGCCGCGCGGCGCGCACCCGCTCCAGCACGCGCAGATAGCTCTCGGCGTCGTGGCGGCGGTTCATCGCCTTCAGCACGCGGTCCGAGCCCGACTGCACCGGCAGGTGCAGGAAGGGCGCCAGCGCGGGAATTTCGGCGTGGGCGGCGATCAGGTCGTCGGTCATGTCGTTGGGGTGCGACGTGGTGTAGCGGATGCGCGCCAGCCCCTCGATCCGCGCCAGCGCGCCGATCAGCCGCGCCAGCGACCACGCGCCGCCGCCTTCGGATTCCGGCCCTTCGCCGTGATAGGCGTTGACGTTCTGGCCCAGCAGCGTGATCTCGACCACGCCGCGCGACGCCAGATCGCGCGCCTCGGCCAGCAGCTTCGCAACCGGGCGCGAGACCTCGGCGCCGCGCGTATAGGGCACCACGCAAAAAGCGCAGAACTTGTCGCAGCCCTCCTGCACGGTCAGGAACGCCGCCGGGGCGCGGCGCGCCTTCGGGCCGCGCGCGCCCTGCGCGACGGGGCCGCGCCCGATATGGTCGAACTTGTCCTCCGCCGGAAACTCGGTATCGACTTCGGCTGTGGATGCGCCGCCCGACACGCCGCGCGCTTCGGCGCGGGCCACCATCGCGGGCAGACGGTGATAGGCCTGCGGGCCGACCACCAGATCGACCAGCGGCGCGCGCCGCGCGATCTCGGCGCCCTCGGCCTGCGCCACGCAGCCCGCGACGCCCACCAGCAACCGCCCGCCCCGCGCCGCGCGGGCCTGCGACAGCGCGCGCATCCGGCCCAGTTCGGAATAGACCTTCTCCGCCGCCTTTTCGCGGATATGGCAGGTGTTGAGCAGCACCAGATCGGCCTCTTCGGCGCTGTCGGCGGGGGCATAGCCCGCAGGCGCCAAGGCATCGGCCATGCGCTCGCTGTCATAGACGTTCATCTGGCAGCCGTAGGTCTTGATGAACACGCGCTTGGGCTGGGTCATCGTGCGGGCCTCGTGCGGGACAAACGGCGCCTGCGAAAACGGCGACGGCGCGCCAGTGAGCGGCGCGCCGTCATTAGACCAGTCAACCCGCGCCCGCAACGCGGCGGCGCGGCTCAGCGCGGCGGCGCGATCAGGCGCCGGTGCGGTTGCGGCCCAGCCCGTTCTCTTTCGCCAGCCGCTGACGCTTGAGCGAATAGGTCGGCGCCACCATCGGATAGTCCGGCCCGAGGCCCCATTTCTCGCGATACTGCTCCGGCGTCATGTTGTAGGAGGTCATCAGGTGACGCTTGAGCATTTTCATCTTCTTGCCGTCTTCGAGGCAAACGATATAGTCGTCGGTGACCGATTTCTTGATCGGCACGGCGGGGCGCAGCTCCTCCTTCGGCTCCGGCGCCGGGGACGTCAGGCCCTGCAGGGCGCCGAACACCTGCTCGATGAGTTGCGGCAGATCCGCCATCCCGACCGAATTGTTCGACACATGCGCCGCGACGATTTCGGAGGTCAGGTTCAGCAGCTCCGAGGTGTTCAACTGCTCGTCGGTCATTTTATCTCCTTCCGGGCGCCATGTGTCGGTGATCTCTCACCATTCAAGGCGACCGCTTGCGCTTTTTTACTGTTGACCACAGCCACGCGCCATCGGTGACTTTCAACATAACTGAGTAATTGCAGACACCGAAAAGAATGTCAAATCAGCTTGCAGGTTTTTTTTGGCGTTTTGGGTGATCCAGCAAGCGATAGTCCGAAACACCGATGCAATACGTCACTCGTCAGAGGGGCGGCAAGCAAGGCGGCGCGTCGATTTTCACCGACATGCCGGTTTCAGAGCGGCTTTCTTAGAATCAGTGAATCCCGGCCGGCGCCAAGATAATCGCGCCGCGACCCGACCGCGCCATAGCCCGCGCGCGCATAAAGCGTGCGGGCGGGGGCGGCGCCGGCCTCCACCTCCAGCAGCATCGCCGCGGCGCCGCGCGCGCGCGCCAGCGCCTCGGCCCGCGCCAGCAGCGCCGCGCCGACGCCGCGCGCCTGATGCGCGGGGTCAACGGCGATGGTCAGCAGTTCCGCCTCGTCGGCGACGACGCGCAGCAGCGCGAAGCCGACCGGCGGCGCGCCCTCGACCAGCAGCGCGCCCGGCGCCTGCGCCAGCGCGGCGATCTCCGCCGCCGTCCAGCCGCGCGCCCGCCCGGCGAAGGCCGCCGCGTGCAGCCGCGCCAGCGCCGCCTCGCTCACGCCAGCATCACCGGCGGCGCGATGGACGACGGCGCGGCGTCGGGCGGGCGCAGATAGAGCGGCGCCGGACGTTGGACGGCATGCGCCCTGAGCCTGCGCCGCGCCGCGCGCGCCAGCGGCGCCAGCCCGCGCTCCGCCGCCTGCGGCCCCAGCAGCGTCTCGCCGACGGCGGCGCGCACGGCGTCTGCGGCGAGGGTCTCGACCGGCCCGCGCGCGACGCCGTCAACAAAACGCTGCGCGTGAACCATGCCCTGCGGCGCGGGCAGCGCGACCACCACCGCGCCGCCATGCTCTTCGGCGTGATCTTCGGCCAGCGCCGCGAACCAGTCCACGCCCACCGCCGGAGCGCCCAGCGCCAGCGCCAGCCCCCGCGCCGCCGCCACGCCGATCCGCGCGCCGGTGAAGCCGCCCGGCCCGGTGCAGACCGCGATGGCGTCGAGCGCGGAGACCGCGACGCGCGCCTCGGAGAGCGCCGCCTCGATCAGCGGAAACAGCCGCTCGGCATGGCCGCGCAGCATCGGCTCGCGCCGTTCGGCCAGCGCCGCCCCGCCGCCCGTCGCGTCGCTCTGAAACACCGCGACCGCGCAGTGCGCGGCCGCCGTGTCGATCACCAGAACAAGGCTCATGGCTGTCAGCCGCCGCAATCAGGCGCCGCAATCGGGCGCAACGGTCAGGCGCAACGGTCAGGCGCCAACGGGGCGCACTTCGGTCACTTCGGGGATGTAGTGGCGCAGCAGGTTCTCGATGCCCATCTTCAGCGTCATCGTCGAGGACGGGCAGCCCGCGCAGGCGCCCTTCATGTGCAGGAACACCACGCCGCGCTCAAAGCCGTGAAAGGTGATGTCGCCGCCGTCCTGCGCCACGGCGGGGCGCACGCGGGTGTCGAGCAGTTCCTTGATCTGGTTGACGATGTCGCTGTCCGGCCCGTCGTGCTCGGCGTGGCCGGCCTGCGCGGCGCCCTCCATCACTGGCTGACCGGAGGTGAAATGCTCCATGATCGCGCCCAGGATCGCGGGCTTGAGATGCGCCCAGTCGATCTCGCCGCGCGTCACCGTCACGAAATCTGTCCCGAAGAACACGCCCTCCACGCCGTCGATGGCGAACAGCCGCAGCGCCAGCGGCGAGGACGCCGCCGCCTCACGGTTGGGAAAATCCGCCGCGCCCTCGTCGAGCACGCTGCGGCCCGGCAGGAACTTGAGCGTCGCGGGGTTGGGGGTCGACTCGGTCTGGATGAACATGACTGTTTTCCTCCGTCATGCCGTTGACATGCGCCCGCGCGGCGGTGAAATCAAGCGTCAGGAGACCTTGTCGATCTCCTCCAGCGTCATCGCGCCGGGCACCACCGTCACCGGGATCGGCATCTTGCCGCCGCGCTTGCCCACCAGCGCCGCCACCAGCGGCCCCGGCCCCTCGCCTTCCTCGTCGGCGCCCAGCACCAGAACGCCGATCTCGCGATCCTCAAGGATGTGCGCCAGCACCTCCTCCGCCGCCACGCCCTCGCGGATGGCGAATTCCGGCATCACCCCCGACAGCGCGCGCACCTCGTCGGCGAGCGCGCCCAGCCGCGCCTCGGCCTCCTCGCGCTTCTCATGGCGCATCACCTCGGCGACGCCCACCCAGTGCTGGAACTCCTCCGGCGCGATCACATAAAGCATGGTCACGCCGCCGCCGGTGTTGGCCGCGCGCCGCGCCGCGAAGCGCAGGGCGTTCATGCACTCCGGCGTCTTGTCCACGACCACCAGGAATTTCCTCATCAGCGCCCCCCAGTCGCCCCGATGGCGTCGCCCCGATGGCGTCGCCCGACGATGCCGCATCGGCGCCGCTCGCGCAACTTCGACGCGATCTCAGCCGCGCCGCACCGGCCAGCGGGCGGCGAGCGCGGCAAGCTGGGCGAGGCCCGCCGCAGTCAGCGGGCCGTCCTCCCACGGGCGAAATCGGCGCTGGAACGCCGCCGCCAGCGCGCGGGTTTCTGCGTCCCATGCGCCGCTGTCGCAGGCGGGATAGCCGAAGCGGCGCGCGGCGCGCTGGAACGCCGCCGCAGGCGGGGGGCCGTTATCCTGCGCCCCGTCCCGCGCGCCGTCCAGCCACACCGCCAGAGCGCCGCGCGCCAGCGCGCGCCAGTCGAAGCGGCGGCCCGGATCGGCCTTGCGCAGCGGCGCCATGCACTCATGCCCGATCACCCGCTCGGGCGGGATGGTCCAGCGCGCGCTGACGCCGCGCAGCAGCGCCTCCAGCGCCGCCATCTGCGGCGCGGGATAGGGCGCGTCGCCGGGGTTGGACAGCTCGATCCCGATCGAGCGGGAGTTGACGTCCGACACGTCGCCCCTCGCCCCCGCGCCCGCGTGCCAGGCGCGGCGCTCCTCGGCCACCAGCCGCCAGACGCGGCCATCCTCGGCGATCAGGTAATGCGCGCTCACCGCCGACGCCGGGTCGCACAGCCGCGCCAGCGCCGCCTCGGCGGGCCGCATCGCGGTGTAGTGCAGCACCACGAGGTCGGGCGCCGCGCCGCGCCGGTCGCCGTGGTTGGGGGACGGATGGCCGATCACGCGCGTCAGGCGTCCACCGCGCCCCAGATCGCCTCGGCCGCGCGCACCACCAGATCCAGCTTGCGCTTCTGATCGTCCTCGGTGACCAGATCGCCCTCCTCGGTCGGGGAGAAGCCGCACTGCGGCGCCAGCCCCAGTTGCTCCAGATCGGCGAAGCGCGACGCCGCGTCGAAGGCGCGCTTGAGGTCGTCGAGCTTCTCCAGCTGCGGCGTCCTGGTGGTGACAAGGCCGGCCATCACCCGCTTGTCGCCCCTGGGCAGCAGGCGCAGCGGCTCGAACCCGCCCGCGCGGTCGCTGTCATACTCCATGAAATACACATCGACATCGGTGGAGAAGATCGCCTCCGCCGCCGGATCATCGCCGCCCGACGCGACGAACGTGGACTTGAAGTTGCCGCGGCACATGTGCATCGCGATGGTCATGTCGGCGGGGCGGCCGACGATGGCGGCGTTGATGGTCTCGGCGTAGCGGCGCAGGGTGGCGTCGCAGTCCCAGCCCTCGGCCTGCTTCTCCGCCCGGATCTTCGGGTCGCACAGACAGGCGAAACAGATGTCGTCCATCTGCAGATAGCGGCAGCCCGCCGCGTAGAACGCCTGCACCGCCTTGCGGTAGGTCTTGCCCAGATCGGCGAACAGAACCGCCTCGTCGCGATAGTCCTGCGGCGCGATGTCTGCCTTCGCGACGCGGAAGTGGATGCAGCTTGGGCCGGGGATCGAGATTTTTGGCGTGACCTTGGCCACCGACGCCAGATAACGAAAGTGCTCCAGCATCGGGTGATCGTCGGGAAAGTCGATCCGGTCGGTGATGATCGGATGGATCGGCTTGAGCGTGGCGCCGTGGAAGGCCACGCCCTCGCCGCGCTCGACCAGGTCCATGCCGGTCAGCGCGCCCATGAAGTCGTAATGCCAGAAGGCGCGGCGGAACGCGCCGTCGGTGACCACGGGCAGGCCGATGTCCTGCTGCGCGGCGACGACGCGGGCGATGGCGGCGTCCTCGATCTCGGCCAGCGCCTCGGGCTCGAGCTTGCCCGCCGCGCGCGCCGCGCGGGCCTGCTTCACCGTCTCGGGGCGCAGCAGGCTGCCGACGTGCTCGGCGCGGTAGCGGGGTTTCGCCGCTGTTCGGGGCGCGGTTCGGGTCGTGGTTCCAGCGTCTGGCGTCACGGCGGCCTCCCCTACGGCTTGCGCGGCCCGGCGGGCCTGCCCGGCCCGCGCGGCCTGTCGGGGCCGAGCGGCTTGTCGGAACTGCGCGGCCTGTCGGAACTGCGCGGCCTGTCGGGGCCGAGCGGCTTTTCGGAGCTGCGCGGCTTGTCGGAACTGCGCGGCTTGTCGGAACTGCGCGGCTTGTCGGGGCCGCGCGGTTTGTCGGGGCCGCCGGTCTTGCCCGCCCCGCCCGGCCCGCGCGGCTTGCCCGGCCCGCGCGGCTGCTCGATGTCGTCGCCGGGGCGGCGCGGGGCGGGGGCGCGCTGGGTCTGGCGCGGGCGCGGCGGCAGCGCGGGGCGAGGCGCCGGACTGGGGGCCGGGCCGGTGCCGGGCACGCCATCCCGGGTCGCCCAGCCCTCGCGCGACAGGCCGAGCTGGTCGGCCAGGGTGCGGCCGCGCACCTCCTCCACCGCGCCTTCGGTCAGGTCGCCCAACTGGAACGGGCCGTAGGAGATGCGGATCAGCCGGTTCACGTCCAGCCCGATCGCCTCCATCGCGCGGCGCACTTCGCGGTTCTTGCCCTCGCGCAGGCCCACGGTCAGCCAGGCGTTGGCGCCCTGCACCTTGTCGAGCGTCACGGTCATCGGCTTGAAGCGTTCGCCCTCCACCGTCACGCCCTTGCGCAGCCGCTCCAGCCCGGCTTCGCTGGGGGCGCCGTGGACGCGGACGCGATACTTGCGGGTCCAGCCGGTCGAGGGCAGCTCCAGCTTGCGCTTGATCTCGCCGTCGTTGGTCAGCAGCAGCAGCCCTTCGGAGGTGATGTCGAGCCGCCCCACGCTCATCACCCGCGGCATGTCGGGCGGCAGACGGTCGAACACCGTGGCGCGGCCCTTTTCGTCGGACGCGGTGGTGACGAGGCCGACCGGCTTGTAATAACGCCACAGGCGCGGATGCTCGGGCGCCGCCAGCGGCTTGCCGTCCACCTCGATGCGGTCGGCGGCGGTCACGGTGACGGCGGGCGTCTCCAGCCGCTTGCCGTTGAGGCGCACCCGCCCCTCCGCGATCATGCGCTCCGCCTCGCGGCGGGAGGCGACGCCCGCGCGGGCGAGACGTTTGGCGATGCGCTCGGGCGCGTCCGTGTCTTCGGTCATGCCGCCTTCCTATCCCAGCGGCGCGGTTGCGGGAAGCGCTTGCGCGCGGGGCGCTGTAGGCGCTTGCGCGCGGGGCGCGGGAAGCGCTTGCGCGCGGGGCGCGGAGAGCGCTTGCGCGCGGGGCGCGACCGGGGATAGCTGCGCCCATGACAAACGCGGCTTTCCCCGACGCGATGGCGCTGGCGCTGGCCGAGGCGCGGGCGGCGGCGGCGCTCGGCGAGGTGCCGGTGGGCGCGGTGATCGTCGATCCGGCCTCCGGCGCCGTGGTCGCGCGCGCGGGCAACCGCACGCGAACGCGCGACGACCCCACCGCCCACGCCGAGATGCTGGCGATCCGCGCCGCCTGCGCCGCCCTGGGGGCGGAGCGGCTGGCGGGGCTGGACCTTTACGTGACGCTGGAGCCGTGCCCGATGTGCGCGGGCGCGATCGCCGCCGCGCGGCTGCGCAGGCTCTATTACGGCGCGGCCGACCCCAAGAGCGGCGGCGTGGCGCAGGGGCCGCGCGTGTTCTCGCACCCCACCTGCCACCACGTCCCCGAGATCTATGACGGCATCCGGGGCGCGGAGGCGTCGGCGCTGCTGCGCGCCTTCTTCGCCGCGCGGCGCTGAAGGGGGAAGGCCCTTGCCCCGGCTGGCGGGGGAGGTAGGCGCGGCTGCGGGGCTGGCGCCGGGCGCGCGGCACAGGGCGCCCCCTCACCCCGACCCTCTCCCCCAAGCGGGGGAGAGGGGGCGCGGCTTCGCTGACGGCGCCCGGCCGCAAGGCGAAGCGCAGGCGGCGCCGATGTCGCTCCCTCT
>Ga0100380_10005371_pt1 | contig 13252 bp, 14 predicted proteins | sample CryGeymeta201504_FD_80417 | JGI IMG/M metagenome (GOLD analysis project Ga0100380, IMG submission 80417) | Groundwater microbial communities from Crystal Geyser aquifers in Utah, USA - Crystal Geyser metaG 2015-04 | ecosystem: Environmental > Aquatic > Deep subsurface > Groundwater | place... | reverse complement strand
GTTTTTTACTTTTGCGTGGTTATGTTACTTTAATTTGGGGTTGTCAAGTATCGGCAGATTACGAAACCGCAAGCGGTTTCTAATCTGCCCTACTATAATTAAGCTTGTTGGGCTTGTAAGTATCCGATGGCTTGCACATCTTTGGCTGAAATAAATTCGTCAATCATGCTATTCAGTTGAGCATGATCACTTAATTTCATGTGCTCCTTATTAATTTATTATCCAGTTGCTTCCGCCTACTCCCGTCAACTAAAGTTTCAGCGGAAACTTCTAACATGTGTTTAATTTAACAATAGTAAACTTTCATTCCTTTTTAAATTTTTGCCCTGTCGAAAATTTACTTTAAGCATTTTACAAGGTTGGCATACTTTCGTCAACGGTTTTTTTAGTTTTTTTTGATTTATGCATAAATACAATGAATTAGGTATAAATACGGTATTGACGTTTGCTTTTTTTATATAAAAAATTATAAAAGTAATTTTTTCTTGCATTAAATAACTTTTTATGTGAATATGGCGTCTTAGGAGAGCAAAAGGCAATCAAATGAGCAACTTACAGAAGTTTAAACACCAACAACCATCTGAAGATATTTTAATCACTAATGTCCAAAAATTGATGCGCGAAAGGAAATTAAATGAAGCCGAATTATCGCGCAGAACCGAAATACCCCAGCCGACTTTACATAAAATTTTATCCGGCAAAACAGCTGATCCACGAATTTCAACCATCAAAATTCTGGCTGACTTTTTTGAAGTAACATTAGATGATTTATACCAAGAAAATCTTAGTTTTGCGCATAAGCCATTGCCTCAAGGTATTTCAATTCCAATTATCTCCTGGTCTGATTCATTAAATGCAAAAACGGTGATAAATGAATTAACGCCTTCTAACTGGCAACAATGGATTATTGTAGATGGAACAGAAGATCAATTTTTATATGGCTTAACTAGTAAACCGTGCTTCGAACCTTATTTTCCGAGAGGGACTATTTTGGTTGTAGATTCAAAACAAAAAGCTAACGATGGTGACTTGGTTGTTGTCCATTACCCTAATACCAATGAAGCAACATTACGTGAACTTTCTATTGATGGTCCTAACAGATTGTTAATGCCACTGAATGATACTTATGCGCCAGATAAATTAGATGATTCAATCAAAATTCTTGGCATGGTTGTTCAATCACGGTTTTTGTATTGATACTAACAGTAACTTTCCATTTTTTGAAATTTATTACTGCACTATTCGTAATTTAGCACGTTTTTGCGAAATTTTTAATAATTTTTTACTTCCAGTTTTTTTGTCAATTTGCATGTTTTTTTCAATGCTAACACCGGCAAGTATGCCAAGATAACAAGCTTGGCTGGAATTGAATTTTAAAATAATATGCCGAGTATTTACAATTGTAATTGGATGTTCTAAATATTTTTTCTTGCTGATTGTATCAATATAGGCAACTTGCCCAGAACGATCTTGGTAAACAATGCGATAACGTCCGATTTTTTTGTTAAGTAAAAATGATTTTTGATTGGCATGATAATTTATAACGCTACCATCGCCACGTATAACTCGCCCTACATAACCACCAATTAAACATGCTTGATCAGGCGATAAACCATCTAATACTAATGGGTCACTGATAATTGATGTATAAGTGAATTTAATCGCGGTGTCTGTTCCGTGACAACGAATAGTGACTTCTTGTGCTTTCGTGTCAATTTCTTCTATGCAGTATTTCGCGTGCTTAGCATGTGTAAATAAATAACGTAAATTTTCAATGTGCTGTCTGATAAATGTTTTTAACTCGTGAATAATTGTCATCCTGATACCTGTTACTGCTTTTAACTGGCGATATTATTAAATTTTTATTGTGCAATTGCAAGTTAATATTCGGTAGGGGTAATGCTTGTTAACTTATTGTTTTTATTTGATAATTGTTTTTATGATATATTAAGAAAAGAAAACAACCCCGACTTTTCGACATTTTTTGTCTAAGCTCACCCTGTATTTTATACAATCTTTGTATATTTTCAGGGGTTATTTGGGGCAACATGTTGAAAAATTTTGTGTCTTAATCTTGTAATTGCTCTGGTTTGATGTTCAAAGCGGTTGCAATTTTTTTAATGTTTGTGGCTGTGGTTTGTTGCCAAAATACCTTCTAAACCTTCTAATGTCGTGTAATGAAACAAATGTCCTTGTATTTCGTTATAATCTTTTTTATTATGCTCTGATAAGAGTTTTTCGCAATTATCGGATAATTGTTGAAGTGCTTCATCTAAATTTCTCATGCCGTACATTCTCCTGTTTAGTTTAGTATAGTCTCTTTTGAATGGAAGATGTTTCACAATGGACCCTGTCGTTGCGATAAAAAGCACCACGGAGTAATGAAATTTTAATAAAAATTTAAATGTTTACAGATGGCAGAAAAGATAACTGAAGTTTGTATGTTATTCGATAAAGAAATTTGTCATTCCAAAAAAATTCGCACGCGTTGATTTGTAAAAGGTCACAATGATAATATAAGAATTTTGTTTGGAATCCAGACTTTTCTATTTTAAAACGAATCACTATTTTGAAAAACAATGGGATAAAATCCACTTAACAAATATTCTTTGAAATACCCTAAAATATTAGGGGTATTCACTAATGATTGCGATACCTTAAAATGATCTTGAATTAAATCATCAAAAACTATACTTTGAAATTTACTACCTGTTTTCATATTCAAATATTCACGAAAAGATAAACCAGGCAAATAATATAATTTTGCGCGTCTTGATAAATCATATGCGCCATGTATCAAATCCAAACTAGAACTACCAGAAAAAACAACATGAACTTCTGGAAAAGAATCATAAATATTTTTTAATTCTTGTTGCCAATTTTTATAAATATGTATTTCATCAATAAAAAAATACTTTATATTTCGTGTTAAATAAAGTTCGTTAACAAAACCCAATATTGTATTCTCATTAAAATAAATATTATCTGCCGAAAAATAAAACGCTTGCCCATCAGCATATAAGTGATTTTTGATATATTGCAGCAATAGTGTCGTTTTACCGACACCACGAGAGCCAACAATACCTGTTAGTCGATGATTTAAAGTCAATTTATCGTACAAAAAGCGGTAATGCTCGGTTCCAACATCTTGGATAAGTCGATGATAAATTCGCCAAAGAAAGTCATTCATTTGGAATACACTCGAATTTTTTGGCAGTTTTGTTAGAGTATAGTCCTAAAATAAACAAAATTCAATGAATTATATGATCGGCCTTCGAGACGCGACTGCGTCGCACCTCAGGATGGACGGGGTACAGATGTTTTGGAGTATACTCCAATAATTTGCAATGCCTTTGCAGCACTTTTTTCTTTGTCTTTAATTTCTAACATAATGTCAAAATCATAATCTTTGGTCGCTTTAATATATTTTTCAAAATGTTTGATATCGATTGAATCGCGATGTTTGCCCACACGTTCACCGGGTTGTTGTGAACTGTAATCTGTCATTAAAATACCATCGTTTTTCGTCCAGGTTTTTTGTGCGGCACTGAGAGCCTCTGCAACTGGCTCATCGTTGTGTAAGCATTCATGATGAAAATTATCAAAAATAATCGGGATATTCGTTTGTTCATGAATTTCAATACAATCTTTCAAACTATAAAGTCTGTCGTCATTTTCTATGACTAAGCGTTTTTTGATAAGCTCAGGTAATTTTTTATAATTATCTACAAATCGTTTCATTGATGCTTGCTTGTCATCGTACACGCCACCCACATGAATTTGCACTTTGGCATCTTCTTTTAATCCCATTAAATCTAACAATTCACAATGCCATTGCAATTCTTTAATACTTTTTTTTATGATTTTTTTATCTAATGCATTAATTAATACGAATTGATCGGGATGCATGGATATACGCATTTCATTTTTTAAAATAAATTTTCCGATGGTTTGTAATTGATTTTCAAACTGTTTTTGCCAATTGAATTGACAAATTTCGTGTGACGCAAATGGAATTGTTTCTGAACTAATGCGAAAAAAATAAAATCCATTATCTTTGTTATATTGTAAAATATTCATTAAACAGCTGAGGTTATTGTCCACTGTTTCAATTAATTTTTCGTCACTGTAACTTTTCAAGCGAAACGTCTTGCCAGCATTACAAGGCAATGACCAATTTAAACAAGGATAACCAAGTTTCATGCGAGCATAGGCTCTTTTTGTATAGGTTGATGCAATTTATTTAAACGCAAATGTATTTCATCTGAAATGAGTTTCAAGTGCTTTAACATCGGTTGTTGCATAACCTTAGGTAAATTTACATTTTGTTGTTTTTGTACTTGTAACTCTGCATCTGCTAATTTATATAAGTTTTCACCAATTGAATGCATACATGTCGGCAAATCCGCATTCAAAATATTTTCTGTAAAATAAACAAAAAATTTAGAAAAATCGTTTTCATATTCTGTTTGAATATCCGGTTGCGATTGCCAACAACGATAAATATAACCATCACCATGATCTTCAAGATCACCACCCCAGTAACTCATATGTCTGTTCGTAATATTTGTTGGTTGGAATTGTTTATAAAACTTATACGCATTAATCACACCACATGGCCAATCACCTTTGTGACTAATCGGTAATTTTGCTAATTGATTAGCATAAGAGTGTTGCTGAATGAAATCATGCATTTTTTGCATGGAATGCTGATCTTTAATGGTAAAGTTATCAAAGAAATAAAATAAATTTGGTTCTAGCGGCAACTCGCCATTACTTAATGGGACATAATCATAACCAACGTGATAAGCGATACTCACATCATTAATTTGTGCAATACAGGTATTAATAACATTCACATCCGCATTAAAAATTCGAATGGCGCTACACAAATCTTTATCGATCATTTGAATTTTGCCATCATCCACAAGTTTTTGTGCCAATGGTTCACAGCCTGGACTTTCAAAAACACAACCTGGATAAATAGTCACATCATCTATTAATTGTTGTGAAAAATAAATCATGGCTAATTGCGCAACTGTCGCGCCCAATGAGTGGCCGGTGAAACTTAATTTGATTTCGTATTTAGGAAATTTTGTTTGTAGGGAATGTATTGTTTCATTCACAAAAGGTTCTGCCGCATGAAAAAATTGCGCAGGGATTTTATCCATTAACCACATTTCAGCATCTTGAATGATATCGTACCAGTCATCGGTACCACGATTAGCAATGACAACCGCTAATTGATTTGGCGCAATCTCAGAAAGATAAACGCGCGCAAAATAACCACGTTTTTGATAATGTTTTGAGGTTTGGCTGTAATATTGCCAATTTTCTGGCAAGGTTCCTGTCTGCTCGTCTTGGTATGCATCCAGTGAAAAAACACTGCATACCTCGGCATTAAAGTAATCTTGCATGGTAACTCCCTGTTATTTCCTATATAAATATATAGTAAAACGTTATGATTTCGATTACAATTCGAATCATGGATATTTCACACATTTTAAATAATTTAAACGAGCAACAACGTCAAGCGGTCACTGCTGAATCAGGCCATCATTTAGTCTTGGCCGGTGCTGGTAGTGGTAAAACCAGTGTTTTAGTGCGACGCATTGCTTGGTTGATTCAAGCAGAATCTGTCTCGCCTTATAGCATATTGGCCGTAACATTCACCAATAAAGCTGCTCAAGAAATGCGTGGCCGCATTGAACAATTAATTGGTTTTCATGCAACCGGCATGTGGGTAGGCACTTTTCATAGTATTGCGCATCGCTTATTACGCAAACACTGGCAAGCAGCCGAACTCGATGAAAATTTTCAAATCATCGATTCTGACGATCAATTGCGCCTTGTTAAACGCGTCTTGCGTGCGTTAGATTTAGATGAAAAACAATGGGCGCCACGCTCGCAACAGTGGTTTATTAATCACAATAAAGAAGAAGGCTTACGTCCAGAACATTTAAGCGATGATGGCGATATTGTTAAAAAAACACAAATCAAAATTTATCAAGCGTATGAAGATACCTGTCGTAATACCAATTTAGTGGATTTTTCAGAATTATTATTGCGCGCACATGAATTATTGCGCGACAATCCTGATATATTAACGCATTATCAATCGCGTTTTCGTTATATTTTGGTGGATGAATTTCAAGATACTAATAATTTGCAATATGCATGGATTCGTTTGTTAGCAGGTAATAATAATTACATCACGATTGTTGGTGATGATGATCAATCCATCTACGGTTGGCGCGGTGCCAAAATCGAAAATATTCATAAATTCTGTGAAGATTATCCTGAAGCAGTGACTATTCGCTTAGAACAAAATTATCGCTCCACGGGTAATATTTTAAAAGCAGCTAATGAAATTATCGCGAATAATGCTAGTCGTTTAGGTAAAAGTCTTTGGACAGAAGACAGTGATGGTGAGACGGTAAGCTTATATGCCGCATTTAACGAAATTGATGAAGCACGCTTTATTACATCTATCATTCGCAAATGGGTTGATGAGGGCAATCTACGTCGTGAAGTTGCTATTCTTTATCGTTCGAATGCGCAATCACGTGTACTGGAAGAAGCATTAATACAAGCGAATATTCCTTATCGTATCTATGGTGGTTTACGCTTTTTCGAACGCCAAGAAATTAAAGATACATTAGCGTATTTGCGTTTGACGTTTAATCGCCATGATGACGCTGCATTTGAACGTGTGATTAATACACCGACACGTGGCATTGGTGAAAAAACTGTGAGTGAAATTCGTCAAGAGGCGCGCGATAAACAAGCATCATTATGGACGGCAACATTGTTAGTTGTCGAAAATAAATTGGTTTCAGCACGTGCATGTACTGCTTTAGCTGGATTTATTAATTTGATTAATCAACTTGATCGTGACACTGAAAATGTAGAACTTGCTGAAAAAGTTGATACCGTTATTCACGATAGTGGTTTATTAAAAATGTACCAAAACTATCGTGGTGAAAATGCACAAGCACGCATCGAAAACTTACAAGAATTAGTTGTGGCTGCCAAACAATTCACACCCGAAGAAGGTTCTGAAATGCCTTTATTAGCAGAGTTTTTGACACATGCTGCTTTAGAGGCTGGTGAAGGCCAAGCGGATCAATTTGCGGATTGCGTGCAGTTAATGACATTGCACTCGGCTAAAGGTCTAGAGTTTCCATTAGTGTTTGTTGCAGGCATGGAAGAAGGTTTATTCCCACATTATTTGTCAGTGAACGATCCACACCAAATCGAAGAAGAACGTCGTTTATGTTATGTCGGCATGACTCGCGCAATGAAAAAATTATATTTAACTTTTGCTGAAACCAGACGACTTTATGGTTCGGAATCACGCAATAAACCTTCACGCTTTTTAACGGAATTACCCAATGATTGCGTTGATGAAGTACGTTCACGTACCAAAGTCATTCAACCTAAATCAGCTGTCAAAGCACCGTTTATTATGCGTGGCGAATCACAAGCCTTTGGCTTAAAGTTAGGGCAACGCGTTAATCATGCTAAATTTGGCGAAGGTGTTGTGTTAAACATCGAAGGCCAAGGTGAACACACCCGCGTACAAGTACGTTTCGCACATGCTGGTACTAAGTGGCTAGTCGCGGCGTATGCGAAGCTGGATGTGGTTTGAGATCACGAATCAACAAATTTTATTAAAGATTCCATAATCCCTTTATCTGCTTCACGCAGTGCTTGAATGTATTCTTTTCGATTTTGAGTATGATCTTTATATTGGGTCAATCCGTGCTGACCCCAGCTAAAGGCTTCTTGATTCATCGCTTGCAATAACAAATCCGTCATGACTCTAGCATGCCGCCCATTACCATTGACAAAAGGATGAATCCAAACTAATCGGTGATGAAAACGAACTGCAATTTCACGAGGTGAATAACTTTTATAGTTAATTTGTGCCAAGGTATCTTCTAGTAAATTTTTCAATTGTGTTGTAATAAAAATCGGATCAACCCCAATATTTTTTTCTGTTTTTCTAAATTCACCTGACCAAACCCACACATCACCAAACATTTTCTTGTGTAGTTTTTTAATAAATGTAAAGTTCATAATTTTTTGTATCGTGACTTTTTGAAAAACTAACCATCTTAATGCTTCATTGATATTAAGCTGCTCGTATTCATTAAGCTCGCCTTGAGTGATAATCGATTTAATTTTTAATTGTTGTAATTCATCATTGGTTAATGGCGTAGAACCATCTTGCTCGATAAAATTATTCTCCATAATCCCACAATTTACTTAATTTACCCATCAAAAGTTCTTGTTTAATTAATTTAATCTGCTCTTCAGTAATCGTCTGATCATTTACCGTTTGATTTTCCAAAGCCATATGTAACTTGCTTGAAGCAATTAATTTTCGCGCAAGTTGTTCTGCAGATTGCTCTAATTGTTTTGACCAAGATTTTTTAGGTACAAGATAATAATAAACTTGGCAATCTAATGCATCTGCAAATTTTTCTAATGTTTCAAGTTTTATCGTTTTATTTTGCTCTGACATCTCTGTCATTTGCACTGCCATTTTGCCAATACCCAATCTTTTACCAACCTGTTCTAAGGTCAAGCCTAATGTTTCCCGAATTGTCCTCAGCCAACCAGTTTTAGGGAATTTTTGCTCATTAGCTGCGACAGCTAATAATTTTGTTTCTAATTGTTTGATCTGGTATAGCGAAGTCATAAGCGCCACATTACTTTTGAGGGTATATTAAGTATAGTTATAGCTATACTTTTTGTCAAATTTTGTATAGTTATAGCTATACTTACTTATTAATTTAGTATAGCTATAACTATACAAATATGGGAATTAGTATTTAAAATCAATTAATTATTACCATTGAACTTCAAACCCACAACACCGACAATGATCATTGCTAAGAATAGAATTTTGAAAGCATTCACCGGCTCATGAAAAGCGATGATGCCAATGGTAGCAATAAGTGCAGTACCTAAGCCTGCCCAGATAGCGTATGCCATGCTGAGATTTATCGTTTTTAGGCATAAGGTTAAAAAGGTAAATGCGATACCGTAAAAAACAAATATTAAAATCGACGGTGTTAATTTGGTGAGACCGTTTGAGAATTTCATTGATACCGTGCCCATGACTTCGAACACGATTGCAAGAAAAAGAAAAATCCAACTTTTCATTTTGACTCCTTAATTGACCCTCTCCCCTAACCCCTCTCCCGCTGGCGGGAGAGGGGGAACGGGCGGCATTCATGCCACCCCCACAATTAGTATGTTAAGTGCATTGAAAATTCGCTAGACTGAGACAAAAAGCAACGACTTTCGAGCACCGCAGCACAGCATACGTAATAGTATGTGAGCAGCGGAGCACAGAAAATCGTTGGTTTTTGGCCTGTATAGTAGAATTTTCATGCGCTTAATGGGCCTGATCCCAATTAAACCCAACCCCCACATCAACCACCAACGGCACATGCAATTTAATCGCTTCAGACATTACTTGAGGAATGATCTTTTTAGCATCTTCCACGATATCTTCAGCCACTTCAAATACTAATTCATCGTGCACTTGCATAATAATACGTGCATCCATGTTTTCTTGTTTGAGTTTTGCATGCACATTTACCATCGCACGTTTAATTAAATCTGCTGCGGTGCCTTGCATCGGTGCATTAATGGCAGCACGCTCTGCTGCATTCATTAACATTTTGTTTTTGGAATTAATATCCGGCAAATATAATTTTCTACCCGTTAAGGTTTCAACATAACCGTATTTATGTGCTTTAGCGCGTACTTCTTCCATGTATTTTTTAACGCCTGGATAACGTGCAAAATACATATCAATATACGCTTGTGCAGCTGCACGCTCAACATCTAATTGTTTTGATAAGCCAAATGCAGACATGCCATAGATTAAACCAAAGTTAATTGCTTTAGCATGACGACGTTGTAAATCATCAACTTCATCCAAACCAACGCCAAATACTTCTGCCGCTGTTGCTCTATGAATATCTAAACCTTTGGCAAATGCATCGCACAAGCCTTTGTCTTCAGATAAATGCGCCATGATGCGTAATTCAACTTGCGAATAATCTGCAGCTAATATTTTATAACCTTTGGGTGCAATAAACGCTTGTCTTATCTTGCGCCCTTCTTCAGTTCGTGCTGGTATATTTTGTAAATTAGGATCAGTTGATGAAAATCGTCCTGTGCTTGTTCCGACTTGATGATAAGACGTATGCACTCGTCCTGTTTTTGGATCAACTAATAATGGTAATTTATCGGTATATGTTGATTTTAATTTGCTAAAACTACGATATTCTAAAATTAATGCCGGCAATGCATAATCAAGCGCTAATTCTTGTAGAACTTCTTCTGATGTTGCTGCTTGCCCTGTTGGTGTTTTTTTCAAAACAGGTAATTGCATATCTTCAAACAATACTTTTTGTAATTGCTTTGGTGAATTCATATTAAATTCACAATCTGCCTCTTTAAATGCTTTGGTTTCTAGTTTTTGTAATCGCTTACCTAAATCTTCACTTTGGGCATGTAAACAATTAACATCAATTAAAACGCCAGTTCGTTCTATCTCTGATAAAATCGGCACTAACGGCATTTCTTCTTTTTCCAAAACGTTTTTTAATGCTTGATCACTTTCAATCATCGGCCATAATTTTTCATGCAATGACAATGTAATATCCGCATCTTCAGCAGCATAATTTGTCGCAACATCAAGTGCCACTTTATCAAAAGTAACTTGCTTTGCGCCTTTGCCCGCAACTTCTTCAAACGTAATATTTTTGTGTCCTAGATATTTTAGCGCTAACGTATCCATATCTAATCGACTACCTGAACCTACTAAAAACGCTTCTATCATGGTGTCATAAGCGATGCCTTGCATATTGATATCATATTTTGCAAACATGCTAATATCATATTTTAAATTATGTCCAACTTTTTTGATTTCATTTGATTCGATGATGGGTTTTAAGGTTTTTAATACATACTCTCGGCTTAATTGTTTTGGTGCATCTAAATAATCATGCGCAACAGGAATATAATAGGCTTCACCTGTTTTATATGCCACAGAAATACCCACGATTTCTGCTTGCATATAATTTAAGTCTGTTGTTTCAGTATCAATTGCGATTAAGTGTTGTTGTTTGATGTCTGTGATTAATTTCTCAAGCTCTTTTTCGGTTAAAATGCAATGATATATGCGCTCTTTTGGTTCTGCAATATGAGCAGCCTCTTCATCTGAGAGTAATTCGGATAACCAGGTTTTAAATTCCAAATCTTTAAATGCATCTATTAAAGCGGATTTGTCGGGCGCTTGTTTTTTTAAGGTATGAAAATCAAAATCAAGCGGCACATCTAATTTGATTGTGACTAATTCTTTTGATAGCGGCAAGTCTTGCAATGCATTCCGCAAATTTTCACCGACTTTGCCTTTGATATTATCGGCATTGGCAACAACGCCATCTAAATTTTGATATTCTGTGAGCCATTTTACCGCGGTTTTTGGCCCTACTTTGGGTACACCAGGCACGTTATCAACTGTATCACCAATTAACGCTAAATAATCAATAATGCGTTCTGGTGGTACGCCAAATTTTTCGATAACACCTTCTCTGTCCATTATTTTGTTGGTCATGGTGTTAATTAAGGTGACGTGTGGATTCACTAATTGCGCCATATCTTTATCGCCGGTTGAGACTAATACTTCTTTACCTTCTTGTACCGCTTGCACCGCTAATGTGCCTATCACATCATCGGCTTCGTAATTATCAACAACCACTAACGGCAATCCCATTTTAGGAATTAAATCTAATAAGGGTTTTACTTGTTCGGATAAATCCGCTGGCATCGGCGGCCTATTGGCTTTGTATTCTTTGTAAATATCATCTCTGAATGTTTTGCCTTTAGGGTCGAATATTACGGCGATATATTCTGGATTGTAATCTTTGATTAATTTGCGCAACATATTAATCACACCGTAAATAGCACCTGTTGCTAAGCCTTTTGAATTGGTGAGAGGGGGTAATGCATGAAATGCGCGATATAAATATGACGAACCATCAACGAGTATTACGGGTGTTTTTTGTTGCATGTGTTTTCCTAATAAATTAAAGATTTGCGGCAAATATCTGGTTACGTTATAGTACCAAGAATACCAGAGGATATACAACGAAAATGGCTGTTTTCACTGAATTGAACTTAAAAAATGCACAAGCACTTTGCGAAAAATATGGACTCACTATCAATAAAATAACACCCATCGCTGAAGGTGTTACTAACAGTAATTATCTCATTCACGACACGGAAAAAAAACAATATGTACTCACCGTGGTTGAACAAATTTGTCCTATGAAATTAGAACCGTTGTTAGATGTGTTAACCACGTTACCTGACACCGTGCCCCACCCCCGAATGATTAAAACCCTTATCGGACATACTGCTGAAATTTTTAATAATAAACCAATTATTATTTGTGAATTTGTTAAAGGTGGTCATCTAGATAAACCATCTACTACACAAATCACAGCGATTGCAAAAGCCATGGCTTGTTTGCATCAACATGATGTACCTGATTTTAAACGACAAAATCCGCGTGGCTTATTGTGGATGCAAGAAATTTCGGAAATCATTTTACCTAAATTAAATGTCGATGAACTTTCTTTACTGGAAAATACCTTAGCGGATATTAATCAAGTGAACTTTGAACTTTTGCCTAAAGGCATTATTCATTGTGATTTATTTAGAGATAATACGTTATATATGCATGATAAATTAATGGCGATTATTGACTTTTATTATGCTTGTTTTGATAGTTTGTTATTTGATATTGCTATTAGTGTAAATGATTGGTGTTTTGATAAACCTGAATTATTTCTTGATGCATATCAATCGGTGCGACCGTTAACGGATATTGAGTTGGAACATTTTCATTTAATGCGACGTGTTGCTTGTGTGCGTTTTTGGTTGTCGCGCTTGTATGATTTGCATTTTCCGGTTGAGGGTGCGTTGGTGCCGGTAAAAGATCCGGGTGAGATGTGGGATAAGTTGAGGATGTTGGGAAATTGATAAAAACACGTCACCCCCCCCGAACACTCCACGTCATTCCGAGCGTAGCGAGGAATCTCGGCTCTCCCCTACTTAAGGGGGCACTTTAATCGAGATTAGCTAAGCTAATCAATTGATTTCACAGTCAAAAGGAGATTAAAGTGCCTAAGTTCAATTGTATCTTAAATTTACCTGGTTT
>Ga0100380_10005369_pt1 | contig 13253 bp, 11 predicted proteins | sample CryGeymeta201504_FD_80417 | JGI IMG/M metagenome (GOLD analysis project Ga0100380, IMG submission 80417) | Groundwater microbial communities from Crystal Geyser aquifers in Utah, USA - Crystal Geyser metaG 2015-04 | ecosystem: Environmental > Aquatic > Deep subsurface > Groundwater | place... | reverse complement strand
TAAACATCAGGCGCCCACATATGAAATGGTACCGCACCCAGTTTAAACATCACGCCTGCAATAATAAAAACGACACCAAACATCATCATTAAGTTTGATGATAAACCGGCCGAATTAATTTTTTGTACGACCGTATCAATTGCTAAACCATCGGTAGCACCATACAACATCGACATACCGTATAACAACATGCCAGAGGCTATCGCTCCCATAATAAAATATTTCATTGCCGCTTCACTGCATATCGCTGATTGCCTTTTAAAAGCAATCATTGCATAAAGCGGTAAAGATAATAATTCCAAACCAAGGTAAATCGTAATAAAACTATAAGCAGAAACGAGTACTGACATACCTAACACAACAATCAATGTTAAAACATAGTATTCAGTCTTAGGAAATTGGTTCTCAACAATATAATCTTTGGAATATAGTAATACAAAAATACTGAGCGCATAAATAAAAATCTTAATAATACAAGCCGCGTGGTCAAGAATATAATTGCCATGAAACGTAATCACCGTTTCAAAATGATACGTATCTATCGCTAACACCAACGCACCCACTAAACTTAGCTGCGTCAAATAATAGCCCAGACTCTTATACTTATCACCTTGAAATAATTCAACCAACAAAACAATCATTGTCATTGCAAACAGAAAAATTTCTGGTATTGCAGGGATAAAATTGGGTGCTTGAAATAACATAAATTCTCTTATCCTAATTTACTGACATTACTAATTTCTAATAAATGACCAACAGATGCGTGCAACAGATTAAGCAATGGCTCTGGGTATACCCCAATAAAAATAACGGCAATGGCTAATACCGTCATCACCACTGTTTCTGAACCATGTATATCACGAAATTGTGCAACACTATCATTGGTTACTTCACCAAAAAATACGCGTTTATACATCCACAACGTATAAGCCGCCGCTAATACCAAGGTTGTTGCAGCAAAGAAAGTTATCCAAAAACTGGCTCTAAACGTACTTAAGATAATCATGAACTCACCAACGAATCCTGACGTACCTGGCAATCCAACATTAGACATTGCAAATAACATAAAAAATGCCGCAAACACAGGCATGGTATTCACCACCCCGCCAAAATCCTTCATCATCCGACTATGTAATCGCTCATACAAAATCCCTACACCAAAGAACATCGCCCCGGTACTAAATGCGTGTGAAATCATTTGTACCATCGCACCTTCTAAACTCATATATGCATCATGCGTATTACCCGTGCGATTGATAATCATATACACCATAAAACATGCTAACGTTGCAAAACCCATGTGTGCAACCGAAGAATACGCAATCAAACGCTTCATATCTGTTTGCCCAATTGCAACCAATGCAATATACACAATGGCCATCAACGACAAAATGATCATTAACCAATCTAAACTTTGGCTGGCATCTGGCGTAATTGGCATACTAAAACGTAAAAAACCGTAAACACCCATCTTAAGCATTAATGCCGCTAACACAACAGAACCGCCCGCAGGCGCTTCAGTATGCGCATCTGGTAACCATGTATGAAAAGGCCACATTGGCACTTTCACTGCAAACGCTAATAAAAAGGCTAAAAAGATCCAGACTTGCTCTGTCATCGTGAGTTTCAAACTATAAAAGCTTAAAATATTAAAACTATGCGCATAAAAACGCAGGTATAAAAACGCAACCAACATCAAAGCAGAACCAAAAAAGGTATAAAGGAAAAACTTAATTGACGCATATGTTTTATTTGCCATACCCCACATACCAATACAGAGGTACATCGGTATTAACATCGCTTCCCAAAAAATATAAAACAATACCGCATCTAATGCGCAAAACACACCAACCATCATGCCTTGCAAAATCAAAAACAACGCCATGTATTGCGCTACTTTGGTTTTAATCGGTTTCCATGAGGCTAACACAACCACAAATGTTGTAAATGTCGATAAGATAACCATAGGCATTGAGATACCATCCACACCAATATCATAATTAATACCATATTTAGGTATCCAATGATAAAGCTCAGAAAATTGCATGTGATAAGTGCTGGTATCAAAATGCGTGTATAAGGGCACACACAATAACAATGTCACGACAGAAGTAATCAATGCAATCCAACGTGCTTTATTGGCATTCTTATCATCGCCAGTCAACAAACAAAGCACACCGCCCAGCATAGGCAGCCAAATTAATAAACTTAAAATAGGTAAATGCGATACCATGTTTTATCCTATTACATTATAAAAATTAAAAAACCAACCAAATTAAAATTGCTAACAAACCAATAATCATGGCAAAAGCATAATGATATAAATAACCTGACTGTAACTTTCGGGTAACAGCTGACATAAACGTGATTAATCGACCGGAGCCATTGACCATGCCATTATCAACAATTTTGACATCCCCTACTAGAAAACACCATTTTGCTAAACGTTGGCAACCACGCACAAACACTAATTGGTTAAAATCATCAAAACCATATTTATGCACCAATACTTGATAACCAAAACCAAGATGTTTTTTAAGTTGTTGAGGTAAGCCAGGCATTAAAATATAACTAACCCATGCTACAACAATACCTGCTACTGCAAACCAAAATGGTAAGGTAGTGACTGAATGTAACATCATTGCCCATGGCCCATGAAAGTCTTTGCCAACAATTTGCAATACATTTTGCCCTTGCGCTACTAATACAGAATTGCTTAATAAACTTGGATCACCAAACAACATTGGTTTAATTAAGAAAGCCCCTAGTACCACTGAAGGAATTGCCAAAATCACTAAAGGCAACCACACAACCCATTCAGACTCTTTTAACTGTGAACGTAATTTTTCATCCATACGCTCTTTAGTATGAAACGCATAAAAGAATGCACGAAAAATATAAAGCGCAGTAACAAAAGAACCGCACAACACAAAAATATACGCTAACTTAGCACCAGGCACATTAGATGCATGCACGGCTTCGATAATTGCATCTTTTGAATAAAACCCTGCGAACGGTGGAATCGCAGCTAACGCTAGCGCACCAATTAAAAAACAAATATACGTAATAGGCATATATTTTTTTAAGTTACCCATATTACGCATATCTTGATCGTGGTGCATTGCGATAATCACTGAACCTGCTGATAAAAACAGTAACGCTTTAAAACAAGCGTGTGTCATTAAATGAAAAATACCGGCAGAATACGCTGATGCACCCAGCGCTGCGACCATGTAACCTAGCTGTGACAAAGTAGAATACGCCACAACCCGCTTAATATCATGTTGTACAATGGCAATCAAACCCGTAAATAATGCACCAGTTGCACCAATAATTAAAACAACACTTAATGCTGTTTGAGAAAAACTAAAAATAGGCGACATACGCGCAACCATATAAATACCCGCAGTTACCATGGTTGCTGCATGGATTAACGCCGAAATAGGTGTAGGACCTTCCATCGATTCTGGCAGCCACACGTGTAATGGCATTTGTGCAGATTTACCCATCGCACCAATAAATAACAAAATACAAATCACCGTGATAACAGACCAAGCAGTGCCCGGAATCACTGTCATGGTTTGTTGTGCTGCTGCTATTGCAGGCACTTGCGCGAATACTTGGCCATAATCAACCGTACCAAAATAATTTAATATCGCTGAAATCGCTAAAATAAAACCGAAATCACCTACGCGATTAGCAATAAACGCTTTTAAGCTACCAAAATTCGCCGCTTCGCGTTGATACCAAAAACCAATTAACAAATAAGAAACCAGACCAACACCTTCCCAGCCAAAAAATAATTGTAAAAAGTTATTTGCTGTTACTAACATTAACATTGCAAAGGTAAAACAAGAAATATAACTAAAGAATCGCTGGTAACCACCGTCGCCTTTCATATAACCTACGCTATAGATATGCACCATAAACGATACAAAGGTCACGGTTGTCACCATCAACGCGGTTAAATTATCAATAAGAAAACCAACATTAAATTGAAAAGAACCACTGATTGCCCACGTATAAATAGTGCCATTATAAGTGTTGCCATCTAACACAACCAACTTCAATAAATATAGCGATAAGAAAAATGAAATCCCAACTAAAATAATAGTAACCCAGTGAGCCCCACTTTGTCCGATTTTTTTACCGAACAATCCAGCAATCAAACCACCGATTAAAGGTAATATCACAATTGCTAAACTAAGATTGTGTAATGTTGCTGCCACGTTTTTTAACCCTTCAATGAATTAAGTTCATCCACATTAATAGTGCGACGATTTCTAAATAACACCATCAATATTGCCAAACCAATTGCTGCTTCTGCTGCTGCAACTGTTAAAATAAAGAACACAAAAATTTGACCTTTTGTGTCATTAAGATAATGTGAAAATGCAATAAAGTTTGTATTGACCGCTAATAACATTAACTCAACACACATTAATAAGATAATCAGATTACGTCGATTAATGATAATGCCTGCAAAACTAATGCCGAACAAAATCGCACCCAAAATTAAAAAAGCATTTAACGACATCATGCGCTTTCATCTCCTGACCTTTTCTCACTTGGCATTTTAATAATGCGCAATCTAGACTTGTTAGCTGATAATTGTTTATTAATATTTTGAACTTTTCGGCGCGGCTTACCAAGGTGAGTTAAGCTAATCGCTGCAATAATAGCAGCCAACAGTAATACGGCGGCAATTTCAAACGGGTAAACATACTGTGTGTATAAAACCATACCTAACGCTTTGGTATTACTATAATTCGCAGGTTGTTTTATTGCTGCTAAACTTGAAAAATGCTCAGGCATGATAATGTAAATCATCATACCGACAACAATAGCGACGACCAATAAACCCAATGGTAGATATTTGACGAATCCTTTGCGTAATACTTCTATATCAATATTCAGCATCATTACCACGAACATAAATAATGTCATCACCGCGCCAACATAAACGAAAATCAGTACTAACGATAAAAACTCTGCTTGTAATAACATCCATAGCACCGCGCTATTAAAAAATGCGTAAACAAGATATAACGCGCTAATGACTGGATTGCGCGCACATACAACCATGACGGCTGAAAAAACCAGCATGACTGAAAATACAATAAATACTATGTTTTGGATTAACATCTTTTAATATACCCCAAAAATTTGTAGGAACTAGCCCTGTCCTGAGGAGATATTTTCCGTTATCCTTCGAGACGCGACTTTGTCGCTCCTCAGGACGAACGGAAAATATCGTCTCGATGGGCTCAACCCTACAATTTTATTTACTCTCTTAACTTACCTATATGGCGCATCCGCTCTTTTTGACGCCGCAATTTCTGGCTCATATTTATCACCAATAGCCAATAAATCTTGTTTACTCATAATATTTTCACCACGATTCTCAAAGTGGTATAAAGACATATTGGTTTCAACAATTGAATCCACTGGACACGATTCTTCACAAAAGCCGCAATAAATACATTTAAACAAATCAATATCATAACGCGTAGTACGACGCGAACCATCTTTTCGAGGCTCCGCCTCAATGGTAATTGCCAATGCAGGACACACCGCTTCACACAATTTACACGCGATACATCGCTCTTCACCATTAGGATAACGGCGCAATGCATGTATACCTCTAAAACGTGGCGAATACGGTGTTTTTTCTTCTGGAAACTGAATTGTTATCTTTTTAGCAAATAAATAACGACCTGTCAGCTTCATACCAACCAAAAGTTCCCACAATGTAAAACTTTTTATAAGTCGTTTTAATCGATTCATAGATATTCCTCTTAGCTAAACCAAGGCGGTAAATGCAATTCAATACCAAACCCAATTACAAAAATCCAAACAATGGTTACTGGAATTAATACTTTCCAGCCTAAACGCATAACTTGATCATAACGATATCGTGGAAAAGTCGCACGCAACCACAAATACAATAATAAAAAGAAAAAGATTTTGGCAACAAACCAAATAATACCTGGCACCCAAGCAAATAATGATGCTAAGCCCGGTATACCTTCAAACGGCGACAGCCAACCGCCTAAAAAGAAAGTAGACGCAAGTGCTGCAATTAAAATCATATTGGCATATTCCGCTAAGAAAAATACCGCAAATCCCATACCAGAATATTCAACATGAAATCCTGCAACAATTTCTGACTCGCCCTCAGCCATATCAAATGGCAAACGGTTAGTCTCAGCAACACCCGAAATCCAGTAAACTAAAAACATCGGCAATAACGGCAAAAACCACCAATGCCAAATACCACCCTGCTGACTTAATACAATATTTTGCAAATTAGTACTATCGGCTGCCATTAATACACCTACTAATGCAAAGCCCATAGCGATTTCGTATGAAACGACTTGTGCAGCACTTCGTAATGCACCTAAAAATGCATACTTAGAATTTGACGCCCAACCTGCAATCAAAATACCATAAACACCGATAGAGGTCATCGCTAAAATGTATAACACGCCCGCATTAACATTTGCCAACACCCATCCTTTATTGAAAGGAATCACTGCCCACGCCGCTAGTGCAGGTGCAATGGATAACACCGGCGCTATCATAAATAAGAATCGATTTGCCGCCGTTGGATCAATTGTTTCTTTTAAAAATAATTTCGCCGCATCCGCGATTGGTTGCCCTAAGCCAAAAATACCCACGCGATTAGGGCCAATTCTTGTTTGCATATAACCAATGACTTTTCGTTCGGCATAAGTTAAATAAGCCACAGCTACTAATAATGGCACTAAGATCACAACAATCTTAATGACAATCCAAACCAACGCGATAATTGCATCAAACATTATGCATTAACTCCGTACAATCGTTACAGGGGCGAATAAATCATTTAACATCGCCGTTTCGTCAAAACCCGCAGGAATATAAACACATTCATCTGCTAATCTATCATCAATTGCTAATGGTAATAATGCTGATGCATTACCTTGCTTAACAGTGACTTGTTCATTATTTTTTAAGCCTAATTTTTCTGCGAGTTTACTATTAACCCAAACACAAGGTTGCTCGCTAATCACATTCATTTGTAAAGGCAAAGAGCGTCTTACGACATTATCAACGCGATAAATTGGCCATTCGCCTACGCGCTCTAATTCATCGGATGGTAATGTCATTTTATTTGGTAACTCCAATGGCTTATGATGGCTACCTAGCATTGCATCCACTAAGGTTTTTAATTCATTATAAATATCGGTTGGAGAAACATATTCGAAGCCTTCTATCTCAAGCAAATTCGCTAAGACACGCAAGACTTTCCAACCCGGGCGAGCGTCAGCTAACGGCGTTACTGCTCCTCTAAAACTATTCCACTTCCCTTCTACATTCACAAATGTACCCGAGGTTTCACTAAATGGTGTAATCGGTAAAATAACATCTGCATATTCTTTGATTTTGTCTGTCACATATGGGGTTAATACGACGACTAAACTTGCTTCTTCTAAAGCAGCTTTGGCACTCGCACTATGCGCGACATCTAATTCAGGTTCGACATTAAATAAAATATAACCCGGTAATTTTGCATCAAACATTTGCTTCACAGATAAGCCTGGTGCCGCAACTGTTTTTTGTGCGGGCCCACGATGAGGAATTGCACCTGCTAACCAACCCCCTGCGCTATTGGCACCAGCGGTCAACATAGCCACTTGCGCATTCGTCATTTTACCGATTAATTCTGCAAAATAACGAATCGCTGAAGCGTGCGGATGATTTTGTGCAATATCGCCTAACAGAATACAGCCTTTGGAAAACTGCGCTAATTGATTTGCAAACGCCTGTACTTCTTCACTCACATGTAAGTCTGCTAAAAATTTTTGGGCTGCTTCATCCGAGTGATCTTGTTTTTCTAATAAAACTTTAGCAACACCGGCTAACGTCCAGAGCAAACCACTTGGTTTTTCAATCAGTTTATCTGCATAATCAAACGCACTTTGGTAATCTGCTGGATTGATTGCAAAAATGGAAGCACCTTGTAAAAAGGCTTTACGCACACGATGCGCCATAATCGGTTGCTCACGCTGTATATGCGAACCAATCAAAAGAATACTGCTTTGTTCTTCAATACTTGCTATCGAAAAACCCATCCCTAAAAATGCACCAGTATGTTTTTGATCCGAAATATCACTGACACGTAAACGATGATCGATATTTTGCGAGCCCAAACCGCGCATAAGTTTTTGCAACAAATACATTTCTTCAGTGGTAGAATTGGGCGAAATAACTGCGCCTATTTTCTGAGAGCCTTGTGATTCAACTAATTTTTGAATGCCATCAACTGCAACATTTAATGCATATTGCCAATCTGTTTCTTGCCACTGCCCGTTTTGTTTAATAAGCGGCTTCAATGCGCGTTGCTCATGAGATAAACCTAGGTAACTAAATCTATCTCTATCTGACAACCACACTTCATTGATATCTTCTTTTTCTCTTGGCGCAACACGTAATACTTTTTGTCTGCGCTGTTGTATAAATAGATGTGAACCTATGCAATCATGCGCTGAGACACCGCGCGATTGTTCCATTTCCCAAGAGCGTGCTTGATAACGAAATGGTTTGGAGGTTAACGCACCCACGGGGCAAAGATCGATAATATTACCTGACATTGCTGAATTTAAGCTTTGCTCTACAAACGTACTAATCTTGGTTTTTTCACCCCGGCCAATCGTACCCAGTTGTGGCATACCTAATATTTCATCGCCAAAACGTACACAACGCGTACATAAAATACAACGCGTCATATCAGTTTCAACTAACGTTCCTATATTTTCATCTTTAACAGAAAGCTTTCCTTCGGTATAACGTGAAACATCTTTACCATAACCCATGGCCACATCTTGTAATTCACATTCGCCGCCTTGATCGCAGATCGGACAATCCAATGGATGATTTATTAATAAAAATTCCATGACTGCACGTTGCGCATCCAATGCTTTAGCGGATTGCGTATGCACAACCATACCATCACTCACCGGTGTTGCACATGCTGGCAAAGGTTTAGGTGCTTTTTCAACCTCTACTAAACACATACGACAATTGGCAGCAACTGATAATTTTTTATGGTAGCAAAATCGAGGAATGCGGATATTAGCATCATCCGCTACTTCAATAACCATTTTGCCTGGTTCTACTTTAAATTTTTTACCATCGATTTCAATTTCAATCATCGCTACTTATCTCTACTTATCTACCATACATTTTTTATGAGTAATATGATACTCAAACTCATCATGATAATATTTTAAGAAACTCACCACAGGTAAACCTATCGAATCTGCTAACACACAAATTGTCTTGCCACACATTTTCTTGCTGACATCGACAAGTAAATCTAAATCTTGTTGTCTACCCTGACCATGCTCAATACGATGTAATACGCGATAAATCCAACCAGTACCTTCACGACAAGGCGTACATTGACCACAGGATTCATGCATATAAAAATACGCACAACGCTCAAGTACATTCACCATACACGTTGTTTCATCCATGACAATAACCGCACCTGAACCTAACATCGAACCTGCTTTACCAAGGCAATCATAATCCATGGTTAAATCCATCATCATGTCACCCGGGATAACCGGCGCTGATGATCCACCAGGAATGACCGCTTTTAATTTACGTCCATCTTTAACGCCACCGGCTAATTCGAGTAATTCTGCAAACGGTGTGCCTAATGGAATTTCATAATTGCCTGGCTTATTCACATGACCTGATACAGAAAATATTTTGAAACCACCATTATTAGGAATACCTGACTCTAAAAACCATTCCGCACCTTTATCTAAAATAACCGGCACTGATGCAAAAGTTTCAACATTGTTAATAGTAGTTGGTCTACCATACAAACCAAAATTTGCGGGAAATGGCGGCTTAAAACGTGGCTTGCCTGGTTTACCTTCTAACGATTCTAATAATGCCGTTTCTTCACCGCAAATGTAAGCGCCTGCACCAACGTGGTAATGCAATTCAAAATTAAGACCACTACCTAGAATATTCTCGCCTAAAAATCCGGCTTTTCTCGCTTCTTCTAATGCATCATGAAAACGCTGAATAGGTTCATAAAATTCACCACGAATATAGACATAACCAACAGTAACACCCATGGCATAAGCAGCAATAATCATGCCTTCAATTAATTGATGCGGATTAAATCGTAAAATATCGCGATCTTTAAATGTGCCTGGCTCACCTTCATCGGCATTACAAATAATATATTTTTGACCGGGTGCGCTAGGATTCATGAAACTCCATTTAAGTCCTGTTGGAAACCCTGCTCCCCCACGACCACGTAATGAAGATTCTTTTAATGATTTAATTAATTCTTCTCTCGGGGTTTGCTCCGATAATATTTTTTTCAACACTTGATAACCATCTGCTTGCTGATACGTTGCAAGCGTCCATGGTTTGTCTAGCGTTAAGGTTCTAAAGCAAACTTGGTTCATTAACATAAACTACTCCAATGCATCCAGAATTTTATCAACCTTTTCTGGTGTCATATCCTCATAATAAGTTTTGTCGATCATCATTGCAGGTGCGCCACCACAAGCGGCTAAACATTCCACTTCTTTTAAGACAAACTTACCATCTTCTGTGGTCTCACCTGGTTCAACATTTAATTTTTGTTTTAAATAATCTAACAAATTATCACTACCGCGTAACATGCAACATACGCTATTACAAACCATCACTTTGTGACGTCCCACCGGTTTTAATTCATACATACTGTAAAATGCTGCTGCTTCGTATGCATAAATCTTTGGAACATCAATAAAATCTGCAACTGCTTGCAATAAATCATCTGTCAGATAACCATCATTTTGATCTTGTGCAATATGCAATGCGGGTAACAACGCTGAACGACGTTGTTCATAAGGATATTTTGCTAACCACTTCGTCATTTCATCTTTAGACTGTTGTGTTAATAAGTTAATATAATTATCAGCCATTAGCGATCGATCTCCCCAAATACAATGTCTTGACTTGATAAAATAGTAACAACGTCAGCAAGCATATGACCTTGTGACATTTCATCTATTGCTGCCAAATGACTAAAACCAGGTGGACGAATTTTTAAACGATATGGTTTGTTTGCATTATCCGAAATTAAATAAACCCCAAATTCACCTTTTGGATGTTCTACTGCTGCATATACTTCACCTTCAGGCACCGTATAACCTTCAGTAAATAATTTGAAATGATGAATTAATGATTCCATATCTTTTTTCATCACTTCTCTTTTAGGTGGTACGACTTTATAGTCATCTAACATGACAGAGCCAGGATTGTTGTGTAACCATTCAATACATTGTTTAATGATGCGATTTGATTGACGCATTTCTTCAATTCTCACTAAATAACGATCATAGCTATCGCCATTAGTACCAACTGGAATATCAAAATCAATTTTATCGTACACTTCATACGGTTGTTTTTTACGTAAATCCCAAGCAACGCCAGAACCACGTAACATAGGGCCTGTGAAACCAAGCGCTAATGCACGTTCAGGTGAAACGACACCAATGCCTACTGTACGTTGTTTCCAAATACGATTGTCTGTCAATAAAGTTTCGTATTCGTCAATTTTACCGGGGAAACGATCAGTGAAATCTGTTAAGAAATCTAATAAAGATCCTTCGCGTGCTTGATTAATTCTGTTTAAATCTTTTTTGCTACGCCATGGCGTTTCTTTATATTGAGGCATTCTATCTGGTAAATCTCGATAAACACCCCCGGGGCGATAATACGTTGCATGCATTCTCGCACCAGAAACGGCTTCATAGCAATCTAATAAATCTTCACGTTCACGAAAAGCATACAAAAATACTGTCATCGCACCAATATCAAGCCCATGTGCACCTAACCATAATAAGTGATTTAAAATACGTGTTACTTCATCAAACATCACACGAATATATTGCGCGCGCACTGGCGGTGTAATGCCTAATAATTTTTCAATCGCTAACACATACCCATGCTCATTACACATCATCGAAACATAATCTAATCTATCCATATAACCAATACTTTGATTAAATGGTTTTGTTTCAGCGAGTTTTTCAGTGCCGCGATGTAACAATCCAACATGCGGATCGGCGCGTACAATCACTTCACCATCCATCTCTAAAATAAGACGTAATACACCATGTGCTGCTGGATGTTGAGGACCAAAGTTTAAAGTGAGATTACGTAAATCAGGCATTAATTGCTCCCCTGTTCTGTTGTGGGGTCTAGGTATCGACTATCGGTACGAATAATTTTTGGTACTAAAATTCTAGGTTCGACATCAACTTTTTCATAAATGACGCGCTGCTCTGTGGCATCATAGCGCATTTGCACATAACCACTTAATGGAAAATCTTTTCTGAATGGATGACCATTAAATCCATAATCCGTCAAAATACGTCGTAAATCCGGATGGCCATCAAATAAAATACCAAACATGTCATAGGTTTCACGTTCAAACCAATTTGCTGATGGCCAAATGCCAACAACTGAAGGTACCATGTATGGCTCATGTTTGGTGTAAACACGGATGCGTAAACGTTGGTTATGATGTAACGACAATAATTGATAAACAACTGCAAAACGAGGGCCTTGACGTTTCAATACATTCACTTTTTGATTACGCATTGCTGCACGCTCAAAACCTTTTGATGTTGCTTTATCAGTAATCCATTCTGCTTTACCGTAATCTAAATAATCTACACCACAGACATCGATTAATTGCTCAAAATAAAAAGTTTCATGCTCATGTAAAATATGACAAATCCGCAGCAAATTATCTGGTGCGACTTCAATCGTTAATTGCTCACAATGTTCATACATTGCATGAATTAAATCGCCAAATTGTGTTTGTAAATTTTGTTTTAAGGTTTCATTTGTTTTCATGCTTCATCCTTGCGGAAAATGCTACTGGTGCGTTTAATTTTATTTTGCAATTGGATAATGCCATACAGTAAAGCTTCAGCAGTTGGCGGACAACCCGGGACATAAATATCAACAGGGATAATGCGATCACAACCACGAACAACTGAATAAGAATAATGGTAATAACCACCGCCATTAGCGCAAGATCCCATGGAAATAACCCAACGTGGCTCAGCCATTTGATCGTAAACTTTACGTAGAGCAGGTGCCATTTTATTACAAAGCGTGCCGGCAACAATCATGACATCTGATTGGCGAGGACTTGGTCTAAACATCACGCCGAATCGATC
>Ga0100380_10005362_pt1 | contig 13266 bp, 11 predicted proteins | sample CryGeymeta201504_FD_80417 | JGI IMG/M metagenome (GOLD analysis project Ga0100380, IMG submission 80417) | Groundwater microbial communities from Crystal Geyser aquifers in Utah, USA - Crystal Geyser metaG 2015-04 | ecosystem: Environmental > Aquatic > Deep subsurface > Groundwater | place... | reverse complement strand
CCAGCCTTGCAGAGGTTTTTACGACACTTAACTGAGTTGCACTTATCTCCGCGGCCTTAAGATTAATTTGCCAAATATTATAGGCTTCTACCCAATTCCAATAGGCGTACATGGCTTCTTGAAGCAGGTCATTTAAGTCGGCCTTTGTTTGATTGGGAGCGTTCTGCTGGTATAGGCGAGCTCTGCTTCGGGTAAAACGCATTTCATTCTGCCATAGTCCGTTTCCTAGTGGAACCTTTATTCCGCCAGCGTAGAGCCCATTCATTGGAACATTGCGTTCTGAATTTAAATACTGCCCCGTATTTTGATCAAAATTACCGTAAAACTCAAGTCCATAAAGCGTTGGAATACTTAGCTCGGTTCCAAATAGATTCCAGTAATTTTTTCCGTCAAAGGTTTTTCTATCATAGCCCATAGAAATACCGGGTTGAGTTAAGGCCCGTGCCTTTAACCACTCCACATCTGCATAGGCGGAGTATAAATTAGCTTGATTCGCTCGAGGATGATAATTTATTACCTGTTTAGCAAAGGCTTCTGCTTGCAATACCGAATCATTCGGTGCGGTGAAGCTAAGTCCCAGTGCAAATACCCAAGCAATCATTTTTCGCCTCCTTCCTTCTTAATAATGGCATTTTCTATGCGGTAGAAATCTGGTGGAAAGCCGTTCAATCGGCGCCATAATTCATACCAAATAGGAACATCGTGCAATAATGCATATCCCTTGGCTCCTCCTCCCATGGCTAGTAAATTTGGCCATTCTTCACTTTCATCGCTCGGTGAAACAAGAATACGATAAAATCCATTTTTTGAAATATTATTATCAATCACTTTCACCTGACCTCCAAAGGTCCCGAATGAAGTGCCAGGCCATCCACTGAATACGATAGAAGGCCATCCATCAAACTGAATGCGAACATTTCTTCCTTTTTCAAATAAAGGCAAATCCACCGCCTGAACGTAAAAAGCCACCGCCAATTGAGTCACTTCGGGTGTAATACTCGCCAATGACTCACCTGCCTTGATATTCTCTCCCAAACCAGCTTGATGTATTTTAACAATTTGTCCGTCTTGTGGCGACAAGATGAAATACTTGCCTGCACGAATCACATAGTTCGAATACAGGTTATTGAGTTTAGACAATTCCTCGTTTACTTTAGACATGTCAGAAACAGCTGTTTGAATTTCTGACTGTGTCTTGAATATCTTCTCTAAATAGTCTGCTTCTACCCCATTCAACTCTACTTCAGCAATGAGGAAGTCATTTCGAGAAATCGAAAACTCATTTTCAGCCTTATTCAGCTTAGCCATCGCTCCCTGCATTTTATTCTGACGGATTTCGAGATCTGTCTTGCTGATTAAATTTTGTTTATATAATTCATCTCCACGCTCGTACTGTGCCTTGAAGTTCAAGTAGTCAGTTCGTGCTGATTCTATGGCCGCACTATCTGCACTCAGTTTATAATGAATCTGCTGTATCTTCTGTTTTGTTTGTAGTGTTTTTAAAATTAGATTTTTCCGCAAGATGCCCACCTGACTTTCCAAGGCGTCAATCTTACTCTTATAGGCCTCTCGCGAATTTCGTTTTGCCTGGAGTTGCTCTTCAGTACGTTCGAGTAAAAATGGATCCCAATACTGATCTTTAATCTCTGAAATTCGTGCAATAGTATCGCCTTTGTTCACGAACATTCCTTCACGAACATACCAATAATCGATTTTCCCTTCTATAACACTTTGGATTTCCTGTGGACGCGTTTCTGGCTCTAAGGTGGTCAGAATTCCTTCCATATATACATTCTGTGTCCAGGGTAAAAAGAGCATAAAAAATCCAATTCCCGTGGTCACAAATAACACCCTGCTAAACCGCCGAATACTCCCAAGCCGCATCACTTTTGCTGCGCTGGTATTTCGCGATACATTTAATAAATCCTTACTAATTGGCTGTTTGGATAGATTAAGCATTGTTCCCTCCTTTCTCAAGTATGATGGAACTCAGCATATAACGTTTTAAATCTTTCGCCTGTTGATTATTGCTTCCAAAAACCCACCATGAACGTCCTTTTTCATTAAATAAAGCTTCAAAATCAATTTCTGATAATAAAGTCTGTGGGAGATTGTCCATATCAATAATCAAAATTTTCGGTCCATTAATCAATGAACGCAACAAGCCAATTTGCCAAAGAAACAAGTCTTTATTGAAATACCAGGTAGGATTTAATGGGTCGCGGAGGCTTATACTAAATGCATCAAGTCGTTTGGAAATCCCTAAAACATCACAATAATGTTGGGCTCGCATCATTTTTTCTGAATCCGAATCCAATTCTAAATATTCAGAAAGCGACACATTTTCCATCATGCCTGCTGGGCCGACCTGATTAATTTTCTGACGCCATACCATTAGGTTCCATTCGTTTAATGATAAGCCGTCAATCCGAATACTCCCACTTCGTAATGGAATATGCCCCAAAACACTCGCGATGAAAGCCCCTTTCTGCAAATCATCACCTCCTTCCCAAACCAATGATTCATGTAAAGAAAGCTCCATATCAGGCAAATAGAAATTTTTTGCCAAGGCAATTTCAGCACCTTGAAATTTCAGTTTTTCAGGCATATGAGCCGATGCATAACCTTCGGGTTCGTCGATTTCTAATTCTGGAATCTTCGCAACCTTCTCAACGGCTGTAAGTACATCATATATTCCCTCCATGCTTAATAGAAGCTTCTCCACAGACCCCATGATGAGGATAATGACAATCTCGGCAGCGATAAATTGTCCTAAATTGATTTCTCCTTCTAAGACCAAATTTCCGCCGATTATCAATAAAATACTAATTATCAGCGTCTTAAAAAGTATAAGTACTTGGTATTGCGAACGTAAAACACGAAAATGCTTTTTTCTCGCGTCTAAATAACGTGAAAGCATTAAATCAAGCTTCTTTATTCCTGACTGAAATGGAGCCGAAGCCTTGAACCAAAGAGATTCATACCCGAGCTTTTGAAGAAAAAACGCAATGCGGTATTTGTCTTCAGACTCTTCTAAGCTTGAAGCAAGGCCACGTGGACCAGAAATTCTAAAAAACAAGAATAATAACAAGAAAATCAGCAAACTAAAGAAGGCAAAAAATGGATGATAGAAGGAAATAAGTATCAACCCAAATACCATTTGCAAAATGGCTGCTGAGAGGTCCATCAATAATTTTGGAACTTCCTTCTGAAGCGTCAATGTATCGAAGAAACGATTGGCTAATTCTTGAAAGAGCTCTTTACCGGTAGTATGAAGCCTTAATAAGGGTACTCGAAAGGCGTATTCAAGGCTTGAACGCATAAAAAGCCTTTGCTGCAATACCTCCACGATAGTAAGCTGGAATAATTGGAGAACGCCAATGAAAAAGGTTCCACTAATAACTAAGGCAATCAATAAAACCAAGGAGGTAGATAAATACGCCCCCATCAAATATGTTATAATTGCCTGAACACCAAGAGGTAACGTTAGACTTAATATTCCACTTAAGACCGCATATATATAGAGCAACCAAATGTCTTTTTTCTCATCTTGTAGCACTGCAACAAGCTTCCTTGTTGAATTGGTAATGAGTTTTTTGGGCCTGCTCGCCTCAATCTTATCTTTCATTCTTTGCAAAATTCGACTCTTGTTATCAAAACATCTACCAAAAGTTGTAAGTATTGAATTTATTAATAGCCACAGTTGATATTAAGCCTTTAAACCCAGAAACTCCAATAATTGTTTGGGCTTTCATATCTTGCACACATGGATATTGACCAATTCTACTATTTATCCCGATTGCATTTTCTGCCCTTTTTCCGGTAGTAAATCCAATTGGAACCTCTATCCTCTTTCTAAACTTAACACTCGATGCACCAAGTAAAGTAAGGAGACAGATTGCGCGAAAAATTGCAGCAAACTCGCTCATTTTGATGCTATTCACTTTAATTATTGGGCTTTATGTCTTAAAACTCTTTGGGATTAGCATTCCTGTTGTGCAGCTTTGTGGAGGACTAATCCTCTTCTCAATGGGCTGGCAGTCACTTAGTAGTCAAGAAAATAGCAATGAGGCAAGGAATAAAGAATATGTGCGCGAAGACGTGGGCGACACCTACGAAAATCAAGCATTTTACCCCTTTACATTTCCACTCTCTATCGGACCAGGTACCATTGCTACAGCCCTTACACTCAGTGCAGAGGCTTCTAAAGACGATGGAGTGGGTCGTTATGAAAGCTATATTGGCATTGCCATCGCCATGCTCATTCTGTCGGCTGTGATCTACCTCGCATACGGCTATTCTGACTTGGTTGTAGAACGCTTAAGCCCCAACCTACGTAAGGTAATTATGCGTTTATTAAACTTTATACTACTCTGTATTGGCGGACAAATTACGGTTAATGGCATTCACTCCATCCTCATGACCTTCTAGTCATGTGTTTATTTAATACCCCTTCCAAGTTTGCTGGAGAATAGGCAATGGATTTCAGTGTTTTATTGTCTTCTTTTCTATAAACCAAGTATTTACCATCCTTAAATTCATAAAATGCTGCCTGGTCCTTAGCGTCAAAATGTGCCACCGTTTGTTGAGCTTCTGCTTCTGTACTACAGGCTTTGCTCATGTTTGAGCGCTGAACTTCACTAAATAGATCATCAAAAGCTCCCTGAAGTCCGAATTCAAGCACTGCGCCACTTAATACATACTGGATATCAGCCAAGGCATCTGCTATGCCAACAATATCCTTGTCGGAAATTGCCTCAGCAAGCTCATCTAGTTCTTCTTGAATCAGGGATACGCGCAGTTTACAGCGTTTTTCATCTGGTATTTGGGGGGTATTTAGAATTGGATGACCGAATGTTTCATGGAATTCAGCCACCATTCCAAGGCTGTTTGGCGTCTTAATGTCTTTCATGGTTTCGTTTTTCACGTATTTGGAGCTCTAAATCCTTCAATTCGAGCTGCATTTCCTTTAGTTTTTGTTCCGTACGATGCAATAGATTGTCAATTTCACCTGATATCCCACTGTTTCTATACTTGTTGCCGGTCCCATTTATCAGCCAATCGGATGAAATTTCCGGGAATTGAAGCAGGAGTTTTTGGATGATATCTAAACCGGGCTTGTTTCTGCCGCTTGAAATATGACTCAATTGAGCAAGCGAAACCCCCAGTCGATGAGCCAGATCACTTTTACTCATCCCCGAAGCATCCATTACCTCTTTTACACGTGTAGCAATACCCATTTACAATCGTAAAATCAACTTTACAATTGTAACCTATCTCCGCTTTACATTTGTAAATAGTTACAAACAAATCCACCTCAATTTAACTTCTACTTAGTAAAACAATCCCTTTAAGTTCAGCTTATAACCTATTCATTTATTGATAGATGAATGGGTGGAATTACAAGTACATTATATGCGTCACTTATATGTGTATTTCCATTTTAAAAACCCTTTACAAATACCAAAATACTCGTACAACAATGTAAAAACTTGCCTCCTATCCTGCCCTGATTATTTTTGCGACCGAATTATGAAACAACCATTAGTAATTTTAGCGATGATGCTTGGGGGAAACATAGCATCATACGCACAGCTGAACGACACCTTCCAATTGGAAGAAGCCCTGATTCATGACAATCGCTATCCGGTGAAGTTTTCTGAATCCACGCGAAATATCACCGTAATCAGCTCCAAGGAAATTCAAGCAATGCCCGCGACCAATGTGCAGGAAATTCTATCCTATGTTACTGGAGTTGATATCCGTCAGCGCGGTGCTGGTGGCGGACAAGCAGACATCAGCATTCGCGGCGGTAGTTTTGATCAATGCCTCATACTAATCGATGGCGTAAAATTCTCCGATCCTCAGACAGGTCATCATATGATGAACATCCCACTGCTCCCTGCAGACATCGAACGCATAGAGATTCTACGAGGATCCGCGAGTCGGATTTTTGGACAGAATGGTTTTAGTGGAGCTATTAATATTGTCACCAAGAAAAACTACCAAAAACAGTTGAATGCTGAACTGAGCTATGGATCATATAACTCACCTACTGCAAATGCTTCAGCCGCATTTGAAACAAAGAAGAATTGGGGAAATCGACTTTCCGTAGGATATGCAAGTAGCGCCGGCTATACAGACAACCGCGATTTCACGACCATCCAAGGATTATATCAATCGCGCTACCTACTTTCTAATCATAGTCAAATTCGCTTACTCGCCGGACTTCAGCAAAAGACATTCGGCGCCCAGAATTTCTATACTCCACCAATAGCCAAATACCGAGAATACGAAGAGACCATGGCCGCTTTCGGAACCCTGAGCGGACAGTTCACCAAACTTGCAAACCTTACCCTTAACCTGAATTGGCGCCGCCATCATGACGAATTCAGACTTTGGAGAGACACTATCCACAAGGCAGTAAACAAGCACCTAACCCATGTCTATTCATTTGATGCTAATATTTATGAGCAATGGAAGTATGGCGTGAGTTCTTTAGGAATCGATATCCGGAATGAACAGATTCAGAGTAATGCACTAGATACGCACGACCGAAGTATTGGGGCCGTATTTGTCGAACATAGATTTCCTAAACATAAGATTATCAGCGCAGTGATTGGGACAAATCTATCTTTTATTTCTGGTTATGGATGGGTCGCCTATCCTGGAGCGGAAGTCGGACTTCGTATCAATTCATACATAAAAACGAATTTCAGTATTGGACGCTCATACCGTGTTCCGACGTTTACGGACTTATACTATACCGATGGTGGCCCAACTTCGCTCGGCAACGCCAGTCTAAAACCAGAAGAAGCCTGGACCTATGAAGCTGGCCTGGTATTCGAATACGGTGATTTCTTGGCTCAATCCAACTATTTCCTGCGTGATGCAAGCACCTTAATTGATTGGCAAAAAGATCAACCGAGTGATATAACTTGGTTAGCGCTGAACGTAGATGGAACCCAAACCCAGGGCATTGAGATTCAAATCACCTACCGCTCCAAACTTCCAATACTCCAAACTGCCCGTCTTGCCTATACCCATTTGGCAAGCACTAAAATTGAAACATCAAATACAAGCCGCTACGTATATGATTATTTACCCAATCAATTGGTAGCTTCCGTAGATTTAGCCTATTCCAAACATATTTTCCACAGCATCTATTACCGCTATATCGAACGCATTGGCTACCAAACAGCCCATGTTATTGATACACGGTTACGTTACCAGCAAAACAAATGGACCGCTTGGTTGCAGTGGGAAAACCTAACACAGGCCACCTATTTCCAAGTACGCTATGTCGAGATGCCAAAAACTTGGGCGCGTCTTGGATTAAGCATCAATCTATAAACATGTAAGCACATCGATTACGGTTTTTTCTTTGGCCGTGAATAGGTAATTTCGGCATCCTTTAAGGATAATGATGAGAAAAATACACCTATTCACGGCCCTTTTATTGGGCCTAACTGTATCTAGTTCTGCACAGAATCAATGGAATTCATCCCGCATAAAACACGAAATCAACAAGTTGCCAGTAAAAGGCACCGTACTTTATGTAGCGGCTCACCCCGATGACGAAAACACACGCTTAATCAGCTGGCTCGCGAATGAGAAAAAGTTTCGGACAGCCTATCTTTCCTTGACTCGGGGCGACGGGGGACAAAATCTCATTGGCAATGAACTCGGCGTTAAACTCGGTATTATCCGCACCCATGAGTTAATGGCCGCGCGAGAAACGGATGGCGGCGAACAATTCTTCACCCGTGCCTTCGATTTCGGATATTCCAAATCACCCCAAGAAACCTTTACGAAGTGGGACCGCGACTCCGTTCTGTCAGATATGGTTTATGTCATTCGGACATTAAAACCCGATTATATTATTACCCGGTTTCCACCAGATGAATATGGTACTCATGGACATCATACCGCTTCTGCAATTCTTGCTTTAGAAGCCTACGAGGCAGCTGCTGACCCACAGCGTTTTCCAGAGCATTTTTCCAAAGGAGTCAAACCACATACAGTCAAGGCAATCTTTTATAACGCCAGCACCTGGTGGAATAAAGACCTCCCTGAACTAGCAAGCAATAACGATAGCTTCTATTCATTTGATGTTGGCGGTTTCAACCCCTTACTTGGTGAATCGTATACAGAAATGGCCGGAAGAAGCAGGAGCATGCATAAAAGCCAAGGTTTTGGTTCTTCTCAACCAGCAGGAGAGCAGATCGAATACCTGAAACTGATGAAATCCCGCAACCCTCTTCCGAAAGACCTCTTCAATAGTCAGGATTTTATCTACTCAAATAATGAAGTTACTAAAGCTTACACTAATGCTTTACAAAACATTGATAATGACGATTATAAATCACTAATGACAAACCTTGTCATTCTTAAAAAATGGTTTAAAAATCAAGCTACTCATCCCCTCGCTATTCACCGAGCTGGTCAAGTGGACGAAATCATTAAACAGAGTCTTGGACTTAAAATTACCCTGAGCGCTGAAAATCTAAAATTTGCTCAAGGTTCTGAACTGAAGGCCGAATTTTCGATTCTACAGCGTTTAGGAGAAAATGTACAGATTGTACGCATTGCTCCAGCCCTCGGAATAAAATCCTTTAAATCACCAGAACTTAATTCATCTCAATTAGAAACGGGTAAGAATAAAACCATCTCAATGACTCTTGAGCTGTCACCTGAATATTTCAGTCAGATGCCTTGGATAAAAAACGGACTTGGCAAAAACATGTTTAATAATTCATGGAACGATGGTGGAATTTATCCAGGAACTGACTATGATGTGTGTGTCACAGTCGTATTAAACATCTATGGTGAAGAATGCAGCTATACGATCCCACTCCATTATATCCATGTCGACCCGGTTAAAGGAGAGCTATACGACCCAGTTTTGGTATTGCCTCAGCTAAGCCTAGAACTTCCATCTAGCAACCTCCTCTTCGTCAATCAAAAATCAAAACCATTGGACCTACAGATTAAGGCAAATAGTGCATTCAAAGGTCAGTTTATTAGTCAGTTAAGTGGGCCATTTTCGAGCAGCAAAACACCGAAAGAGGGCTTTGATTTTCAAAAAGACAGTCTGCATAAGTTTCGCTTAAATATTGATCTACTAAAAGAAGGTGTGCCGGGACAGATTGAATTTCGTTCCACAGGAACCCTGCGTCAAGTAACGGACATCAGCTACGATCATATCGGTCACCTTCTGCATTGTGAAGTCCCGAAAATGGCACTAAATGGTGTGAACCTAAAAGCATCTAGCAAGAAAATCGCCTATTTACAAGGTGCAGGAGATGAAGTAAACCACTACTTGCAATTGGCTGGCTATACGGTGAATGAAATCACGCAAGATCAGCTGAACACAGAAGGCTTAAAAGAGTATGATGTGCTTATTTTGGGAATCCGATCTTATAATACCCTTCTGTTTACCGATAATCAACAACAAGCTCTTAATAGCTTTGCACAAAATGGCGGCAATGTAATTGTGCAATACATTACGAGTCGCCGAATCAATCGCGAGGATGACTTCACTCCCTACCCGATGAAAATTGGACGAGGCCGTGTGACTGAAGAAGATGCTCCCATGGTATTCATTAATCCTGCAGACCCTATCTTGCACAAACCCCATAATATTGGGCCTGAAGACTTTAATTTTTGGGTACAGGAACGCGGATTGTATTTTGCAGAATCATACGACCCTCATTTCAGACCCGTCTTTAAATCTCATGATACTGACGAAGAGGACTTAGACGGATCCTTATTGATTGCTGACTTAGGCCAAGGCAGTTTTATCTATACCGGCATCTCCTTCTTTCGTCAGCTTCCGGCTGGTGTTCCAGGGGCGTATCGTTTATTAGGAAACTTAATTGATTATGAACCAAACGGAACTAAGTAAACCAATAAAAAACTGGAAACGCTGGTACCTTCTGGTTATCCTGTTTCTGGCGATTGAAATTGCATTGGGAATCCTCTTAAGCGCGCAGTACTAATGGCACAGCTCGATTGGATCGTTTTATTACTCACGCTCGGCTTCATCGTAACCTACGGTGTGCTTCGAACAAAGCGGAGTTTGAACTTAAACAGTTTCCTCAAAGGCGGAAGTACGGATAATTGGACGACCGTAGGCCTTTCCGTTATGGCTACCCAGGCCAGTGCAATCACCTTCCTATCTGCGACAGGACAAGGATATGAGTCAGGACTAGGATTTGTTCAGTTTTACTTTGGGCTTCCCTTAGCAATTGTTCTTATCTGCGCTTTCATCATTCCTATCTATTACCGCCTGAACGTCTTCACAGCGTATGAATACTTGGAAAACCGCTTTGATTTGAAGACGCGGCTTTTTACGGCAGGTTTATTTTTAGTCTCTCGCGCTTTTGCGGCAGGCATCACAATCTTCGCCCCGAGCATCGTTCTATCTACCTTATTTGGCTGGTCCTTACAAGCAACAAATATCGTGATTGGTATATTGGTGATCATCTATACGGTAAGCGGCGGCACCAAGGCAGTGAGCATCACACAAAAACAGCAGATGTTCGTCATATTTGGCGGAATGTTCTTGGCGTTTTACCTCATTATTGATTCACTTCCCCCTACTGTGGGATTCTCAGAAGCCATGCATCTTGCAGGTTTGGCGGGTAAATTGGAGGTAGTTGATTTGAGCTTCGATCTTAATGAACGCTATACCTTATGGACTGGACTGCTTGGCGGATTCTTCCTCTCGCTCAGCTATTTCGGAACGGATCAATCACAAGTACAGCGCTATATCACTGCTAAAGATCAAAACCAAAGCAAATTAGGACTCCTTTTTAATGGACTTCTTAAGATCCCGATGCAGTTCTTCATTCTGTTGGTAGGTGTGATGCTTTTTGCATTTTATCAATTTCAAGAAGTACCTCCCTATTTTAATGCACAACAAATGGAGCGTGCCCTACACACGGAAAAAGCAGATTCCATTCGCACTATGGCTGTAGAACTCGCTCTATTGGATGATAGAAAAAAGACAGCCGCCTATGCAGTAATTGAACAAAATGAAGAGGCGGCCTATATCTCAATACAAGAAGCACGAGTCGCCAAACAAGCGGAATTCAGGCAACTGTTGGCGCGTGCCTTGCCAAGTGAAAAAATCAAGGATACAGATTATGTCTTTCTGAACTATGTATTGCACTATTTCCCTGCAGGGGTGATTGGCTTGCTGCTCGCAGTAATCTTGAGTGCCGCAATGTCGTCTACCGCAGGTGAACTCAATGCCTTGGCCTCCACTGCCATGGTCGATTTTTACCAACGGCTATCCCCTGGAAATTTGAGCGATAGCGGACAAGTAACAGCATCTCGACTATTTACCTTGTTCTGGGGAATATTAGCCATAGTATTTGCCCTAAGTGCCAGCCTCTTTGAAAATCTAATACAATTGGTCAACATCATCGGTTCGCTTTTCTATGGAACCATTTTAGGGGTCTTTGTTTGTGGCTTTTTTATTAAAAAATTAAGGGCTAAAGATGTCTTTCCTGCGGCACTTATAGCAGAAGGTGCTGTGATTTTATGTTATATGAATACGGATATGAGCTTTCTTTGGCTCAACCCAATTGGCTGCGGAGTTGTCGTATTTAGTGCATTGATTTTAAACATTTTACGAAAATGAACACGCCTATATTTCGCTGTATAATCCTCTATTTCTTGGGGTTTATTACAAGTACCTGTTTTGGCCAAATTCATGAAGGATCTTATGCTGGGGTAATGCAACTAGTTCCGACAACTATGGGCATGGATAGTGTGCCCGTGCAACTGGATATCATTCGAAAGAACGATACAGTTTATCAACTTAAAATGACTTATGATTCGACACTCACTAAGGACTATAAGCTCATATTAAATGGTGACAAAATAGTATTGGATGAGAACAACGGGATTCAGCTCCCAGGTGCACAAATTGCAAATACCTTCATCTTTCACTATGCCGTCAATGAACAACAGTATCATAGCAGCTATGAGATTATTGACAGTTCAAGCATTCATTTTAGGCTGAGTTATTATAAGCCATCCAATTCCGTACAAAGTGACGACTTTACAATACGAGGGTATAAAAAAGCAGGACATCAATACGTTTTGCTTCGTAAAATCGAGTAATCCGTTTTAATATTGCTCAAACCTTAGAACTATGCTCGAAATATTCAGCCACAGTAGCGCTTGGATTTCCTTATTGACCTTAACCTTGATGGAGATTGTCTTGGGAATTGACAATGTTATTTTCATTTCCATCGTCTCCGGTAAACTCCCAGAAGACCAGAAAAAAAGAGCTCGCGGCATTGGACTATTCTTGGCATTATTCATCCGTGTACTCCTGTTGATGACCATCTCATGGATTATCGGACTGACCTATCCCGTATTTACTGTATTCGCGAATGAAATCAGTTGGAGAGACATCATACTTATCATTGGTGGACTGTTTTTAATTGGAAAAAGCACTATGGAAATCCATGAGCGCATTGAACATGGAGAAGAAGATGCTCAAAATGCAAAGAAGAAACCCATTAGCTTCAAGGCAGTAGTTGGTCAGATTATTATTTTGGATGTCGTTTTTTCATTCGACTCCATCATCACCGCTGTAGGCTTGGCAGACCATGTAAGTATTATGATTATTGCCGTTGTTGTGGCCATGATCATCATGTTCATATTTGCCGGACCAGTTAGTGATTTCATTCACCGCAATCCAACCATGAAAATGTTAGCACTATCCTTCTTAATTATGATAGGCATGACCTTGATTATTGAAGCCTTAGACATTCATGTTCCCAAAGGATATGTCTACTTTGCAATGGCCTTCTCTCTATTGGTCGAAGCACTCAATATTCGCCTCAGAAAAAAAGATACGACACGGTCATAAATTTCAATCTTAAAATTCCAAGCCAGTAAAAATTAGAAACTGAAACTTCCTGGATTGCAGATAAAAAAAGCCCCAGAATCAAATATTCTAAGGCTATACCTATTTAATAAATTCCAAAAATAAAATTCCAAATTCCAAAACGATTTAATTTTGGAATTTGGAATTTAAGAATTGTAACTTACTGAATTACAATTCCATTTAACAAATCACTTGAATTCTTTACTTCCAGTCCGTCAAGGCTTTTTCAACCTGACCCTTCCAGAAGAATCCGTCGCCATCTTTCAAACCTAATTCATGGGCTTTTTTGGCCGTAGCTAAGGCGCCTTTTTTGTCGCCAGATTTATGTTGAATTTGTGCTTTGATCCAAAGTATAT
>Ga0100380_10005358_pt1 | contig 13271 bp, 10 predicted proteins | sample CryGeymeta201504_FD_80417 | JGI IMG/M metagenome (GOLD analysis project Ga0100380, IMG submission 80417) | Groundwater microbial communities from Crystal Geyser aquifers in Utah, USA - Crystal Geyser metaG 2015-04 | ecosystem: Environmental > Aquatic > Deep subsurface > Groundwater | place... | reverse complement strand
TTCAACAATGGCACCCCATCGATGAGGATTTCCTTCGTTGCGTCCGCGGAGTTGCAAAAAGTCTTGCATAACCTGAAATCTTACTTCCCTCTGCTGTTCGACAATCCTTTTCTTTTTAGCTTCTTCAAGAAGAGCAGCATCACGTGCTTCCGCCATTTCTTGTAAATGTCGCTTCAGTTCTTCAACATAAGCCTAATGTCACGAGAAAAGCGACAGAGTGTTTTAGAAAGTTAAAATAAATATGCCATTCCATTGTTCACGAATTTCCCTGCTTACCTTTTTTCGGAGGCGTGTATTACGGGCATGTTGTCGATTGCGATCGCGGCACTGTTGGGCACGCTCTTCTTCTGTCGCGGGATGATCGTTTGGGACGGTGGTTGGAGAAACCGTTGGAGAAACCGTTGTAGAGGCCAGTTCCGTAGAATCAGTCGTGGAGGAAACGGGCGTGGGCTTGGACGCAGCCACTTCTAGAGACGTTGTAGTGGGTGGCACAATGGGTATGTTGCTGGATTTCGCAAGAGGATTTGGGGTAGGCTTTGCTTTGCCGTCATCCTCCGTCGACGTGACGACAGCAGCAAGCTTTGCCTTTTTGATAGACAAAGCTGCAGTTTTGGTCTTGGCAGGGCTTAATCGTTTCAATTGAGTTTTCCTTGTGTCAGCTGTCATGCTTGCCTTGTCGTTGGTATTACACTTTTTAATGAGAATGTCCGGTAATGCAGGGCTTTCCGCGGCGTCAGTGACATCAGTAAAATGTGGGCCCATACTTGAGGGAGAACTAGTTTCGACGGAAACGATCGAAGAAGCCCCCGTTTCGTCGTCGGATACATGGGGTGCCAAGAGACTTGCAATATCTGTTCATGGATAGGATTCGAGTTCGCAGTTTTTAGACAGGTGATGATAACGGATAACGGGGAACATAATGCATGTGGAATCAAACGCAATTCCGCAAAGATTCCAAGAAAGAGAAGCAAAGGCAAGTTAAAGGACAATAATTAATCAGAGATTCACAAGCCACTGAACAAGATTGGAATTTAAAGGGGACGAGATTCCAGTGTTGGAAAAAGAGTGAACGCGCGAAACCGCGCGATCCAAAATCTACCAATTATGTGATGTTTTGAAGGTGACCATGATGGGTGGAATATCTTTCCACGTCGTGCGATGGATATGGCAACGATTTCCCTTCCTTTGGTTGTTTCTGGTGTAGATTTTCTCGAGGTTAACTTGATGCGTGCTTCATCATATCTTAAGCGACGATTTAAACAAAAATAGACATGTTTACTACTACAAGACGTACCTGTAAGTTCGTCGGCATTCAATCCAGAGTCTCCTTCAAACATTCCTCCAAAAGTCATGCTGCTCGGCAAAAGAGAATCCGTTGTCATCATGCTCATGAGATAAGCGTGATCATTCATAAATGACATGACGGTATCTTCTTTTGCAGGTTTGGTGATGACAGTGACACTCGTGTCGGTGTTGGCGGCGGCGGTAGTGGATGACATGATGGATGATGGATCTTAGTGGTAAAAACGTGAAAATAGGGAGAATGAGATGGATAAGATCTAAAATATATTGTAGAATTTCAATGCGAATCGTGATGAATTGGTCACGTACCAGTAGGAGAGTGGGGAGAAGATTGGATGTGGTGTGATGGGAGAGTGAATTATGTTGGATGTGTTGATGAGGTTTTAATCGAAAATTATTTTTGAAGTTTGAAAAGGGCGCTTGATTGATGTACTTTCTCAACTTCCCTGACATCAGTCAACCCGAGCAGTTAATTTAATTGCTATCTATTTAGCTAACGTTAACTAAGACAGTGCCGTTGGGTTTCTTTTTCTTCAGGTCATGAATGCTATGTATCGAGGTACCGTGGTAACTTCGGTAATGATTATTATTGATTGCTGACTTTGGGTCTTGTTTGTCCGACGGGACAGCGGACAGCCAGGACAAGAAAGCGAAAAGGAACGCCACTCCCGCAGGCTCGTTGACTTCCTTTTACTAGTACCAGGGTACCCCGCAGTAGGCTGACTAAATGCCGCGGCACCTACCAAGTAGTTTGAAATGGGTCGAAGACCTATACTGGTACAATGAAATGAGTAGGTCGAGTAGCAAAAATTGCAAAAGCCTGTGCTAGGCCTTATTATGGTGATGCAGGATGGTTTTTATCTTCGGACTAGCTAGTCACCCTTTAGGGTGCCAATGGTTGCCTTCAAGTGACCATGGCGCCATTCGGGCACCATAGTTGTGATCCCCGTAAATTAGACATTCAGTTTTTTTATCTTCGGACTAGCTAGCCCACTAATAATGAAATTGCTTTTGAATGGGATTTTCCGCGCGTGTAGCAATCACCGGTAATGATATCACCAGCAAGGAGATAATCCCACTACTAGTAGTAGACGACTCCGGAGTAGTCTACTAGCCAACCAATTGGCTGGTACTCCGGACTAACATCTTAAAAAGCTTTAAAAACCTTTTGCACGTCAACGAATAAAGTGCAACTCTTGTTGTGGCCCAGAAGAATTGACTACTAGTAGTACTCCTCTACTACTACAGTACCTTGTACTACAGGTAGCTACGGCACCAGGTAGCTACCTGGTAGTACTGTAGTTCTACTATTTATTTTTTGTACTGGAGTTACAGTACATAGATGAAGTTTCAACAACGAGAAGCATTCTGGCCTCTGGCAATTAGAAAATCCTTTGGTCAACAGATGTTGTTAACAGCTTTTGGTTGAAGTTCGAGAAGCGATGTACCAGGTACGGTACCAGGTACTGTACCAGGTACTACTACTGGTACCAGGTACTGTACCTGGTACGACTAGTACTGTAATTGCCCCATATTCCTACTGTACCGGTGCTGCGTTACGCAATTTCTGCGTTACTTCAATAACAGGTCGTCTCTGCTTTTTTTCTACTACCAGGTACCAGAAAGGTATCAGGTACCACCAGTACTACCAGGTTTAACTATTACCGGTACTACCATGACTAGTACCAGGATACCAGGTAGTACCTTGCTAGTCTAGTACTACTGTATTATATGTAAAAAGGGACCATTGTCTCTTTTCCAGCAGTATGTGGTATGTAGCCATAGTACTTAATCCTACGTGTGAACCCAACACTGCTGAAATTTGGCTTGGTATCCCTGGTACACATGAAGTAGACTTTTTGCAGTAGGAAAGGGACCGTTGGATCCCTCTTACAGTCCCTCAAAATCACTGAAAAAGAGACCGTTGAGCCTAACACAAGCCTAACAAAAGCGTTGAAAAAGGGACCCAATTGCACAATCCCACTGTGCAATAAATTCGCCGGGCTCCACTAGTTAAAAGCACGCTTAAAATAGCCTTGCAATTTTAGTGCACAGCAGGAGGAGGTTCCGAATACCAACTGCACAACATGTGTGTATCATGTGCACTAAATTTGCAGGGCTCCACTAGTTAAAAGCAAGCTTAAAATAGCCCTGCGATTTTAGTGCACAGCAGGACTGCAGGACAAATATGAATATCGTGCGCAGTGTGCACTAAATTTGCAGGGCTCCACTAGTTAAAAGCAAGCTTAAAATAGCCCTGCGATTTTAGTGCACAGCAGGAGGACGAATAATGTGTTTGTAGTGCAAATAAGATCCTCTTGTGCACTAAATTCGCAGGGCTCCACTAGTTAAAAGCATGCTTAAAATAGCCCTGCGATTTTAGTGCATAGGAGGATTCAATACGAATACGAAAAATGTTCTCGTACGAATAAGATCCTCTTGTACACTAAATTCACAGGGGATGCACTAGTTAGAAGCAGGCTTAAAGCTCCCTTGTGATTTTAGTGCGCAGGACTTGGTGGTTTTGCCTCGTTGGGATGTGCTCCCTGTAGAACTCAGTAGTCATTCTACGTGGTCTCCTGTAGGGTCCTCCAGAAGACCAGGTATTATCGTAGTACTGGTAGTACCAGGTAGCACTCCGGAAATACCTGCGTATCTTGTCCAATCAAATTGGATCCTCTGTATTACGTGCGCAGGTAAAACTTAATTCGGGGACTTTTAAAACTCCGATGGAAAATCGTAGCGATTCGATGTTGACTGTTGACCAAATCCCCTTCTCACCCACCTGCAGTGGCAATTGAAAAATTTAATCTCTCTAGCAATCCAAGCTTTGCTTCTGTATTATTTATTATTTGTCGAAGAATCCAAATTTCTCCAAACAGTAAACTTCTTCCTTGGTATTTGTTTCATCATGTCGACGTCAACCACGGCAAAGATCCTTTCGTCCTCTCGTAGAGTCGATAGCAACCACAGCAACGGCGTACCTCATTCAACCTGGGATGGCGCCAGTGTTCATTGCAGCTATGATGGATCTTTCAATCCCTCTGTTGACTCTGATCTACTGGATGGATATCTCTGCGACGATGAGTTAAACGGTACGTTCAAATCATCGCTGTTCTTCAAATCGGCTTTCAACTTCCAACATGCGTTTGTGTTGAAATTTGTCGTAATTGCACACTTGGTAACTTACACATCATTATCAATTATCGCCTCTGACAACTTATCACTATAAAAAACAAAACTTTCCGCAGAAATTCCAGAGCTGCCTGCGATCGGAGAAAACCCTGGAGATGGAATCAACTTCCATTCCAGTTCCAATGTCGCGACAAATATTGCTTTGACTGCATCGGCCATTGACGGAGCCATTGGCGACATGCCATTTCTTGACCCTCGTCAGCCTGCAAGCTCGACTACTTCTGCCGAACACACAGGAGAAGAGACTGACTCGAAAGTGCTTTCTTCCGTGATTTTCTCGGGCATTGAGACGTTGCCAGACAAGGCATCTAGTTCTATCATCAAAGCACATACTATCAAGCGCGAATTACCCAAGCTGTCTGGGAGCGCAGAGGACCCCAAGAAACGCCGCGTCTTAGAGTCCAACAATACTCCTACTGTTACTACCTCTGTAGTCTCTCCGGTGTCTCCAGTGTACTCTTCACTCAATGGACCCGAGTTACCATCCACCCCAATTATCAGCAGTGACTCGAGTGTCGAACAGAAGCAACCGGATGGACTGTCGGGATGGTGTACAGACTGCTCCGCCTCGGTAGATCTCCAAGCCGAGGCAAATATCGAGACCGAATATATCAAGATGCTCATTAGTGAAAATGGACCTGCAGAAGTTGCCAAGGGCATTGTGAGCAAATTTGCCACGGATGGTCGTACTCGACAGAATCGTCAGAACCTTAGTCAAGAGGATCGTGTCAAGGCCAGCCGAGACCGCAATCGCGAGCATGCCCGCAACACTCGCAAGCGCAAGAAGGTGTACGTTGATGAGCTCAGACGTACACTTGCCGCTCTACTTGCCGAGAGAGAATCCAACAAGGACGACCAAGAGAATCGATCCCATATGGAAGCGCAGCAGCGCGAGGTTCGGTATGGTGTCTTGCGAGAGTTTTTGAATCTGCGCGGCAGCAACGTTCGAGATGTTCAGAGATGGGATTTAATCCTGGTTCCAGACTTCGAGCTGATTCTGCCTTCTATTCAGGCCTCTGGCACTGCTTGCAACAATGAACACCCCGAGTATAAAACAGTGGAATCCACCTTGACAGGAGTCCTTGAGACAATGAGAGAAAGTCAAGATTTTTTCAGCTTTATGCAATCCATGGGCACTGCTACTGATGGCCACGTTATTTCCTTGGCGTACGAGACGAACCAGTCGAATTTTTTTGTCGATGGAAGCACTGCCGTACTAGAATGGAATGCTTCGACAGTGGGAATTAAGAAAATGGACATCAAGGACGAGCTCAAGTTCCACGGAAATATCAAGGCAACATTTGATCCTGAATCCAACAAGCTTGTTTCCGCGAAATTCGCCTTCGATACAGGTGTTCTCCTTAGAGAACATAGAAGTCTTTTGGCCTAGGCAACGTTGCCTGTGTTGGATTCAAAAGAACGAGCACTCATCGAGTAGAAGTTTTTTTTTCGGCACATGAAAACAAACTTGTAGGACATGAATAATACATGAATACACGACCAAGAATTTCCACAATTACTTATTCAGTTGGATAACATTATGTTCCGTAGTATTTATTATTCACTAAATTTTAGTGCAAACATCATAGATAAAATAAAGAGCAATAAAAGAGTATTGAGTACTGTAGTAATCAGTGCGATGCCGTCTCAATTGATAATTGACGGCTGACGGCATGAGTGTCAAAGAGAAATTTGGCCGACATCAGCTTGTTGGTCTTTTCGTTGAACTGTGATCGCAGTGTTCCATTCAGGTAGATTTCAGATTGCAAGCCCTACAGTCGGACGACAGCAAGAATCAAAAAATAACAATTCGAGGACGGATCATTATGAGACGACAATAAGGAAAACATGTATTTCATCATGAGCTGCACTTACAAGTCGGGACTTGGCATCGTGGCTGCTGGCACACCAATGCAAGACGCAGGTTGTGTTGTCCATCAGGAATGATTTTGGATCGCAAGTGTAGTTCAGACTAACGGTCGAACCCGGTAAGCTGCAGGACTTGGCCAGCATCATGGTGGCTTCGTTGGGATCGGACATGGTGGAGGCAATGCCGTGGACAACAGTTTCGTACTGTCCTTCCACATCGTCAATACTAGGACGGGTCATTGTGAAATCATCCTCGAGAATGGATGCCCAGCGCGAATATTCTTCCGTTCGGTTGCTACTGGGAATGGGATTGAGAGTCGAAGAGCTGATTCTGCCGTCAGATTTGCCGCGCATTTCGAGAAAGCTCTGAAGAACCTGAAAGCGCACTTGGCGGTGCTGCTTTTGTCGCTGATCCTTGGTTCTACTTTCGCGAAGGTCGACATCGCGTCGGTCAACCATTTCGTTCAAAGTAGTCTTAAGGCTTTCAATGTAAGCCTTTTTGCGGAGTCGCGTATTTCTGGCGTGTTCCTTGTTGCGTTCCTTTTGCTGCTGATCCAGGTCCGTCTCAGAAATGGAGGAATCTAAAGACTTTCGTTTCTTGTAACGAGTTTTGGGACTCTGATTATGGCTTCCAGTGGGTGCAATTGCAGCAGCTGCAGTCGAAGAAGTGGAGCCTTCTGGTTTCGCCGAATCCAAGCTGACCTGGTGCTGAGACGACGAAGAAACTGCAATGTCTTTCTTCACTTCAGTTTCGTTAGAGTGAGGCAAAATAGGAACATGTTCAGCGATAGGAGAGGGAGCAATGGGAGTCGGGGCAGATTTCGAAGCGATAAGAGCGTGATGGACATGTCCAACGACGTGCATGGGCACCGTGGGGCGTCTTGATCTAGTCAGGTGTGGCAAGAGATCATAAGCTGTGGTACCAGTCTGATCTGCTGGATTGGCAGTAGATACAGAACGAGCAGGCAAGGGAGCCGGGCACATTGGAAGCGTGACAGCCCTCCCAAAGAGCCTAGGAGCTTGCTCTGGTTTCTCAGTTGCAGTTGTCACTGGAGAGGTAGAGCTAGCCGGCGTGACAGATCCAGCCGAGATCAGCGTAGGCGACAACTCAGAATGATGAATTGTCGGTGCAAAAAATTCACTCATCACATCGGGGGAGGAAATCGAATGATGAATGGAATGAGAACCCTGCGATCCCATTGCCAACACTTCTTTTGGCAAGTTCACATCTGGCACGCTAAGTCCAGCGATTTCTGTTGTATCATGGAAATAGAATGCGCAATGAAAGCAGGATAAGTATTTTAAAGCAAGTATATCATTCAACATGAAGCAAGTGCACTGCTAAGCTTGGTCGTGTTCTGAAGACTTACCAATGAGTTCGGATTCACCGAGGTCTCCGTCCATTAACTTGGAGAAACCGAGCTCGGCTAGATCGCTTTCCCAATCATGATGATCTTCTCTTGGTGCTGGTAGGGTTAGTGTCTCTGACATGCCTCTCAGGATGTAATAGAGTTTGATGGGTGATGTGATGGGCTGGTGACGAATCGGTGGTGTTTGGGTGACGGGTGGTTATTAGGTGAGATTGAAGGGATATGTAATGTGTTGACAATGATGTGTGAATGTGTAAAGTGTGTGATGTGTGATTGTGAAGTGTGGAGCTCCCTGAGGGAGGATACAAAGGACAGCAATTCAGTTTAGATAGTATTGAGCCGGAATGTGGAGAGGTCTGCTGAGCTGAAGTTTGTGATGGATTGTGATGTTTTTCTTAGTGTTTACCTCTTGTCTTCTGCAGTAAGTAAGAAATAATACTAGTATTGATTTTTGATTCTTCTGTCTTTAATGGACAGTGAAAGGGATCAGTGACGTGGCGGCAAAACAGCCAACTAGATGCTGCCGATCTTCATTCGTGCATTTGATGCGCTGTACCTGGTACCTGGTACCTGGTACAACGAGCACAGCCAAGCTGTGTTGGACTCTACCAGCTCCCAGGTGTCGGGGGCTAGCTAGCTAGCTAGGTACTGTAGTTGTAGGGTATGGAGACACGGCAATTTACTAGGCCGACTATCTCCGTTCCTAGGTGCCGGCAAGAGTGCTGCAGTCCACCCAGAGGTGGGTTGCATCAGCGGGAGTGATGTTTTCCAATTTCTTCGTTTTCGTGTTCCTTTTAGTTGATGGGAGATGGGACGTGACGTTTCGGGTCATTGAAGGGCTGCTGTGCGCCCGCCCCCTTTGGCTGGAAAAGAGTATTTATTTGAAAAACTAAGGTTGACGTTCGTCAGTTTACGTACACGTCACATCATGGACATTGCAATTACAAAATTAGGACTCTACTAGAGGTACGCTACGGTACGGTACGGTACGGTACTAGACCACTACTGTAGCTAGTAGTAGGTGTTAGAGTAGAACTAGCCGACTTGGTGCAAGGCTCTCTTCGCAGAAATAATAATGACTCTTGTAATCAAATAAAAAATAATGCTCTCTTATGATACAACTTTTGGCCATGGTTCTAGTAGTTCTCATTACTGCGCAGGACAGCCTGATAAATCCAAATCAAAGCTCTAACTGAAAGCTCTAAATCGGGAATGAGCATCGATTTACAGAAGGATGATTCCGTTCTCAACCAAGACTCCAAACAGCCAATGTGGAGCATGGATGTAGCTGTTCCGTTTGCGAAGGGACTTTGTTGTGCCGCTCCGATCGTTCTCGCCAAGGGAAGCGGCGCTCGTGGTCGCCTATACTTCTACGATGGTCTAGTAGTCAAACTCATTCAAATACAAGGCATCCAAACGCTACTGTGCACTGGTGCCTACACCCTAAGGCTTGCCACTATAGTTTCTGGAAGCGCACCTGGGCAGCAGCTGATTTTAGCAGCCGGATTGCAGTCCTCTTCTGTGTCCGGGTCCAAGTCATTACTATCATCAGCACCAACCTACAGACAGGCACTGCCTTTGCGTTGGCACCTTCATCTGAAGCTTGTTAGTGACGAGTTTCAACCTGGGGTAATGAAGTTTGCAGGTTCTCGACAATTGCACCTCTTTTTAGCGCACGGCACTTCATTCCAGTCTGCAAAAACCGTGCGACATCCACTTGCGACCTGCCTTGAAAACTTCGTTGTTGTTAAGTGTTAAGAGCAAAATGAGCTTGAATCTTGAATGATGTCCGCTGAGGGATTCCGCAATTTTTTTATTGTTACCAGTCGTCAAAGCATTTATGGCAGATCTTGTTTAGACGGACGCCCATGAATTCATCATTGCATATAAATTGAACCATACGGGATGATCAGGATCAGGATTCAATGTTCCGCTGTTGCAGTTTGGTGTTTGGTGGCTTCCTCTTGTTCTTGCGTTCTTGCCTATCTTCTTCCCGCCATTGTTTGGTCATACGGTAACTTCTGAGCTTTTATTCCCCGTTACTCGATATAAGTTGTTGCCACTGTTGCTGTTGTAGACGTACCTGTCGTGTTTCTGTCATTATTTATTGGTCGTCATTTTAATTGTCTTCAACTCTTCAACGAACATTGTTCTCATGCTCTCTTAATTAATTTTAAATGCCTTGCTAGCACACCCAGACTGCCAATATTGAGTACCGCATCTTTTGGATATCTTTCCACTTGTGTAGGCTCGCGCGCTTCCATCAGAATTATCAAAACAATGATGCGGCCGATCCTTGAAAGAGAGTGCAACAGAGGTCTAATTTTTGATTGTGGATTCTAAATTCCTGCATGGTCAAAATTCCGAACGTTTGCCTTGCTCAGCTACAATTTTTTCATCGAAAAATCCAGAAGCACCACTGAAACCACCAAAACAAACGCAAGGATATACAGTACTGAGTATATATCAAATCAAACCATGGGAAAGCCAATGTTGAACAAGATGAAGCCCATCAAACTCACTGGGGACGAACTGGTCTTAACAGTTCCTCAAACTGCAATCCACAAGAACCTCAACTTCAATAACAGGAGGAAAGTGCTTTTCGAGGAAACTCCAATATATGATGCTTCAGAACCCGTCGTTCTTTCCAACCAAGAATGCCAGGATCTCTGGTATACCAAAGGAGAGTTTCACGAGATAAGTCTCAGCAATAAAAAAGACGTTCTCAGCAAGATGACTAGTAGTTGTAGTTGTAGTAGTAGTACAAGCAAGACTACCGCTGGAGAGACCGATTCCGTGACGCAACGAGGTTTGGAAAGTCTCACATTTTACGCACCTGGACGAACGAAGCTTCGGAGAGAACACACAGCCAACGTTTTGGGGATAGCTCGAATGTGCCGTCGCCGGGGAACGTCGGGAGCCACGATGTTGGCTCAATTTGCGCGACAAAGTAGTGGTCAAACGGGGAGTACGCGTGCCGCCTATTTGCGTGGTTTATTGGACCAAGAGGAAGCACAAAAGATTTCAGCAGCGTTAGCATAGTTTTGGATTTTTTTTTTTTAGATTAGAATGACAGTGAATTCTAAAACAGTAACTTGGCTGGTAGTCGGCTATTTTCGACTGGAGTAGAAGTGAAGAACGTTTTACTGTGGCAAATGTCAGTCATGTGCGCTGCTGGGTACAGTGTCTGCTGATGATTGATGATTCTCTCAGTCTTGCTCCAAGCCAGTAGTGCCCAGACAACTACGTCTATCCTAGCCTAGTGTGGGTAGGATCTGTGGACGACACCAGCCAAAGGTGGAGATACATTCAGTTGAACACCGCCAACTCGAGAGCTGCAGCCGTTCTTCCCGTAGTTTTTTATCATCATTATCTTACTAACTACTCCAAATACCAGACATTAGCCTGGTGAAAGTGAAGTCGTGATTCAGGAAAAATAAAGGGGTAATGCTTGAAAACAATCGTGTGCTTGCAGGTGGCTTTTGATGAGAAGGATGGAGAGCATTGATTCCCGAGCAAGACTGTTTCACACGGCAGCATGGTGGTTGGCAATACAGCAAGGCGGCGGCTTGATGAAGAATATGGAAGCAAAGAGGATGCCACAACAGGACGTTTTGAGAACTGTAGGTTGTTGTGTGCCTGCCGTCGTTGGCAAAAGCGAATATTGCTAGGTTGCAGCCAGAGACAGCCCTGTGCCTCCAACCCCGTGACTAAGAACAACTTCTACAAAATGCGGAATAAAGCTAAACGATTTTGAATTTTTTTTTTAATGCAATCAACTGCCTCTATTCGGACTTGAGTAAGCTATCACAAAACGATCTTGGCAAGAGCAAGACAATGACTTAGCTCTCGTCGTTTGCTACTAGAACTGTATTCCAGCATTGGGGGAGGAGAAGTGTTCTTTCCAAAATCACTTTTATCGTCGGAGCAGCAGGGGCGAACTGGCGTTGACGCCTTTTCTGTGGTCAGGTGCAGCAGAAGCGAGGCACATTGTGATTGACTTTGGCGCGAGCAATGTCGAGATTGCTAGCTGGCCGCAGACGAGTTTGAATTACGAAAGAAGCTGGAGGCTCAAATTGAAGTCACTACGGACATCGTTTAAAACGCAGAACTATTCAGGTGTCTTGCTCAAGCTGGCCATTTGACTGCCAGCCTACTAGTGTAATGCTGAGCGCGCCTCAATAGAAAACATGCTGTAATTGTTCTTTGAAGGTAAATGGTAGCACGACTCGTTGCGTTGCATCCTTCCACGCAAGGAGTATGCCTTTCTAGAAAACGACAGCTGACAAATTCTTTTTGTTATCTAAGAATGATGACTGCTGCTTTCTTTCGGATTGATAGAATTTGTGATAAGATTGTCCGTGGAAATGAAACGTCGGTAGCTCTTTTCTTTCTCCAATGCCGAGGCTACACTCCTAGCCAATAATAATGATGGTGAAGCTGTTTTCTCAAGATGTTGATTTCGTGTTTGTTGCCGTTCCAAAACAATCATAGTACGTTCCCCGTCTGTTGTGACACTAGTGGATGCCTTTTCTCTTGACCAGAAGGCGGAAACACTGCGCCAACTTGAAGTTCGTTTGATGAGCGACTCTCGTTTGTTGATATGAGTATTTGCAGAAGTGTCGTCAGTGGCGGTCACAGGTACCACCACGTTGATTTTGGATCCGATAGCATCAAAACTTACCATGCTGCTACTACTCTGCTGAAAGCATTTGTGTTTTTGCATATCTGCTTTCACAAAGTTGTCGTGTATTTCACTTGCCCCCAGCATACCTCTTTGAATATTGCAGCTTTCTGCTGCTGCTGCTGCTGCCTTTTCTCTGGACCAAAACGAAGCTTTTCGTTTGGCAAAACTGGAAGATCCATGCAGGAGCAATTCACGTTTAATTGTAGATGTAGAATGATGACTGCTCCCGTTACTACTGTGGCTGCCACTACCGCAAGTAATGCTTGAAGGGATGTTCTTGTTGCGAACATCACTCTTCTTTCCTTGTTCTTGATGGGTGCTGAATACCGCCTTCTCGTTTGTTTTTTTCAGCTGTTTGCGAAGTGACTCGTTTTCTCTTTGGAGCCATTTCATTTCGTCAAGAAATTCTTGAGGAATTAATTGTGTATTGTTTCTTATGCTTTCGCAGCTGCTATTGCTGTTTCTGAGACGCATGGGACTTTTAGGAACGATATCACTCTGAGGAGTGACCAAGAATCGCCCAGAGAACTGTCGGTTTTGAACTGTATTTCTTCGAGGAGCAGTACTAATGGAGTCTGATCTCATTGAACTTACCGAGTGCCGCTGGCTTCTTCTTCGTTTATCATCGTCTGTTCTGTCTTTTTTGCTTCGCCTCCGTCGATTGCTGAGCGAAGCCCGACTCTGGGCGAGATGGTTGATAATCGCATCGTACCGATTGCCATCTTTCTGTTCTTTTGTTGTGCTAGATGATGCTTCTTGATTTGAGTTTGATTTATTGTTATAGTTGGTAGATTTTTGGCATCGTTTCGTGGGAATCTCTCGAGGTGGACATCTCTTCAATTTGGCCT
>Ga0100380_10005354_pt1 | contig 13276 bp, 13 predicted proteins | sample CryGeymeta201504_FD_80417 | JGI IMG/M metagenome (GOLD analysis project Ga0100380, IMG submission 80417) | Groundwater microbial communities from Crystal Geyser aquifers in Utah, USA - Crystal Geyser metaG 2015-04 | ecosystem: Environmental > Aquatic > Deep subsurface > Groundwater | place... | reverse complement strand
CTCACGAGGCTTTCCTTCGGTTATAGACGTCGAAGATCACGGCGGCGAGCAGCACCAGCCCCTTGATCACCTGCTGATAGTCGATGCCGATGCCAAGAATCGACATGCCGTTGTTCATCACCCCCATCAGGAAGCCGCCGATCACCGCGCCGGTGATCTTGCCGACGCCGCCCTGCATCGAGGCGCCGCCGATGAACACCGCCGCGATCACGTCCAGCTCGAAGCCCAGCCCCGCCTTGGGGGTGGCGGTGTTGAGCCGCGCGGCGAAGATCAGCCCGGCCAGCGCCGCCAGCATCCCCATGTTGGCGAAGGTCAGGAACACCAGCCGCTCGGTTTTCACGCCCGACAGCTTGGCGGCCTTCTCGTTGCCGCCGACCGCGTAGATACGCCGCCCGATCACGGTGCGGGTGGTGACGAAGGTGAACAGCACGATCAGCGCCGCCATCACCATCAGCACGTTGGGCAGGCCGCGATAGCTCGCCAGCAGCCAGCCGATATAGACGAAGGCGACCAGGATCACCGCGTTGCGGCCCCAGAACACCGACGCAGGCTCCTCCACCAGGCCAAAGCGCGCCTGCGCCGCGCGCGCCCGCACCGCCGCCAGCACGATCAGCAGCGCGGTGACCGCCGCCAGCAGGAACGAGGTGAGGTGAAAGCCCTGCATCCCGAACACGTCGGGGATGAAGCCGCTGCTGAGCGCCTGAAAGCCTTTTGGAAACGGGCCGACCGACTTGCCGTCGAGCAGCCACAGCGTCAGCCCCTTGAACACCAGCATCCCCGCCAGCGTCACGATGAACGACGGAATGCGGTAATAGGCGATCCAGAACCCCTGCGCCGCGCCGATCAGCGCGCCCGCCGCGAGGCAGATCACCACGACAACCGGCGTCGGCCAGCCCCATTGCACCATCATCACCGCCGCCAAGGCGCCGACGAAGCCGCAGACCGAGCCGACGCTGAGGTCGATGTGCCCGGCCACGATCACCAGCAGCATCCCCAGCGCCATGATGATGATATAGCTGTTCTGCAGCACCAGATTGGTGAGGTTCACCGGCTTGAGCAGGATGCCGCCGGTCTGGAGCTGGAAGAACGCCATGATCAGCACCAGCGCCAGCAACATGCCGTAGTCGCGCAGGTTCTTCTTGAAATAGCCCAGCGCGCCCAGCGGGGCGGGGGCGGCCCCGGCGCGCGGGCGGTCGATGTCAGCGGCCTGCGTCATGCGCGTTCTCTTTTGTCTGGATGATCATCCGCATGATCTTTTCCTGCGTGGCGCCGTCCTGCGCGTCGCGGGCGCCGGGCAATTCGCCGACGATGCGCCCCTCGTTCATCACATAGATGCGGTCGCACATGCCCAGCAGTTCGGGCATCTCCGACGAGATCATCACCACGCCCTTGCCCGCCTCGGCCAGGCCGTTGATGATCGCGTAGATTTCATACTTGGCGCCGACGTCGATGCCGCGCGTCGGCTCGTCGAGGATCAGGATCTCCGGCGATGTGTTGAGCCACTTCGCCAGCACCACCTTCTGCTGGTTGCCGCCCGAGAGGTTCACCACCTCCTGCAGGATGCCCGAGCACCTGATGGCGACCCTGGCGCGATAGTCATGCGCGATGCGGGTCTCGCGCGCATCGTCGAGCACGCCGCCGGTCGAGATCGTCTCCAGGCTCGCCAGCGAGATATTGTGCTTGATCGGATCATCCAGCACGAGGCCCAGCGTCTTGCGGTCCTCGGTGACATAGGCCAGCCCCGCCTTCATCGCGCGGCCCACGGTGCTGACGTCGATCGGCTTGCCGCGCATCGTCGCGGTTCCGGTGATCTTCTGGCCGTGCGAGCGGCCGAAGATCGACATCGCCAGTTCGGTGCGCCCCGCGCCCATCAGCCCGGCGATGCCGACGATCTCGCCCTTGCGCACGGTGAAGGCGGCGCCCTTGATCTGCACCACGTCGGCGTGGTCGGGGTGATGCACGTTCCAGTCGCGCACCTCGAACAGCACGTCGCCGATGTTCGGCGCGCGCGGCGGATAGCGGTCGTCCAGCGGGCGGCCGACCATGTCGCGGATGATGCGGCCTTCGCTGATCTTCTCGGCGCCACAGTCCAGCGTCGAGACCACGGCGCCGTCGCGCAGCACGGTGATGCGGTCGGCGACGCGGGAGACCTCGTTGAGCTTGTGGCTGATCAGGATCGAGGCGATGCCCTGCGCCTTGAACGCCAGCAGCAGGTCCAGCAGCGCGGCGCTGTCGTTCTCGTTGAGGCTGGAGGTCGGTTCGTCGAGGATCAGCAGTTCGACCTTCTTCGACAGCGCCTTGGCGATCTCGACCAGTTGCTGCTTGCCGACGCCCAGCTTCTCGACCGGCGTGCCGGGGTGTTCGTTCAGGCCGACCTTCTTCAGCAGCGCGCCGGTGCGCGAAAACGTCTCCGCCCAGTCGATCACCCCGCCGCGCGCGACCTCGTTGCCCAAAAAAATGTTCTCGGCGATCGACAGCAGCGGCGCCAGCGCAAGCTCCTGATGGATGATGATGAGACCCAGTTCCTCGCTGTCGGATATGCCGCGAAAGCGGCGCTCGGCGCCCTTGAACCAGATCTCGCCCTGATAGGAGCCGTGCGGATAGACCCCGCTCAGCACCTTCATCAGCGTCGATTTGCCGGCGCCGTTCTCGCCGACCAGCGCGTGAATCTCGCCCGAGCGCACCGTCAGCGACACGTCGCTGAGCGCCTTCACGCCGGGGAAGGTCTTGGTGATGCCGCGCATTTCAAGAAGGTTCGGCATGACCGCGCGCCCTTCGCTTCGGTTGGAGGGAGGCCCGGCGCGCGCGCCGGGCCGGGCCTGGCGTCACTCGATCTGGTCGCGGGTGTAGTAGCCGCTGTCGAGCAGCACCTTCTCCCAGTTCGAGGCGTCCACCGGCACCGGCTTGAGCAGGTAGGACGGCACCACCTTCACGCCGTTGTCGTAGGTCTTGGTGTCGTTGATCTCCGGCGCGCCGCCCTGCAGCAGGGCATCGACCATGCCGACGGTGACGCGGGCGAGTTCGCGGGTGTCCTTGAACACGCTGGAGCTCTGCTCGCCCGCCAGCATCGACTTCACCGACTGCACTTCGGCGTCCTGCCCGGTGACGATCGCCATCGGCTGGTCGGCGGCGCCATAGCCGACGCCCTTCAGCGACGAGAGAATCCCGATCGACAGGCCGTCATAGGGCGACAACACGCCGTGCACGCGCGCGTCGGAGTAATGCGCGCTCAAAAGGTTATCCATCCGCGCCTGCGCCACCGCGCCGTCCCAGCGCAGGGTGCCGACCGTGGCCATGCCGGTCTGGCCGGACTTGATCGCGATGTCGCCCGCGTCGATCATCGGCTGCAGCACGCTCATCGCGCCGTCGTAGAAGAAGAACGCGTTGTTGTCGTCGGGCGAGCCGCCGAACAGCTCGACGTTCCACGGGCGCACGCCGGGAAAGCGCGCCTTCAGCCCGTCCACCAGCGAGGTCGCCTGGATCACGCCGACCTGAAAGTTGTCGAAGGTGGCGTAGTAGTCCACGTTGCCGCTGTCGCGGATCAGCCGGTCATAGGCGATGACCTTGATCCCGGCGGCGGCGGCGTTGTCGAGCGCGTTCGACAGCGTGGCGCCGTCGATGGCCGCGATCACCAGCACATCGGCGCCCTTGACGATCATGTTCTCGATCTGGGCGAGCTGGTTGGGGATGTCGTCCTCGGCGTATTGCAGATCGGTGGTGTAGCCCGCGTCCTCGAAGAACTTGACCATGCTCTGGCCGTCCGAGATCCAGCGGGCGGAGGACTTGGTGGGCATGGCGATGCCGACCACGCCCTTGTCCTGCGCGACCGCAGGCAGACCGGTGAGCGTAAGCGCCCCGAGCGCAAGGCCCGCCGCGAGCGATTTCAACAGGTTCATGAAGCGCCTCCCCTTTGTGTTGCGGCGGCGCAGGGCAAGGCGCGGCGGGCGCCGCGTCATCCTTCCTCCCCATCGACGCCGCGTTTCAACGCGAACTGTTCTGTCTTGAGGCGCGACGCCCTGCAGGCGCCGCGCATGAAAGGGCATTGTCACGATTTCGATATGCGTTTCAAATCAGTTTTGGCGCTATGGATATGATTGAAACGGTATGAAAGGCGCGCGATGGAGGCGGCGGAGGCGGGGTTGCTGCGGCGTGGCCTGCGGATGACGCATCTGCGGCTGATCGCGGCGCTGAGCGAGACCGGCCAGATCAGCGCGGCGGCGGCGGCGCTGGCGATCTCGCAGCCCGCCGCCTCGCGGCTGGCGGCGGAGCTGGAGGGCGTGATCGGCGCCAAGCTCTACCTGCGCCATGCGCGCGGCGTGGCGCTGACCGAGGCGGGGGCGCTGTTCGCCGCCAGGGCGCGCGCGGCGCTGGGCCAGATGCGCGACGCGCAGCGCGACCTCGACGCGGCGCTGAGCGGCGGCGGCGGCGCGGTGGCGGTGGGCGCGGTCACCGCGCCGGCGGTGGAGCTGCTGGCGCCCGCGCTGCGCGCCCTGCGCCTCAGCCACCCCGAGATCGAGGTCAGCGTGCAGGTCGAGACCAGCCGCGTGCTGATCCGCGCGCTGGCGGCGGGGCAGCTGGATTTCGTGATCGGGCGCATCCCCGAGGAGATGGACCCCGCCGCCTTCGACATCCGCGTGATCGGGCCGGAGCGCGCCTGCGTGGTGGCGCGCGCCGGGCATCCGCTGGCGGGCGCGGCGGGCGTCGATTTCGCGCGGCTGGCCGGTTTCGACTGGGTGATGCAGCCGCCCGGCTCGCCGCTGCGCCGCGCGGTCGAGGACGCCTTTCTGACCGAGGGCGCGCCGCTGCCGCCGCGCGCGCTCAACACCGCCTCGCTGATCATGACGGTGGCGACGCTGCGCGCCAGCGACGCAGTGGCGGCGGTGTCGGAGGCGGCGGCGGCGACGCTGATCGACGGCGGCGGGCCGCTCGCCCGGCTGGCGACGCGCCGTCCGCTGGTGGTGCCGCCGTTCGGGCTGATCCGGCTGAAGGGCGCCGCCCCGCCGCCGCCGGTGCGCACCGTTCATGCGGCGGTGGCGGCGCTGGCGGGGCGCTTGCGGAACGGGGCGCCGAGCGGTTAATCAAGGCTGCGTGAACCGGCGCCGGGCGAAGGCGCCAGGCCTGTTTCCCGCCAGCGATTTGAAGGAAGCGATCCCATGAGCGCCATCACCCGCCTGCACCCCGGCCCCCGCATGGCGCAGGCGGTCACCCACAACGGCCTTGTCTGGCTGGCCGGTCAGGTCGGCGCGCCGGGCGCCAGCGTGACCGAGCAGACCCGCGCCGCGCTGGCGAGTGTCGATGCGCTGCTGGCCGAGGCCGGGTCGGACAAGTCGCGGCTGTTGTCGGCGACGATCTGGCTGGCCGACATGGCCGACTTCGCCGAGATGAACGCGGTGTGGGACGCCTGGGTGGACCCCGCCAACCCGCCCGCGCGCGCCACCGGCGAGGCGAAGCTGGCGGCCCCGGACTATCGCGTCGAGGTGATCGTCACCGCCGCGCAGCGCTGAGCCGAGAGGGGCGGGGGCGATGAGCCTGACGGTCTGCACCTGGAACATCAACTCGGTGCGCCTGCGCGCAGGCCTCGTCGCGCGGCTGCTTGAGGCGGCGCGCCCCGACGTGCTCTGCCTTCAGGAGACCAAGTCGCCGGTCGAGAAAATCCCCGCCGAGGTGTTCGCAAACGCAGGCTATTCCACGCTGATCGCGCGCGGCGACAAGGGCTATAACGGCGTCGCGATCCTGTCGCGCCTGCCGATGGAGCCGCTGCCGCACATAGATTTCTGCGGCAAGGGCGACGCGCGCCATGTGGCGGCGCGCATCGCGGGCGGCGCGGCGGCGGGGCTGGAGATCCACAACCTCTACATCCCCGCAGGCGGCGACGAGCCGGACCCCGCGATCAACGCCAAGTTCGCCCACAAGCTCGACTTCGTCGCTGAGCTGGCCGCCTGGGGCGCGCGGCGCAGCGGCCCCGCGCTGCTGATGGGCGATCTCAACATCGCGCCGGGCGAAGACGACGTGTGGTCGCACAAGGCGCTGCTGAAGGTGGTCAGCCACACCCCCGTCGAGGTGGCGGCGTTCGAGGCGGCGCGCGCGGCGGGGCGCTGGACCGACGTGAGCCGCGCGCTCGCCCCCTCCGGCAAGCTGTATTCGTGGTGGAGCTATCGCGCAGCCGACTGGGCGGCGGCGGACAAGGGGCGGCGGCTCGACCACATCTGGGCCAGCCCCGACGTGGCGGCCGCCGCGCGCGAGGGCCGCGTCCTGCGCGACGCGCGCGGCTGGGAGCAGCCGTCCGACCATGCGCCGGTGCTGGCGCGGTTCGCGCTGTGAGCGGGCGCGCGGCAAGCGCCGTGCGGCTGGCGCTGACGGGCGCGCGGGCCATGATTACGCTTGACCGCCCCGAAAAGCTGAACGCGCTCAGCGTCGCCGATCTGGAGGATTTCGCCACGGCGCTCGGCCAGGTCCACGCCGCGTCTGAGGCGCGGGTGCTGGTGGTGACCGGGACGGGCGCGCGGGCGTTCTCCTCCGGCGTATCCCTGGGCGACGTGGCGGGGGCGGACTGGTCGGACAACCCGCTCACCGCGCTGTGCGACGGGCTGGAGCAGTTTCCGCTGCCCACGATCTGCGCGCTGAACGGCGGCGTCTGGGGCGGCGGGGCGGAGATCGCGCTGGCCTGCGACTTCCGCATCGGCGTCGAGGGCATGGTCTGCGCCGTGCCGCCCGCGCGGCTGGGCATCCACTACGAACCCGGCGGCATTGCGCGCGCGATGCGCAAGCTGGGGGCGCAGACCGCGCGGCGGCTGTTTCTCGCCGCCGAGCAGTTCGACGACAAGGCGTTGCTGGCGCTGGGTTTTGTTGATCGGCTGGTCGCGCCTCAGGCGCTGGCGGCGGCGGTGGACGCGCTGGCCGACCGGATCGCCGGGCTGGCGCCGCTGGCGGTGCAGGGCATGAAGCAGACCATCGTCGAACTGGCCGAGAACCGGCTCGACGGGGAGGCCGCCAGGGCGCGCATCGCGCAGGCCTGGGCCTCGGCCGACCTGCGCGAAGGGCTGGCGGCGATGAAGGAAAAGCGGGCGCCGCAGTTTCGCGGGGAGTGAGCGGAGCGCCGCCCGCGCGCCCCCTCACCCCGGCCCTCTCCTCCGGCGGGGGAGAGGGGGCGCGCGGGCGGCGCTTGCGCCCGGATCGCGACGGCGGCGCCGTCCCCCGCCGATGCCGCCCCCGCGCCTGCGGGTGAAAGCTGGTCTGCCCGCCCGAAGGCGGTGCGACCACTTCGCAGCGCGTCCGCCCAAGCGCCGCCCCCTTGTATCTCTCAATCGCCTTGCGGGTCGCCCCTTTGGGTGATCGGGCCCGCGCGTGAGCGCGGGTCATCGTCCATCGGTTCCCTCCGGAACCCGAACGGTCGCTTGGGCCGCGCGTCGATTCCGCATTCGCAAGGACGGATCATGGAACAGGCCTCCGCGTCATTGGCGTTTGTCGGCGTCCCCGTGTCGAAGGACCGTCTCGACGAGCATGTGCGGTTCGCCACGCCGATGGCGGCGAGAGCGGCGACGCCAAGGCCCGGCCGCGCTTTCTCAAGTGGTTGAGCGCCCTTTTCGATGCGCTCGGCGTGACCGATCCGGCGTTGCGCGCGTCGCATGACCGCCGATTGCAAAGTTGGCTGGTTTGGTTGACGGTGCGCGGATCGTCCGTGTCGCCCCGTCATGGGCATCGCCCGGATCGGGGAGATCGTCGTCATGTCCCGCACCGTCATCGCGCCGCCGCCGCAGGCTTGCGTTCCGATCAGGGGGTCGGACGCGCTGTTTCCGGTGCGGCGGGTCTATTGCATCGGGCGCAATTACGCCGCGCACGCGATCGAGATGGGCCATGATCCGAACCGCGAGGCGCCGTTCTTCTTTCAGAAGAACCCCGACAACATCGATTGCGGCGGCGCGTTTCCCTACCCGGCGCACAGCGCCGACGTCCACCACGAGGTCGAGATGGTGGTCGCGCTCAAGTCCGGCGGAACCGACATCCCGATCGCGCAGGCGCTGGACCACGTCTGGGGCTACGGCGTGGGGCTCGACATGACCCGGCGCGATCTTCAGGGCGAGGCCAAGAAGCTTGGCCGCCCGTGGGAGATCGGCAAGGCGTTCGAGCGCTCCGCCCCGATGGGGCCGCTGGCGCCGGCGGCTCAGATCGGGCACCCCGACCACGGCGCGATCACGCTGCGCGTCAACGGCGCGCTGCGCCAGGAGGGCGACCTCAGCCAGATGATCTGGAAGACGCCGGAGATGATCGCCTGTCTCTCGCAATACTTCGCGCTCGCGCCCGGCGATCTGATCATGACCGGCACGCCCTCCGGCGTCGGCCCGGTCGCGCGCGGCGACGTGCTGGCCGCGCATGTGGCGGGGGTCGGCGATCTGACGGTCACGGTGGTCTGAGCCGCGGTGCGTCCGGACAGATGAACGCCATGACAATCCCGCTCGCCCCGCGCGGACGGCGGCGGCGGCGCATTCGGGCTTGATCGCCTTCGCGATCCCGTGATGCTTGCGCGATGGGCGCGGGGCGATGGGCCTGATGGAGGGAGCGGGAATGCCGACGATGCGCCGTCTTCGCCTCCGGCGCGCCGACGCCGATCGCCCTGCGGCGGCGCGGGCCTGCGGGCGCGCCCTGGGGCGGGCGCGGGCGTGACGCTAGACCAGCTCACCACGTTTCTGTGGGTGGCGCGGCTGGGCGGGGTGCGGCGCGCCGCCGAGCGGCTGCATCTGTCGCAACCGGCGGTCTCCGGGCGGATCGCGGCGCTGGAGGGCGTGCTTGGCGCGCAGCTTTTCGAGCGCGGCGCCGGGGGCATGGCGCTCACCAAGCGCGGCGCGCTGCTGCTTTTGCACGCCGAGCGCATCGCGCTGTCGGTCGAGCGCATCCGCGAGGAGCTGGCGGCCCCGGAGGCGCTCGACGATCTGCTGCGGGTGGGCGTCGCCGAGACGGTGGCGCAGGCGTGGCTGCCCGCCTTCATCGCGCGGCTGGCGCGCGAGCATCCCCGGCTGACCGTCGAGGTCTCGGTGGATATCTCGCTCACCCTGCGCGAGGCGCTGCTGACGCGCGCGATCGATCTGGCGATCCTGATGGGGCCGGTCTCGGAGTTCAGCGTCGAGAACCTGGCGCTGCCGGCGTTCGAGCTGGGCTGGTTCCGCGCCGCCGGGCGGGGCGATGTCGATCTGGCGCAGGTGCCGGTCATCACCTACGCCCGCAGCACCCGCCCGCACCGCGAACTGCGTGAGGCGCTGATGCGCCGCCACGGCCCGACCGTGCGGCTGTTTCCCACCTCGTCGCTGTCGGCGGGGTTCGAGATGGTTGCGGCGGATCTGGGGGTCGGCGCGCTGCCGCTGGCGCTGGCGCGGCCGCTGTGCGCCGCAGGGCGCATCGTCGGCTTCGATCCGGGGTGGCGGCCTGATGCGCTGCGCTTTTCCGCCTCGTGGCTGGCCGAGCCGCGCAGCTTCGTCACCGAGCGCGCGGCGCGGCTGGCGCTGGAGACCGCCGAGGCGCACGCCGCCTGTGATAACGATTTCCGATCACTGATGAGCGGAAAAGACGATTTGACCTGATCGCGTGATCCGCGCAGCCTGCACGGAGGTTTTCAACAGCAGGAGCCTGCCGCCATGGCGCGCGCGTTGACCGAGCCCGATCCGCCTCACGCCGATCCGCCTCACGCCGATCTGGCCCACGCCGATCTGGCCCACGCCGACGCGGCGACGGTGCGCGCCGCGATCCGCGCCGGGCGTTATGCGCGGCACACGGCGGGGCTGGCGGCCGGGGTGCTGCAATGCAACCTCGCGATCCTGCCTGCGGCCCTCGCGCTCGACTTCATGCGCTTCTGCCAGCGCAACCCCCGGCCCTGTCCGCTGGTGGCGGTGTCGGACACCGGCGATGCGATGCTGCGCACGCTGGGGCGCGACATCGACGCCCGCAGCGACGCGCCGCGCTACAACATCTATCGCGACGGCGCGCTGGCGGCGCAGGCGGACGACATCTCGGATCTGTGGCGCGACGATCTGGTGACCTTCGCGCTCGGCTGTTCGTTCACCTTCGAGCGGGCGCTGATCGCGGCGGGCGTGCCGATGCGCCATGTGGAGCGCGACCTGACGGTGCCGATGTATCGCACCACGGCGCAGACGGTTCCCGCCGGGCCGTTCGGCGGCGGCATGGTGGTGTCGATGCGCCCGGTCCGCACCGGCGATCTTGAGCGCGTGCGCGCGATCTGCGCCCGGTTTCCGCTGGCGCACGGCGCGCCGGTCCACGCGGGCGACCCCGCCGCGCTGGGGATCGCCGATCTCGACCGGCCCGACTGGGGCGACGCGGTCACGGTGGCCGCCGGCGAGATCCCGGTGTTCTGGGCCTGCGGGGTCACGCCGCAGAACGCCATCCTGCGCGCAAAGCCGCCGCTCGCGATCACTCACGCGCCGGGGCACATGCTGATCTCCGATGTGCCCGAGGACGCCGAAAGCCCGATCCTCACCGTCTGAAACACAACAACAGGGAGCCTGACATGACCATCAAACCGTTCGTCGCCTTCGCCGCCGTCCTCGCCGCCGCGCCTGCGCTGGCCGAGGACCTCGCCGTGGTCGGCAGTTGGAGCGGGCTGCCGCTGCACAAGCAGTTCGAGGCGCCCTACTGGACGCAGACGCTGCCCGAGGCGTCGGCGGGCCGCATCGCGGTGACGCTGACCACGCACGACCAGATGAGCCTTGGCGTCGGCGACGTGTATCGCCTGCTGGGCGACGGCGTCTATGACGTGGCGATGACCGTCGCCGACTACGCCGTGTCCGACGCGCCGGAGCTTGAGGGGCTGGACGTGCCGCTGATCGCCACCGACGCCGCCGCGGCGCGCGCCATGGTCGAGGCCGCGCGCCCGATGGTCGAGGACAGTTTCGCGGCGCGCTTCAACGCGAAGGTGCTCGCCATCGCGCCCTATCCGCCGCAGGTGGTGTTCTGCAACGCGCCCATCGCCGGGCTGGACGATCTCAAGGGGCTGAAGGTGCGCGGCTCGGGCCGGATGACCGCCAAGCTGCTGGAGGCGCTGGGCGCCGAAAGCGTCGCGGTCGCGTTCTCCGAGGTGCCCGGCGCCTTGCAGCGCGGCGTGGTGGATTGCGCGGTGACCGGCGCGGGCTCGGGCTATAGCGCGGGCTGGTGGGAGGTCTCGACGCACCTGCTGCCGCTGCCGCTGGGCGGCTGGGATCCGGTGGTGACCGCGATCAACCGCGACAAGTGGAACAGCCTGTCGGCCGAGGATCAGGCGGTGCTGCAACAGTCGATCAAGACGCAGTTCGAGGATCCCGCCTGGGCCGCCGCCGACGGCGCGCTGGCCAACGATGTGGCCTGCCTGACCGGCGAGGGCGCCTGCGCCTCGGGCGAGGCGCGCGGCATGACGCTGGTCGCCAGCAGCGAAGCCGACGCGGCGCGCGCCCGCGACATTTTGATTGCGACCGTGCTGCCCGACTGGGCGGCGCGCGCGGGCAAGGACTGGGCGGCGCGCTGGAACGCCAGCGTCGGCGCGGTCGCGGGCGTCGCGATTCCGCTCGAATAAGCGGATGGCCACCCCCGAAGCGCGCATCGTCGCGGCGCTGCGGCGCGCCAACGAGGGCGTGGCGATCGGCGTCGGCGTCGCCCTGCTCGGCGCCTGCGCCTATACGCTCGCCGACGTGATCGGCCGCCCGCTCGGCCTCGCGCCGGGCGGCAACGAGGAGATCGCCGGCTATGTGATGGCCGGCGCGACCAGCTGGGGCATGGCCTATGGCCTGCTGGCGCTGGCGCATGTGCGCATCGACTTCGTGCGGATGCGCGCGGCGCGGCCGGGCAGGGCGGCGCTCGACCTGCTGGCGATGCTGGCGCTGACCGCGACCACGCTGCTGATCGCCGCGCACGCCTGGCCGGTGGTCGCCAAGACGCTGGCCAACGACAGCCGCGCCAACACCGCGCTCGAGACGCCGCTGTGGATCCCGCAGATGGTCTGGTGGACCGGCTGGCTGTGGTTTGCGGCCTGCGCCGCGATCCTGACGCTTAGCGCCATCGCCGCGATGCTGCGGCGCGACCTGGCGGGGGCCGACGCGATGATCGGCGCCCGCGACGAGACCGGAGGCGAAGCCGGCGCGGAAAACGGGGAGACGCCGTGATGATGGTGTGGCTGGGCGCCGGGCTGCTGGGCCTGATGGCGCTGTCGATCCCGGTCGGGGTGGTGCTGTTCCTGCTGGGCTTCGGCGTCTCGACCTTCTTCAGCCCGTTTCCGCTGATGCGCGGGCTGGGGCAGATCGTGTGGTCGTCCTCGTCGGCCGCGACGCTGATCGCGATCCCGTTCTTCGTGCTGCTGGGCGAGATTCTGGTGCGCAGCGGCGTCGCGGCGCGCACCTATGGCGCGCTCGACAAATGGGTGTCGTGGCTGCCCGGCGGGCTGATCCACGCCAACATCGCGACCGCGACGCTATTCTCGGCGACCTCGGGCTCATCGGTGGCGACGGCGGCGACCGTGGCGACGGTGGCGACGCCGCAGGGCGTGCGGCTGGGCTATGACCCAAGGCTGTTCTGCGGCTCGATCGCGGCGGGCGGCACGCTGGGGGTGATGATCCCGCCGTCGATCAACCTGATCGTCTATGGATTCCTCACCGAGACCTCGATTCCGCAGCTGTTTCTGGCCGGGCTTCTGCCGGGGCTCTTGCTGGCGCTGATGTTCATGGGCGTGACGGCGGCGCTGTGCGCGGCGTGGCCTGCGCTGGGCGGCCCGAGACTTGGCGCGTCGTGGGGCGCGCGGCTGGCCGGGCTGGTCCATCTCGCGCCGATCCTGGCGCTGTTCGGCGTGATCGTCGGCACGATCTACGCCGGCGTCGCGACGCCCACCGAGGCGGCGGCGGTGGGCGTGGCGGTCGCGCTGATGATCGCGGCGGCGAACGGCGCGCTGAGCCTGGCCGTGCTGCGCGACAGCCTGCTTGGCGCGGTGCGGGTGACGGCGATGATCATGCTGGTGGTGATGGGGGCCTATTTCCTGAACTTCACCCTCGCCGCCGCAGGGCTTGGCCGCCAGTTGCAGACGCTGATGGACGGGCTGGGCCTGTCGCCGATGGGCACGCTGCTGGTGGTCATCGCGCTCTATATCGTGCTGGGCTTTTTCATCGAAACGCTGTCGCTGATGGTCGCGACCATCCCCATCGTGGTGCCGATCATCGTGGCGGCGGGGTTCGACAAGGTGTGGTTCGGCATCCTGATGATCGTGCTGATCGAGATGGCGCTGATCACCCCGCCGGTGGGGCTGAACCTTTAT
>Ga0100380_10005351_pt1 | contig 13287 bp, 6 predicted proteins | sample CryGeymeta201504_FD_80417 | JGI IMG/M metagenome (GOLD analysis project Ga0100380, IMG submission 80417) | Groundwater microbial communities from Crystal Geyser aquifers in Utah, USA - Crystal Geyser metaG 2015-04 | ecosystem: Environmental > Aquatic > Deep subsurface > Groundwater | place: USA... | reverse complement strand
TGAGGCCTGCAGCAGGATAAACATTTAGACTAGTGCCGATTATGATCAAAATATCCGCAGTATTCATAAGAGCGCTCGCGTTAAAAAACATGGGCACTTCCTCTCCAAACCAAACGATATGAGGTCGAAGTTGATGACCGTCTTCGGCCAAATCTCCAAGTTTCAAGTCATCATTTAAATCTTGAACAATAGAAGGGTTTCTTTCACTTCTGGCTTTTAAAATTTCACCATGCAGGTGAATTACATTGGTGCTGCCAGCTCTTTCGTGCAAGTCATCAATATTTTGAGTAATCACAATTACTTCATACGCCTGTTCAAGTTCTTTTAGCGCCAAATGCGCCATGTTAGGTTGCGCATTTAGTACTTGATTTCTTCTCATGTTATAAAACTTGAGAACGAGTTCAGGGTTTGATTTCCAGGCTTCTGGAGTAGCAACATCTTCTACCTTGTGCTCTTCCCAAAGGCCGCCAGAGTCTCTGAATGTTTTAAGACCACTTTCGGCACTCATGCCTGCTCCAGAAAACACAATGATTCTTTTCATGTTGGTGTGATGGCACCAAAGCTATAAAAGCCCACAGTTTAAAGCGCTCAGGTGCTCAATATTTCTACTTTTACCGCTCTTTTTACCAACCTATGATAAAGATAAAAAAGCAAGAAGCGCTAGATTACCACTCTTCTGGACGACCAGGAAAAATTGAGGTAATTCCTTCAAAACCATATTCTTCGCAACGTGATTTAAGCCTTGCTTATTCACCAGGCGTGGCCGAACCTTGCTTGAAAATTGCCGAAAACAAGGAGAACGTTTACAAATACACCGCTAAGGGCAACTTAGTAGCTGTAATTTCTAACGGAACAGCCGTGTTGGGTTTAGGAAATATTGGTCCAGAGGCCTCGAAGCCAGTAATGGAGGGTAAAGGTTTACTGTTTAAAATATTCGCAGACATTGATGTTTTTGACATTGAAATTGACGCCACAGATGTAGATAAGTTTATTGATACTGTGAAGGCTATTTCACCAACTTTTGGCGGGATAAATCTTGAAGATATCAAAGCTCCAGAAGCTTTTGAAATAGAAAGAAGACTAAAAGAAGAGCTTGATATTCCGATCATGCATGACGATCAGCATGGCACAGCAATTATTACAAGTGCGGCTTTATTAAACGCACTTGAACTTGCAGAAAAGAAAATTGATGAAGTGCGTGTTGTAGTGAGTGGAGCAGGAGCGGCAGCCATTTCATGTGTAAAGCTTTATTGTGCACTTGGCGTGAAAACGGAGAACATCATGATGCTTGACAGTAAAGGCGTGATTTCTACTAAAAGAAAAGATCTTGATGCTTCAAAACAACAATTTGCTGTTGATACTGATTGTGTTACGGTAGATGATGCGCTTAAAGGCGCTGATGTTTTTCTTGGGTTGTCAAAGGGTAACTTGGTTACCAAGAAAATGCTCAAAACCATGAACAATAATCCTATTGTTTTTGCTTGCGCGAATCCAGATCCTGAAATTGCCTATACAGATGCAATTGCCGCTCGTGAAGATGTGATCATGGCAACCGGACGAAGCGATTATCCAAACCAAGTGAATAATGTTCTTGGATTTCCATACATATTTAGAGGTGCGCTTGATGTGCGCGCGACAGCTATCAACGAAGAGATGAAGCTTGCTGCTGTAAAGGCGTTGGCAGCTTTGGCGAAAGAACCAGTTCCCGTTGAGGTAAATATCGCTTACGGTGAAAGTAATATTGTTTTCGGAAAAGAATACATCATACCGAAACCATTAGACTACAGATTGATTACTACCGTAGCGCCAGCTGTTGCAAAAGCTGCAATGGAAAGCGGGGTGGCTCGCAAAAAAATCACTGATTGGGATAAATATGTAGAAGAGCTAGACGAACGTTTAGGTCGGGATAACAAGCTGATTCAAAGTATGACCCAGCGTGCACGTAAAGATCCTAAGCGTGTAGTTTTTGCTGAGGCAGACAATTTTAAAATATTGAAAGCGGCCCAAATCACACGTGATGATGGTGTTGCTATACCAGTTTTGCTTGGTGATAGAGAGCGTATTTTAGAAATGATTGAAGAATTTGGGCTTGACCTTGAAGACATCGAAATCATTGATACACGCGGAAAAGACCAAGAAGATAGAAGAAATCGTTTTGCTGAAATATTGTTTGAAAAGCGAAAAAGAAGAGGTTTTACAAGATATGAAGCGCAGAAAATAATGCGCGAACGCAACTATTTTGGAGCAGCCATGGTGCGAAGTGGTGAGGCTGATGTTCTTATTTCGGGCTTGACCCGCAATTATCCAGCAACTATAAAGCCAGCGCTTCAGGTTATCGGTACCGATCCTGCAGTGAACAAAATTGCAGGAATGTATATCATTCTAACTAAAAATGGGCCTCTGTTTTTAGCTGATACTACGGTTAATACAAATCCAACAAGTCAAGAATTGGCGGAGATTACCATTTTGGTTGCCAAGGCAGTGGAGCGTTTTAGAATGAAACCTCGCGTTGCGTTACTTAGCTATTCAAATTTTGGAAGCAGTGATGGTGAAGAGGCAATAAAAGTGAGAAATGCGGTGAGTATTCTTCACGAAATAGCGCCAGACTTGGCAGTCGATGGTGAAATACAGGCCAATTTTGCAATGAATGGTTCTTTGTTAAAAGAGATGTTTCCGTTTTCTAAACTGGGAGATAAGGAAGCCAATGTCTTAATATTTCCAAATTTGTCAGCAGGGAATATTGCCTATAAATTATTGCAAGAAATGGCAGACACAGAAACCATAGGACCAATACTTTTGGGCATGGATAAACCTGTGCATATTTTACAACTCGGTAGCTCTGTTCGCGAGATTGTGAACATGGTAAACATTGCCGTTGTAGATGCTCAAACTAGATAAAAGCCCGAAATGATAGAATTTGTAGGCGGAAAATTTGCTGAGATAAACCCAGCTTATTTGATTGTTGATGTGAACGGATTAGGCTATTTGGTGCAAATAAGTCTGAATACCTATACCGATATCAATGGGCAAGAGTCAGGTAGATTGATCACGCATTATGCGGTAAGCGTTGATGTAAGGTCGGGCGAAAGCAAACATCAATTATTTGGATTTTCGACCCAACTTGAGCGACAGCTTTTCCGTTTGTTGATTTCTGTTTCAGGAATAAGTTCAAGTATTGCACATATGGTATTATCGGCTTTCAAGCCAGAAGAGTTTCAAAGCATTGTATTAAATGGAGATTCTAGAACGTTGACTACTGTAAAAGGCGTTGGACCTAAAGTAGCGCAGAAAATAGTAGCCGAGTTGAGAGAAAAAGTAGCCAAGAGTGAACATTTTGATGAAATTTCACAACCATCGGGCAATAGTATGAGACAAGAGGCGTTATCTGCACTTGTGGCTTTAGGTTTTGATCGCGGCAAGTCAGTAAAGGTGCTGAATGCAGTGATCAAAGATGAAGCACCATCAACAGTAGAAGAATTGATAAAAAAAGCATTAAAGCAACTCTAGTCTAACTCCAGTTTTTGATTTACAGAATACATCGCATATTGCTTGTAATTGGGGCGTCATTATTGATGCCTTTTCTGCTTTATTCACAGGATGAAAATGCTGGTGGCGGAGGTGACAGCAATGCGCTAAAGTTTCCCTTCAAAGATTCGTACGATGCGCTTCAAGAAGATGATCGATTACTTTATGGTAAACCACCTACCAATCTTAATACGCAGTTTGATTACGATCCAGAAACTGGACAATACAACTACAGTCAAAAGTTAGGCGATATCAATTACCGACCGCCAAGCTTTATGAGCTTTTACGAGTATCAGCAATACCAAAAAGAAAAGGCTAAAAAAGAATATTGGCAGCAACTAAGAAACGAAGCTGAGTACGAAAGCGAAGATGGAAGCACTTCTTCTTCAAGTTCGTTTAGACCATCACTAAATGTGGAGAGCGAAGGATTCGATAGGATTTTTGGCGGTAACACGATCGAGATTAGACCAAACGGTTCGGCTGAATTAATTTTTGGGGTAAATAGTTCTAAGACAGAAAATCCAGCAATACCTGTAAATCAGCGAAGAATTACGGTTTTTGATTTTAGAGAAAACATTCAGGTAAACGTAATCGGAAATATTGGTGATAAGCTGAAAATTCAAACCAATTACAATACACAAGCAACATTTGATTTTGAAAATCAGATGAAGCTAGAATACACCGGTTACGAGGATGAAATTATTCAGAAAATTGAATTAGGAAATGTTTCATTACCGCTTCAAAGTTCTTTAATTACCGGAAGTCAAGCACTTTTTGGAGTTAAAAGTGAATTGAAATTTGGTAGGTTGACCGTTACATCGGTTTACACACAGCAAAAAAGCGAGCGCAGAGAAGTAAACACAGCGGGTGGTGCACAACAAGTAGAGTTTGAACTTGGCGCAGATGATTACGAGGCAAATAAGCACTATTTCTTATCGCATTTCTTTAGAGATAAGTATGAGCCAGGTTTGCAAAACCCTCCAATCATAAGCACAGGTGTGAATGTTACCCGTGTAGAAGTTTGGGTTACCAATACTAATTTCACTACTGAGCAAACACGCAACATAATCGCCTTTCAAGATTTGGGTGAGCCAAGACGCGTCTACAATAGCGCTTTCGCTGGAACGCTTGCTGGTGGGGCAGCTAGTAATGGTGCCAACCAAGTTTACAGCAAGATTTATAACAATAGTACCATACGAGCTTTTTCTCGAGCATCGCAAGAACTTGAAGGTCCTTCTTTTAATCTTAAGAGTAGGTTTGACTATCAAAAAGTTGAGCTTGCACGAAAACTGGAGCAAGGAAGAGATTATACTTTCAATACACAGTTGGGTTATTTGTCTATGGTGCAGGAGCTGCAGCCAAACCAAGTGCTTGCAGTAGCTTTTGAGTATACCTATAATGGACAAACATACAAGGTAGGTGAGTTTTCTAATGAGAACACTGGGACAGATGCATTGGTATTAAAAATGCTGAAAAGCACCGAGCTAAACACTCGTTTTCCGTTGTGGGATTTGCAAATGAAGAACGTCTATGCGATTGGTGCTTACCAGTTGCAAGCCAGCAACTTTGAGTTGGGCGTGTGGTATTTAGACAAAGAGAAAGGAATTGATATCAACTATTTGCCAATCCCTGAAAAAGGATTTAATGACCGACCATTGCTTCAGGTAGTTGCACTAGATAGAATAAACAACAACAGCGCTGCAGTACCAGATGGAGTTTTCGATTTTTTAGCTTCACCACAAATTACAGTTAACCCGTCAAACGGTAGGATTTTCTTTCCAGTATTAGAACCATTTGGTGATTACCTGATAAATGAAATCAGACGAATAACCAATAACAACGAAGAGTATGTAGCTAAATATGCTTTCGACTCGCTTTACAGTAATACTCAAGCAAATGCCCAGTATAATTTCCCAAACATCAATCGCTTTAGTTTAAAGGGGAAATATGAAAGTTCTAATAGTTCAGAAATTAGATTGAATGCATTCAATGTTCCTGAAGGTTCGGTTACCGTTACCGCTGGTGGACAAACATTGGTTGAAGGGCAAGACTATAACGTAAACTATACCATTGGTGTAGTAAATATCATCAATCAAGGCTTGTTAGAATCAGGCACACCGATTAAGGTTTCGCTTGAAAGTAATTCCGCATTTGGCATTAATCGCAAGGCGCTTTTTGCCTCAAGATTTGATTATAAAATCAGCGATAATCTGAATTTTGGTGGTACGTTTATGAATCTTTCAGAGCGCCCGCTTACGCAAAAAGTGAATTTTGGCGATGAGCCGATCAATAACACCGTAATAGGTGTAGACGGAAATTACTCTCAAGAATCTCAGTTTTTAACCACGCTTGTAGATCGCATTCCGCTTATCGATACTAAAGCAAAATCAAGTTTTACCCTCAGTGGTGAAGCGGCTAAATTATTTCCGGGTCATGCACGTGCTGTAGGTAAAGATGGTAATTCTTATATCGATGATTTTGAAGGTAGTCAGAGTACGATTGATTTACGTTCTTTCACCATGTGGAGTATTGCAAGTACGCCTCAAGGTCAGCCAGATTTGTTTCCAGAAGGAGCTAGTTCAGCATATTCAAATACATTGGCGTTTAATAAGAACAGAGCAAGATTTGCTTGGTACGTTATAGACCCACTCTTCTTTAGAGATGATAATACTACTCCTGATAATGTTCGTGGCAATCCTGATATTCAAGAAAATCACTTTCAACGATTGGTTCAAGAGACTGAGGTTTTCCCGAACAAGAACTTCTCTACAGGAACTGCATTAAATCAGTACCAAGTGAGCATGTTTGATTTGGCTTTTTATCCAGAAGAGCCAGGTCCGTATAACTATGATGTTGTTCCTGTGCCTGGAGTTACTGCAGGTTTGACAAAAGGATCGGGATCAGATACAAACTCAATCAAACTGGCAAACCCACAATCGAGATGGGGTGGTATTCAACGAAGAATTGATCAAACAGATTTTGATGCTGCTAACATCGAGTTTATTCAGTTTTGGATGATGGATCCATATGCCGAAAAGAATACGCCTGGCTTTCCGACAGAAGAAACTACAGGTGCACTTTATTTCAACATCGGAAATATTTCTGAAGATGTATTGAAGGATGAAGTGAAGAGCTTCGAAAACGGATTTCCAAGTAATGCGGCCGATGCAGCTTATGATCCTACAGATAGCAATAGCTATAGTATTTGGGGGCGATTGCCAACCGGTCAGCAAATTGTAAATGCATTTGACAATGATCCAGAAACGCGCCAATACCAAGATGTTGGCTTAGAAGGATTAAATGATGAGAACGAAGCGCAATTCTTTCAAGATTATGTAACGCAAGTGACAAATCGATTTTCTGGCAGTCCATCTTTCAATGAGTTCATTTCAGATCCATCTCATGATAACTACAATTTTTATCGAGACGACCGCTACGATTCTCTTAACCTAAATATTCTTGAACGATATAAAAAATACAACGGTTTAGAAGGAAATAGCCCTTCGGCAGAGCAAAGCGCAAGCTTCAACGATGCTGGCTACCCAACTTCGGCTTCAACTATTCCAGATGCTGAAGACATTAATAGAGACAACACACTTGATAATGTAGAAAACTACTATCAGTATAAGGTAAACATTAACCCGAATGATTTAGCAAGTGAAGGGCGTAATTATATCAATGCCATTTATGATCCAGATCCATCTAGTGATGAAGATGCTAAGTGGTATCAATTCAAAATTCCAATCAGAGAGTTTGAAAAGAAAGTAGGAACCATTACAGACTTTAGATCCATTCGATTTATGCGAATGTTTATGAAAGGGTTTAATGATCCTGTTTACTTGCGATTTGCCAGACTTGAATTGGTGCGTGGTGAGTGGAGAAGATATACAGGAGATCTTGATCAACCAGGCGAGGCTACAGGAGATGATCCAAATATCCTTTTCAATATAGGTGCGGTAAACATTGAAGAAAACGCATCTAAAAGCCCTGTAAATTATGTGTTGCCTCCACAACTTCAACGCGAGATTCAGGCGGGATCACCAAACTTGGCGCGTCAAAATGAGCAATCGTTGGCACTTCAAATTCAAGGTCTAGAGGATGGAAAGGCCCAAGCAGCTTTTAGAAACGTTAGCCTTGACATGCGCTCGTTTAAGAAAATGCAAATGTTTGTTCATGCCGAAAGCATGGAAGGTTGTAATCCAGTGGATGATGACGATTTAAGAGTGTTCATTAGAGTGGGAACTGATTTCACTGAAAACTATTACGAATACGAAGCGCCAATGAGTATAACTCCACAAGGTTCTTACAGTAATAATAGCAGCATAGATCAGCAAACGGTTTGGCCTTTAGATAATAATATTGTTATCGATTTCGAAGATTTATTTCGCGCTAAGCGAGAAAGAAACGAGCAACTGGGAGGTGATAGTGATGTACAGCTAAATCAGCGATATATGACTTCGGCTGAGGCAGGTCGAAAAATTGTAGTGGTAGGAAATCCAAACTTGGCAGACGTACGCGTGGTTATGATTGGGGTAAGAAATCCTACACAAGTTATTGGTGACTCACGAGATGATGGTATGCCTAAATGTGTTGAAGTATGGGCCAACGAACTTCGATTGACACATTTTGATCAAACGGGTGGTGAAGCTGCCATAGGGCGAGTTTCGGCTCAGCTAGCAGATTTTGCAAGTATTACGGCAAGCGGTTCTATTTCCACTCCAGGTTGGGGAGCGCTTGAATCTAAAGTTAGTGAACGCCAGCGTGAAACCATAAGTGCTGTTGATGCTTCGGCACAAGTTCAGCTGGATAAATTTGTTCCAGAAGAAGTAGGTCTGAAATTGCCAATGTATGTTGGCTACTCTAAAAATACCAGCAAGCCTCAGTTTGCGCCAGCACAGCCAGATACACCGATGGATATCTACTTGAATAATAGAACACCAGAAGAACGGGATAGCTTAAAGGAGATTTCGAACACCATTACCGAGCGCAAGAGTATCAATTTTACCAATGTTAGGAAAGAGAAAACAGGAGAAGGAAAGGCTCAGTTTTATGACATATCAAACTTCTCGGGAACCTATGCCTACAACGAAATCACTTATTCTGATTACAATACCCAGTTTAACAGACAAAAGTCATATCGAGGCGGCTTAGCCTACAGTTTTTCTACTTCACCTAAGTCTATTGAGCCGCTCAAAAATGTCAAGTTTTTAAAGAAATCAAAGTATTTCAGTTTAATCCGCGATTTCAATTTTACGCTTATGCCAAAAACATTTGCGGTAAGAACAGATTTGGATAGAAAGTACAATGAGCGTCAAATAAGAAATCTATCAGAAGCTACCTTGCCTTTGCCTCCGTTTGTAGATAAATCATTTCAATGGAATCGAGTTTATAATTTGTCGTACGATCTTACCAAGGCGTTGAAAATTGATTTTTCTGCCAACAATCGTGCGCTTATTCGCGAATTTGAAGGAGAATCGATCAACAAAACGGGCGGGCCAGATGGCAAGGGTTCTGGCGGTTACTATGAAGATCCTAATGGTGTTTTAATTGAAAGCTACCAAGCTCATAAAGATTCTATCATGAGCAGTTTGAAACGATTGGGTATGACCACTAACTACAATCATAACACTGCTGTTTCTTATGCGTTGCCATTGAGTAAAATTCCAATTCTCGATTGGACAAATGTTACTACAAGATATACCGCCACTTATGATTGGCAGCGAGGTCCGTTATTAGAAGATGGAGTAAAAGATACGCTTGGAAATACGGTTTCAAACGGACAGCAATTGCAATTAAATGCTACGCTTAATATGCTTTCGCTCTATAACAAGGTGCCATATTTGAAAAAAGTAAATAGAGGTCCTTCCAAATCATCAAAGAAAAAGGCAATTTCAGCTAAAGGTAGACCTGATGTAGAAGCAGCGGCAGACGACAAGGACGATAAAAAGAAAAAGGAAGAAAAAGATCGTAAAGCGTTAGATGCTGTTTTGAGAACATTAATGGCTGTGAAAAATGTTTCAGGAACTTATAGCTTAAATCGTGCAACTACGCTACCAGGTTATCAAAGAGAAACATCCGTATTAGGTTTGAGCGAGCAACTCAATGAAGAGATGCTTGGATTTGTTTTTGGTCAACAACGTTTTAATGTAGATGGTGTTGAAACTCACTTTGCAGACTATGCGAGCAGTAAAAACTGGTTTATTTCTAAAGGTGCCGTTAAGAATCCATTCTTACAGACCTACAGCGAGCAAATAAATCTGCGTGCTAGCGTGCAGCCACTTAAAGATTTTAGAATTGATCTTACTGCTAATCTATCAGATGCTAGAAACTTTAGTGAATTCTGGAATTACGATTCTATCTCTAACATCTACGGAAGTAAAAACACGCTCTTAGAAACAGGTAATTTTAGTTCGTCTATTTTTAGTTTAGGTACTGCTTTCGCAAATTCTGAAGCCCTGTACCAAGCTTTTAGAGAGAATAGAAAAGTAATTTCTCAACGACTGGGAGATGAAATAGGACTAGCAACTTATGATGATAATGGGTATATTCTGGGATATGACAGTGCCCAGCAAGATGTGTTAATTCCAGCTTTTTTGGCAACATATTCGGGTAAATCAGTGAACAAAGTTGGTTTGAACCCTCTAAAGGCAATACCAATTCCAAACTGGAGAATCAATTACACGGGACTTAATAAGATTCCATTCTTTCAAAAATATTTTAGAACTCTGAGCATTAATCATGCATACCGATCTACTTACACTGTGGGCGGTTATCAGAAATCGATAGCACAAGAAGATACATTTAATCTAAGTTCAAGAATTAGTCCTGAATATGTAATAGGTCAAGTAAGCATACAAGAACAGTTTTCGCCATTGATCAATATTGACATGACTTGGAAAAACAGCTTGCTGACTCGAATTGAAGTTAGAAAGGATAGAAACCTAACCCTAAGCACTACCAATGGTCAGATTACAGAGATCAAAAATTTAGAGTTTGTTCTAGGTTCTGGCTATACGGTGAAGCAATTAAAACTTCCATTTACCCTTCAAGGTCAAACCCTGAAAAGTGATTTAACACTTCGTGCAGATTTTAGTGTTCGCGATTCTAAAACTGATATTATTAAAATAGTGGAAGATGAGCGAACCCCAACTGCGGGTCAATTGGTTTATTCACTAAAAATTACAGGAGATTATTCATTAACAAAAGCGCTGACGCTGAGACTTTTTTATGATTGGGTTTCAAATACTCCAAAAATTTCAAACTCCTTCCCAACCTCAAATGTCAACGCAGGTTTCAGCCTCAGATTTAGCTTGGCTGGTTAATTTTCAACGAGACAAATATTCCTTTACTCAACCTATATATTTGCCAAAGTATTTTGCTTGCTTTGCGCGGATTTTAGTGCAGAGCACAAGATTGAATTCAGAATAAATAATCACATTAAAAGAGAGTGAAATGAACATTCCAGCAGAATTGAAATACACAAAGGATCACGAATGGGTGCGTGTTGAAGGCGATACAGCAACAGTAGGTGTTACTGATTATGCCCAGAGCGAATTGGGTGATATCGTTTACGTAGAAATTGAAACCGAAGGCGAATCACTAGATCAAGAAGAAGTATTTGGAACAGTAGAAGCGGTTAAAACTGTGTCTGATCTTTTTATGCCTATTGAAGGCGAAGTTATTGCTGTGAATGAAAAATTGGCTGACCAGCCAGAACTCGTAAATTCTGATCCTTACGGTGAAGGCTGGATGATTAAAGTAAAGCTTTCTGATGCATCGCAAGTGGATGGATTAATGGATGCAGAAGCTTACAAAGCTGAAATAGGAGCTTAAGAACATGTTTCTTAGGCATAACCTTCTTGGCATTTTATGGGCGATTTTTATCCTGATTTTGTGTGGACTTCCTGGTGAACAATTTCAAAAATCGCACATTACAAATGCTGATAAAGTGATTCATACCTTCTTATTTGCAGTTTTGTTCTTTCTGTTAAGTGTTGGTTTTATAAAACAAAGAACCTTTCCTTACCTAAGAATAAACACGTTATCTAAAGTTTTAATTATCTCAATGCTCTATGGCTTGGTGATAGAAGTGCTTCAAGGTGCAGTGTTTATAGGGCGCAGTATAGATTTGTATGATGCTATTTTTAACGGAATCGGCTGCTTAGTTGGGTATGGCCTGTTTCTTGCTATTTACGGCCGCGAATCTTATGTGTAAAACCTTTTACTAACTCAGTATTAAATTTCACAATTAAGATTCGGTTTACAGTTCAATCTAATTATTTTAGCTGCCTAAATCCATTTAGATATTATGGAAATAAAAAAGAGTCCAGAAGCAAACCTGGAAAAAAGAAAATCATTTTACTTTCTAGTAGGGCTTATGCTTTCGCTAGGAGTAGTGCTAGTTGCGTTTGAGTGGAGCAAACCTGAAGAAGAGGTTGGTTCGCTTGGTGAGTTGAATCTTGAATTGGAAGAAGAAGAAATGATTCCGATTACACAACAAACACCGCCACCACCACCACCACCACCACCTCAAACTACCATCATCGAAATTGTTGAAGATGATGAAGAAATTGAAGAAGAACTTGAAATTGAGGACACGGAAGATAACGAAGATGATGTAATCGAATTCGTTGACATACCCGAAGAAGTAGTTGAAGCTCCTCAGATTTTTACTATCGTAGAAGAAAATCCTGAGTTTCCAGGCGGTGAGAAAGCGTTATTTGAATTCTTAGGTAAAAACACAAAGTTTCCTGCTATCGCAAAAGATGCTGGCATACAAGGTATTGTTTATGTGCAGTTCGTTGTAATGGAAGATGGTTCTATCAACCCAGATATGGTTGAGATCTTAAGAGGTGTGCACCCGGCTTTAGATCAAGAAGCAATTAGAGTGGTGAAGAGCATGCCTAAATGGAGCCCAGGTAAGCAAAGAGGTAAAGCAGTTAGAGTTTATTACAAATTGCCTTTCAGGTTTACACTCAAGTAAGCAGAAAACAAAATATTGAAAGCCGAATTACGAAAGTTGTTCGGCTTTTTTTATGCTCAAATTTTACACTTCACTACTTTTTCCTCACCGTATTCTCGATACCGATCACGTTAACAGTTTTTGGCCAATTGTTTGGATTAATCGTGCCAAACAATTAATTATGAAAACAAATAACAAAAAGGAGATCGTTTCAGTGAGAATGCTGTTGGGTCTTAGTGTTGCTTTTGCAACCTCGTTATGTTTCCTTGAGTATGGCAAGCCATATTTAGGTCAACACATTTCTCTTGGTCAAGCCGAAGAAGTCGAATTCATTGAAATCGATGATATTCCAATCACTCGACATGAATTACCAGATCCACCAAAACCAATTGTTGAACAAACCAAGGTGTTGATTGCAGCCTTTGATCCAACTAAGATCATAACTGAACCAATTGACCTAACCGATGAGTTGCCAGAGTTTAGTTTTGACACGGATGACCCGGTTTATTTCCAAGCTAAAAAAGAGCCAGTGGTAGAACCAAATCTTCCATTTAGAATAGTGGAAGAAAGACCCGAGTTTCCTGGTGGTGATGCTGCGCTACTTAGATTTTTAAGTAAAAACGTTAAATATCCGGGTATTATGAAAGACCTTGGATTGTCGGGTATCGTTTACTTAGAGTTTGTGGTAGGCGTAGATGGAAATGTGGAGGAAGAATCGATTAAAATTCAACGTACTCCTAATGACGCGTTTTCAGCTGAAGCTATAAAGGCTGTGAAAGCCATGCCTACTTGGAAGCCAG
>Ga0100380_10005350_pt1 | contig 13288 bp, 12 predicted proteins | sample CryGeymeta201504_FD_80417 | JGI IMG/M metagenome (GOLD analysis project Ga0100380, IMG submission 80417) | Groundwater microbial communities from Crystal Geyser aquifers in Utah, USA - Crystal Geyser metaG 2015-04 | ecosystem: Environmental > Aquatic > Deep subsurface > Groundwater | place... | reverse complement strand
GTCCTGCAATACGCTGCTGGATGGCCGCTGTTTGGCTTGTCTGATGAGAAGACGTTAATAATGAGGATGAGATTGGTAAAACTTCTAAAATGATGTCAATACGATCAAGTAAAGGTCCTGATAGTTTATTTAAATAGCGCTGAATTTGGCTCGGACTGCAGCGACAAGGTTTAGTTTGGCTATTAAAAAATCCGCATGGGCAGGGATTCATGGCAGCGACTAATTGAAAATCAGCTGGAAAGCTTTGTCGTTGATTTGCTCGGGCAATATTTACTTTTTGAACTTCTAAGGGCTCACGAAGTGCTTCTAGAGTAGACCGCTTAAACTCTGCAAGCTCATCTAAGAACAAAATCCCATGGTGAGCTAGAGTGATTTCACCTGGGTGAATAGGATTTCCACCACCGATAATAGCCACAGTTGATGCGGAATGATGCGGCATACGAAATGGTAATTGAGGAATCACAGATTGGGTGGATTGCGAAAGCGTGTGAATACTGGCAATTTGCATTTTCTCAGCGTGACTTGGTTCAGGCAGTAATGATACTAATGCTCGAGCAAGCATCGTTTTGCCACTCCCTGGAGGACCTATCATGAGTAGGGAATGCCGACCTGTGGCTGCAACTTGAAGCGCAAATTTGGCAATTTGATGCCCTTGAATTTCATCGAAGTTGCCAGCGTCACTATTTGCAAATTTAGGAGTACTGGCAACTAAAGGCGTCACCGGTTGAGTTTCTTGTAAGTGCCCCACAATCTCTAATAAATGTTTTACAGGATAGATTGTACTTTCAGAAGCATAGCTAGCTTCAAGTTGATTTTCTGCAGGTATAAAAATTGGCCGATTGTCCTTCTGGCTTGCTAAGCAAGCGGCCAGTGTGCCTTTCACAGGTTTAATGTTACCTGATAAGCCAAGCTCACCTATAAACTCAAATTCTTGCAATATTTTCGGATTAATCATATTTTGAGCTGCTAATATACTCATAGCGATGGGTAAGTCAAAGCGACTACTTGCTTTTGGCAAATCAGCGGGGGCTAAATTGACGGTGATCCGCTTAGAATTAGGAAAAGGTAAATGCGCATTAAGCAATGCGCTACGAACCCTATCTTTACTTTCTTTGACGCTAGTCTCAGCAAGACCAACAATTGAAAACCCTGAGGTTCCTTGAGAAATATCTGCCTCTACAGTCACTAGAGGTGCATTTATACCACAAAGTGCTCGACTTAAAATACAAGCGAATGCCATTCTTTCACTCCTTATGAAGGTCAATTGTGGCAGGTATTTTTTAAACTAAAATTTAATCACTAACGATGCGTTATATTTTTATAACTTATCAGTTAGTCTTTATTATTTAATGAAATTTGTTGTTCTAATGAAAGTAATTCCTGATGTAGGCTATCAACTTTCTCACGCGTACGTTGTAATACTTTTACTTGTGCATCAAATTCTTCGCGAGTCACAAGATCCAATTTTGCAAATGCACTTTGTAAAATTTGTTTGATATTGTATTCAAAATCAGCTTTTGTGTCTTTGATACTGTCAGGGATTAAATTGGTTAATTTTTGAGCCAAATCATCGATGCTTTTATTTTCAAACATAATTAGTTTTATTTCCGTATTGCTTAATGTATTGTTATCATCTTAAAGCATATTATCGTGAATCACCAGAGGGATAGATGAAATTTATTAACTCACATCGAAGATCGCAAATCAAGCGGCATGAAATTCTAGAGATTAGGGTCAATAGGCCAAATCATTAGGATGGTTAATGTTAAATAAAATAAGAATTGCAACACGCAAAAGCCCTTTGGCCATGTGGCAGGCTTATCATGTGCAATCTTTGCTCAAAAATAAATATCCAAACTTAGAAGTTGAGATTATCGGCATGGTGACTGAAGGCGATCGTCATCTAGAAACGTCGTTGTCGAAAAAAGGCGGAAAAGGTATGTTTATTAAAGAGCTTGAAAAGACGCTTTATGAAAATACCGCAGACATAGCTGTTCATTCGATGAAAGATATGATGGTCAGTTTGCCCAGCAATTTAGATATAGCTGCTGTGCTTCCTAGAAAATATCCTTATGATGTCTTTATATCCAATAAATTTTCTAACCTCAACGAGGTCCCCGCTGGGGGTGAAATAGGCACATCAAGTTTACGCAGACAAGCGTTCGTAAAACATTTTTTTCCTAATCTTAAAGTTAAATTGTTACGCGGGAATGTCAATACTCGATTAAAAAAACTAGATGCAGGTGAATATGCAGGAATTATTTTGGCTCATGCTGGGGTGGCTCGTTTAGATTTATTGTCTAGAGTAAAGTATATTTTTTCTCCAGAAATGATGTTGCCAGCGATTGGCCAAGGGATTATTGGAATTGAATGCCATCAAAAAAATACTAAAGTTTGGCATCTTGTTAGTCAATTGAATGATATAAAGAGTGAAATTTGTTTAACTGCTGAGCGTGCTATGAATCTTGCATTAGAGGGCGGGTGTCAATTGCCAGTTGCTGGTTATGCAGTTATTGATGAGGATCAAATATGGCTGCGAGGCGTGGTGGCTAGCCCTGATGGTCGGAAAATTTTATTCGCTGAAAAACGTGATGGACTTGAATTTTCTGAAAGATTAGGGTTTGATGTGGCTAAGCAGTTAATTGCTCAAGGTGCAGCAGATATTATAGCGCAGGTGAAGAATGAGTAAATGTATTTTAAAGAATGTCCAAATTGTGATAACACGACCAGAAAAGCAGGCTCAATGTATGAGTGAGTTATGCCGAACGTATGGGGCTGAGCCAATCATGGTCCCAATGATAAATATACGACCACGAGCACTATCAGAAGCTGATCAATCTAAACTTTGCCATATTTCTAACGCAGACTGGTTAATCTTCACCTCAACGAATGCCGTAGAGTTTGCAATGCCATTAATCAAGCCTTATTTAACAAAAACAAAAGATTCTATCCAAGTTGCCAGTGTCGGCAATAAAACTGCAACTAAGCTCGCTAAATACGGTATAGATAAAGTAATTACTCCCGAAACTGAGTGTAGTAGTGAGGGTTTACTTGAGCACCCGAATTTAAAAGATGTAGAAAGTAATAAAATCATGATATTTACAGGATTGGCTGGACGCAAAGTGTTGATGGAAAAATTAATATCACGCGGTGCAGAAGTCAGCCTATTCGAAGTATATCAGCGGGTTGCTGAAGATAAAGTCAACAAGGAGCTTGTGCGACAACTACAGCGTCATAAGATTGACGTTGTATTTATTTCCAGTGGCGAGATATTTCAAAATTTCGTAGCCTTATACCAAGATTACATTACGTTAAATCCTGATATGATATTTGTCGTAGCGAGTCAAAGGATTGCTGATATGGCAGAAGAGTTTGGAATCAGCGAAACATCATTAATAGTGGCTCAAAGTGCACATGATGATATGATGCTAAAAGCTTTAATTGATTGGCGTGAAGGAGAAGTATTATGAGCAAACCTAAAGAAATAAATCACGAAAACAAACAAGAGACTTGTCTTCGACCAAAAATTAAGCTGAATTGCACGATGTATCGAGCATTATTATTTGCTGGATTATTTTTGATATTTAGCAGCCTAAGCTATATAGGATATAGCCTTTATCAATTTAATAAAAATATGATGAACAATCAAAAGAATATCGAAGATTTGAAAACCACGACTTTAACCTATCAGTCCGATAAAGATTTGCAAGATAAAAAACTATTGATTCAAGAGGAACAAATAAAAGCACTCAAACAGCATTTCGGCTACAAGCTGGAAAAATGGCAGTTAGCTGAAGCTCAATATTTACTAAAATTGGCTAATTTTAATTTACAGTTTCAGCATAATAGTGAAGTAGCATTACAACTTACAAATGCAGCAGAGAATTTATTAGCCAAAATATCTTTGGCTGAGCTACAATCGATTCGTAACAACTTAGCTGACATTACTTATCAATTAAAATCAATTAATTCAGAAGACTTGTCAACAATTTTAATGCGATTAAATACTTTGCAAAAACATGCGATAAAACTTACTTTACCTCTACCTAAATTTGCCCAGAGAAAGTCAGACAAAAATGAATCCACGACATCTCATCAGAACTGGCATGGTCAATTCCAATCAGCATTATCTGAGCTGAAAGACATGGTCGTAATTAAATATCATGAAAAACCACTCAATGAAGAACAGATTCCACCAAATCGCAATTATTTACGAGAGCAATTAGCGATGTTGATGACTCAAGCTGAGTGGGCAGCAATGCGTAATGCTCAGCCACTTTATCAGAGCTCAATCAACACGGCTTTGAAATGGGTCCAAGACAATTTCAATACTGATGATAGTGAAGTACAAGCGTTTCTTCAATCTTTAGAGCAATTACAAAAAACAACGGTGAGTACTAATCAATATCCTAACTTAAGCTCAGTAATAGATGCTATTCAGAGTATTTTGGAGCGACAAGAAACTTCTGAAGGCAAAGCTAATATTAACTCCCCAAAGGAAATGTAAATGCTTCGTAAAATCATTGTATTAGTCTTATTAATCGTACTTGCTTCTGTCATAGGATCTTTAATTGCAAAAGACCCAGGCTATGTTTTTTTGGCTTATCAACATTGGACTGTTGAAATGCCTCTATGGCTGTTGCTGTCAGGAATCATCAGTATTGTATTTTTAATTTATTTAACCATTGCTATTTTTCAAAACTTAGGTTTTTTCTTCGCGGGTTATAGTCGTTGGCAAAAGCGAAGGAGTCACAAAAATTATACAAAGAAAACAAATCAATCAATCAGTTTGCTCATGGAAGGCCAATGGAAAGCTGCTGAACGAGCAGCGCTAAAAGTAGCAGCAGACACAAGAAAATCTTTAATCAACTATTTAATAGCGGCCAAATCTTCATATCGATTGGGTCAGTTAGAGCGAAGTAATAAGTACTTAGATTTAGCAAAGCTTGTTGAGCCGAATGCTCTCATTGCAATTAGCTTAATCCAAGCTAAATTACAAATAGATAGCCGGCAATTTGAATTGGCTCTTCCTATATTATGTCAGCTCAAAGATAAATATCCAAAGCATCCTGAAATATTAAAAACACTTATTATTTTGTATGAGCATCTCAATAATTGGGATGAAATTTTAAAACTGCTACCTATTTTGAAAAAAATCAAAGCATATTCTAAAGAAGAATATGCGATATTAGAGACTAAAGTTTTTCGAAATTTAATTGATAATCATGCGTTGCAGTTAAACTATGTAGAGTTAAAAAAGATCTGGGATTCCTTTTGTACAAAGCAAAATCAGAAAGTTGAATTATTAATATTTTATGTTAAACAATTAATAAAGCTTAATCATCATGACAAAGCAGAAGTTATGATTAGAACTGCATCAAAGGCAAAATGGTCAGCGAAGCTAGCGTATCAATATGGGCGACTACAATCGGCAAATAAGCTGCAGCAATTGCAAGTTGCAGAAAATTGGTTAAAACAATATGGGCCTAACGAAATTTTATATTTAGTATTGGGACGTATTGCTAAATCAAATCAGCTATGGGGACAAGCAAAGTCATATTTTAAAGAATGTTTATTGTTATCAGATAATTTAGAAGCGCACTATGAATATGCTGAGCTGCTATTTCAGCTAGGTGAACAACAACTAGCCTTAGAACATTACCGTAAAGGTTTAATGTTAAGTGTCATTGATACTAACCGTATAGAGAATAGCTAAAATAAATGGCTACATAATCAAACAAGGTTTTTAAAATCGGATAAGGCCTGATTTTATCTATACTTTGGCGTGTGAATCAACAATATGCTTGAGTGGGCATGATATTCTCAGCTCAAATTTTTATATTGGTCATCTTTATAAAATCTGTTTTGATAACAATGTTCTTGGCGGAATATGATAAAATTATTTTATATCGTATGATCATTCAAGATATGAATAAATCCATAAAAAATGAATCGTCTTTCGTGCATGCGCTACTGTAATGATATATTATTTTAATGACCGTAATTATGCAAAATATTTCCAGAGATTAGGTGTAACGCTTGTATCTGTGTTGTTCTGGTAGCGAGTGGTTTTTCTAAAATAGAGGCGAGGTGAAAAATTGCTTCAAGCGTCCTGAATCTTAGCTAAGGAGGCGCGTGGATTCTGTCGTCAATTTGAAAGCTTAATTTGTAAAGATAAATAAAAATGATGGACATTTTAATCATAGTTGAGTTAAAGTCCAACATAAAGAAAATTTTTAACTATTTATCTGAAGCTCACGAGTCAGTTATTATAAAGTGACCACACGGAAAAAAATATAGCTATTGTTGATTTTAAGGGATAGGAGTCCTGAAAAGAAATAGCTTACCTTTTGTAAGCGCCTGCAAGTGCAATGTATTTGACGGTTTCAATAGCCAATCTTGAAACAGGTAATATTTTTGAAAAATACTGGGATGAAAAGCGATGAAAGTTGTTTTTATTTGAAATGCCTGGAAAGATTGTTTTTGGAAAACAATAGAGGAGACAATTCTAAAAAAGATTACTGCCCTGATTTTAGATATTATATCGCATCCATTAACAGGTGTAGGCAATCAAGAAGAACTAATGCATAACCCGCAAGGCTGCTATTTGAAGCGAATCAACCAAGAATATCGATTGATTGATCAAATGGAAGCTGATTAGCTTGAAATTATTTCTTTTAGAGACCACTACCAACGATTAAGTTGATATTTGCTAGATCTGCAGAAGTTGAATTTAAATGTTAGATTATAAAAATGTATACTTTTTTAAAAAAATAATATGAATGATTTCACAAGTATACTTTATAAGAATGGGAGTGGGCTAATCATATGATTATTGTAGTAACTTCAAGATTGCTTAATTGCAACATTGTGATTATTTCTGATACTGCTGTAAACCCGATTATTATTCGCCAGGCTCATCCTGTTGGTGTATTATACTTGGGGTATCAAGATCAGGTACATTATCAATGGCTTGAAAAAGATGTAGGGCAAGTCATTCCTCTATTAAATCTAGATGATTTTATTCAAAATGCAGATATTGGTACAGGTGGCCAACCTGATATAGATTTTAATAGTATGACCAAAGGTAAACGATGAATATCATTTTGGGTATTTTGAAAATTTTATAAACTCAACGACTCGGAAAGCTTTAGCCTAATATTCTAGGAATAGTATGTAAATAAACGCTAGGCATTTATAAACTGGTTCTGAAAAGAAGTATTATAAATATAATAATGTGCCAGTATTGAGAGTAATACAGCGATGATTTCTGCTGAAATAAACGAGCTTACATATAATCCTGAGAATGAACAAAAGAAAACGCCAAGTGGTAGGCATAAAGGCCAGAAACATATGAAGTTAATAATCATGGGTGAAAAAGTTTTTTTAATGCTCCTGAGCGTAGCGATCATAGTGAATCTAGGAATTTCCAAAATAATATATATCGCGATCAAATAATATCCGATGTTAAAATCTTTGATGAGTTCTTTAGTAATTAAGGTATCTTTTAAAGATGGGAATAGTTTTACTATATGCGGTTTGATTGTGAATAAGATTGCTATCATTGAGATGACTAATATAAATGAAAATTTATACATTTTTTTGATATATATGCGTATCGCAGTATCATCTAATTTCATTATAACTATTTTATAAGTTAAAGCTATTGATACAGCGTAAGGTACTGTAGATATCGCATAGATAATACTATTAATGATATAATAAGTTGATTGTGCATAGATATTAAATTTATTTATCAGAAATAGTGCTGCAAGGAGATAGAGTGCTTCTAATGATATGAGTATTCCAGAAAATATCCCTGTTTTCATGATATTTAATATTTCTTGAGTATTTTTGTTACAAAAAATTCTCACTTTAATGTGTCTATAATTAGTCTTAATATTTTTTTTATTAAAACAATAAAATACCAAAATGATATAAAATATAGCTGATAATATATATCCTATACCTATTGTGATCCCTAAATTTAAATATGAAAAAGGAACTGATGAAGAAAAAGATAATTTCAATAGAGTAGGAATTGTAATAACTTTAAAAGCTCTTCCAATAATTATCATATTAGCACTTCCTATTGCACTAAAAATTTGGGTAATAGCGATCATTAAAATATTTGGCAGTATACCAATTGAAAAGCCTATAAAGTAATATTTCACTGAATCATTAAAGCTAGTGCCTAAAGAGAAAAGTATGCGTGTTTTAGATAACAATATTAAGATTAAAAAAATTAATACAGTTAAAAATAATACGATTAACATCATATTGACTAATTGCCTAGTGAACTTTATGTGGCTTTTGGTTGATAGTGTTTCAGTAAGCCAAATACCTGCGCAAGATAAGATACCTACGGATAAATAGTAAAATACATTGTAAAGAGATTCAGCAAAGCCAAAAACTGCAACTATTTGGTAGCTTTTAGATGATAGTAACAATATGATTATAAAGTTAGTTAAAACATTAGAATATTGTGAGATAATATGGGCAATGGGCAACCCATAGTCAGATTGGTTAAGCTTGACTAATAAATCAAAGGGTATTTTTAAAGCGTGTTTTGATATTCTCAAATGCTACCACTCGCTCTTTTTCGTTGCAAATTAAAAATAATGTCGAACCTAGTATATGAATAGGTGAGAGCTATTAAGAAATTAATCAAGCAGACAATTAGCCGCTAAAAAGACATGTCATTTATGATTGTTTATATATTATAAAACTATTAACTATTCCCCTTTCATTGAATCAAAAAATTGCTCATTTGTCTTAGTGGCTTTCATTCTATCAAGTAAGAACTCCATGGCTTGCATTTCATCCATCGTGTGTAAAATTTTACGTAAGATCCATGACTTTTGTAATTCATCAGGCTTCATTAATAATTCTTCACGCCTTGTACTCGAACGATTAATGTTAATTGCCGGGTAAATACGTTTTTCAGCGATTCGACGATCTAAATGAATCTCCATATTTCCAGTGCCTTTGAATTCTTCATAAATGACTTCATCCATTCTAGAGCCGGTATCAATTAGTGCTGATGCGATGATTGTTAAACTTCCACCTTCTTCTATATTTCTAGCGGCACCAAAAAAGCGCTTGGGTCGGTGCAATGCATGAGCATCTACGCCTCCAGTTAAAACTTTACCAGAAGAAGGGGTAACAGTATTGTAAGCTCTAGCTAATCGAGTAATTGAGTCTAATAAAATAAATACATCTTGTTTATGCTCAACAAGTCGTTTTGCTTTTTCAATAACCATCTCAGCGACTTGAACATGACGATTTGCTGGTTCATCAAAAGTGCTAGCGATGACTTCACCTTTGACTAAGCGCTGCATTTCTGTGACTTCTTCAGGCCGTTCATCGATCAACAAGACTATGAGATAACAATCGGGGTGATTTGCAGTAATTGATTGAGCAATACTTTGCATCATCATTGTTTTCCCTGCTTTTGGAGGAGAAACAATGAGTCCTCTTTGGCCTTTTCCAATGGGGGCACACAAGTCTATTACCCGAGGTGTCAAATCTTCCGTGCTACCATTGCCTAATTCTAATTTAAGCCTTTTTGTTGGGTGTAATGGTGTTAGGTTTTCAAATAATGTTTTGCGTTTGGTTTTTTCAGGAACATCAAAATTAATACTATCGACTTTTAATAAAGCAAAGTAGCATTCGTTATCTTTGGGAGGCCTGATTTGACCTTGTACTGTGTCTCCAGTGCGTAGCCCAAATCGTCTAATTTGACTTGGTGAAACATAAATATCATGTGGACTGTTCGTGTAAGAACACTCTGGTGAGCGTAAAAACCCAAAATTATCAGGCAATATTTCTAACACACCTCGACCATATATTTTATCGCCTTTTTCTGCGGTTGTTTTTAAAATTCTGAATATAATATCTTGTTTTCGCAGTGAAGCTGCATTTTCTATTCCTAATTCTTGTGCTATGCCGGTTAGGTCATTAATTGCCATTTGATTTAAGTTTGTTTGGTCCATAAGTCTTTCACTATAATAAAGTATTGTTAAAAAAACGGATTTTACACCATGTCTGAAAATTTCAAGTAAATTTGATATAACTAACTAGGCGCTGACTTAAGTTTCAGCAACAGGATGCTGCATTTCTTAGTATTCGGCTACCCTAACATTAAATTTAGTTTTAGTCTAGTTTTTAGTACTTAATCTTTTAAATTCAGCAATTGCTAAATATGCTAGCTGAGCTAAGTTAGCAATTGCCTAACCAATGTTCTTAGCTGATATGATCTTTTAAAAATTCCAACAATTTGCTTTTTGATTGCTGACCTTGAGTTCTGTCAACAATTTCTTCATTTTTAAATAACAATAATGTCGGAATTGAACGAATCGAGTATTTGCTTGCAATCTCATTATTGTCATCCACGTTAACTTTAGCAATGATTAATGATTCTGCATGTTCTTCAGCGATTTCATCTAGTACAGGGGCGAGAGCTCTGCATGGACCGCACCATTCTGCCCAAAAATCAACCAGAACTGGCTTTGATGCTTTAATAACTTGTTCATCGAATGAATCGGTTGTGACGGTAATAATCTTATCACTCATTGATTAAACTCCAATTTGCTATATTTCGGGGCTCATTTTGACATACTTAGATGAGCTCAGCAATAGATTAGAGGCTTAATCTATATGATAAATTGACTTTAGCTCGCATTCTTTAGCGGAAGCTAATATTGGTTACCGCTAAGCCATCTATAAATAGGCCTAAAAACATAAGTATCAATGTCTGCATGGGTTTATGAGGCCACACTCGGGTTTTCAGTGATGATTTATTCAACTTCTGCCGGAGAGCCATTACTTTCAGTAATCGTCATATCGTAACGACCATTATGACTAGATGGCATCAGATGTGAGCATTGACGAACATGGGGACAATATAGCGTAGAACCGATTGCTTGGTTGAAAAAAACGACGAATTTTATAGGGAGAAGATCTAGAGTTTTTAAATGTAGAGTGATTTTATTCTTATCAGCAAGGTTAGTCATTGTCAAAGAGTCGCCAGCAGTAATTACTTTTTTTTGCTCATGGATTTCATATGAGTTGAGTTGATGTTAGCCATATGAAGCTGAGCAGATGTTGAGTTATGAAGCTTAATTGTAGAGTTCACACAAGCTGAATCTGGTGCAATGGCTATTTGTGTATTAAACATTAAGGCTAAGAGTATGAATGTAGAAAATTCATACATTCGGTTGTTTCTTTTTTTATAAAATAAAATCCTAACATGAAATTTCAAAAATAAAATATTTTTCTTAATTTTGATTGCTAACGACCGCATAATTATTGAGCTCTGCTATAACTATGACAGGTTGGACATTGCTTCTAAGGTAATCAACATGTGCTTTGCGGACAAATACAAACAGTCGTTGACCTTGATTCCATTGTTGCCATAAAGTGGTTGGTTTTATTAATTGTTCATGACTATGCGTTTCACCTAGGCCATATAAGAATAATTTGCGCCAATTATCTTTTCGGCCAATATTTGCGTCATCCCAGTTATCAACAACAGTGATTGTTTGTTGGCTATAAATAGGCAAATCATAAAAATAATGAAAATAACCGATTAGCTTGTCATCGGGTTGTTTAATCGCTAATATTTTTTCAATTAAGGGTTTATTTGTGGGCAGTGGTAATTTTGGCAGAATTAAGCAGAGTCCTAGGATGCCTATAGTGGCGGCAAACATCACTGTATGCCACGTTGTTTCGATATTTGTTCGGATGTACGCTACTAAAATTGAAAGATTGAGTATCAATAGAATGACCGAGAGCAGTATTGCGGGATTAGGTGCAGGTAAGCCGCTAATTAATGGATACTTGAGAGCGAGTGCCAATAATAAGGCTATTAAGAAAAAATTGCAGATAATAATAATTCTTATCGACCATTTTTTTAGCGTTTGTATATTCTGAGTTAAATAATATCCGGTGATGAGCGAAAGTGCCGGAAATACTGGCAATATATAGCCGACTAACTTTGATTTTGGCAAACTAAAAAAGACTAAAATTAAAAAGAACCAAATCAATAAAAATAGCAAGTTAGGATTTTTCAAAATATTTTTAGTATAGTGTAATATGCTCGAAATGAATAAAAATAACCAAGGAAATGATCCTAAAGAAATAATAGGAATATAAAACCAGAAAGGGGTTTGACTATTAAAATCAGAAGATAAAAATCTTTCTATATGTTGTACTGTAAAGAAATAGTGAAAAAAATTGGGGTTAGCACTTTGTACCAAATAAAACCAGGGACTAATGATTAACAGAATAATTATAAAACCTCTGAACAATCGCATTTCTTTGACGATTTGCCACTGACCAGTGATTAAAATCCAAAGGCCGATGATCATTGTTGGAAAAACAATACCAATCAAACCTTTAGTTAGAATAGCTAATGCAGAAAAAAAGTAAGCGAGATACATTAACCATCCGCGTTGTTTCTGGTAATTCTTCTGTATAGCTACGATGAAGCATGAAAGACATGCGGTGATCATTACAGCGACTTCAAGGTCCATATTTGCATAATGGGAAGCTAAATAATACAAAGGAGAGCTTGCTAAAATAGCAGCACTGTATATTCCGACTCTGCGACTAAATAGGCTGTGGCCCGTAATATAAGTAAAGAGGCAACCAACAATTCCAAATAAGGTAGGAAAAAAACGTAATGCCCATTCATTGAGTCCAAACCAACGGATGCTTATCGTTTGTAGCCAATAGTACAAAATAGGTTTGTCGAAAAAAATAATATTATTGAGCCTAGGGGTGATAAAATCACCGGTAGCTAACATTTCCCTTGCGACTTCTGAATAGCGGGATTCATCAGGATTTAATAAAGAATGATCACTTCCGAAGTATAAAAATATAAAACTTAGAATAAGAGTTAGCCAAAAGCAATCAAATAAAAGGTGATTTTTTTTCATAATATATCCTGGTATCGGCATAGGGTTAAATGACTGTGGGTTAGATCGTCTATCATTTGCTGGCTTTTAAAATAGGCCAGCTCTCTCACTCGCGCTTCTCTAATCGTATCTTCAACTTCATCGCTCAGGTGGCCAGGATGACACATGATTAAAACAGGTGTGTGCGCTGTCGCTATAATTTTCTTGAAAAATTTAGGATAGTCAGTGTCGTGGCTGAAATCGTAAACGCCAGTAAAATTTGGAACGAAGGGAATATTGTTTCTAATTAATTTAGTTTTTAGCTTATTCGCTCCGGTTAAATGAATCAATAGGTTTTTTAGTCGGTAAGGTTGTTGAAGAAGTTGTTT
>Ga0100380_10005344_pt1 | contig 13291 bp, 9 predicted proteins | sample CryGeymeta201504_FD_80417 | JGI IMG/M metagenome (GOLD analysis project Ga0100380, IMG submission 80417) | Groundwater microbial communities from Crystal Geyser aquifers in Utah, USA - Crystal Geyser metaG 2015-04 | ecosystem: Environmental > Aquatic > Deep subsurface > Groundwater | place: USA... | reverse complement strand
ACTTCGCCATCGGCTGTGGCTGTTTTTGTGTTCTCAAGCGAAGCTGTAAAAAACAATCCGGCTTGGTCAGGCGAACTACAAGCACCTGAAAATCCGGCGGAAACGCCTTCGAATTGGGGAAGCTCAAACCGGTAAATCATGATCTCAGGTACGGATGTATTGTTTAAAAAGTAATCAAAAAAGGCTTCATGCGATATGCTAACGACAAAGTTGGAAGTAACATTGCCACGTTGCAATAAATAAACATGCTCATTGGCAACCGCCAGGCCCTCGATATTGAGTTCACCCGACTTAATGCCTGACTGTGCACTAATTGTATCAAAAAGGTCGCGGACATTTTTTTTATAAATCGGGGCTTTTGTTGCCAAAGGAAAAAGATAAGCTGTATCGCGGGTAACAACCTTCGAACCACTCGAAACCACCATCATCATTTCACGGCCGTGCAATTCAAAAACATCCATCGATTCAAAATCGGCTTTGATGCTTCCCGGAGTCCGCCCATTTATCAGGCTGTCTACGTGACTTAACTGCGTTTTATTCAAAATGTTGTAACTATTGTCGAGTTGATAAAGCCATGGGATATCATCGCCGGCGATATAAGTGGTGCCATCCTGATACCAGGCAGCTGACGCAGAGGATACATTTTCGAGGTATGTGGTTTGATTCACGGTAGCCACAATATTTTTTACTTCACAGGTGTTACAACCTGCAATAAGTATTAATGACAAGTAAATGAGCAAAAGGTTTAAAGGTTTCATGAAATGGTGTATTTTTTTGCAAATGTAAGTGGTTAATGTCACTTTGAGGTTAAATTCGAATAAAGGGCATGTTATTTGAGGACTGAAATATCAGCCTTAAAATGAACGGGCGACAAAATATGAAAATTGAAAGAAAAAGATTCGTGGCCGCCCTGTTACCTCCGGTATATCTGCTCGTTTTCATGTGGTTGGTTAAAATCTTTGAAGTCTTATTAAAAACCGATGTGGGATTTTTGGGAGTTCACCCACTGTCAATGGACGGATTGCCGGGCATACTCCTGATGCCATTTATTCATGGAGGTTGGAGTCATTTAATGGCCAATACAGTTCCATTTTTGGTTTTGTCCACTGCTTTGTTTTATTTCTATCGCGAGATTTCATGGAAGGTCCTGATTGGAATTTGGCTGCTTTCGGGAATGTGGGTTTGGTTTGGCGGTCGTCCATCGTGGCACATCGGGGCCAGTGGGGTGATTTATGGCTTGTCGGCCTTTTTGTTTTTAAGCGGAATTATCCGGGATGTAAAAGGCCTTGCCGCACTTTCGCTGATCGTGGCATTTTTGTACGGAAGTATGATTTGGGGTGTTTTCCCCGATTTCTTCCCCAAGGAAAAAAACATCAGTTGGGAAGGACACCTGGGTGGATTGGTTTCAGGAGTGATTATGGCCCTGTATTATCGCACACAAGGCCCGCAACGGCGTAAATATAGTTGGGAACTGGAGGATGAAGAGGAGGAAGATCCAAATCCCTATTGGCGATCGACCCATACCTGAAATTTACTTTTGTCTTTGGTGATATTCACCGGCAGCCTTTACAAACCCTACAAAAAGCGGATGAGGTTGTTTTACAGTGCTCTTGTATTCAGGATGAAACTGAACGCCAACAAACCATGGATGATCCTTTAATTCAATGATTTCCACCAAATCTTCCTGTGGATTGATCCCCGTTATTGCCATACCGTTTTCCTCAAACCGGATGCGGTATTCGTTGTTGAATTCGTAACGGTGACGATGGCGTTCTTTTATCATGTTGGTTCCGTACAATCCATAAACCAGGCTGTCTTTTTTTAGTTCACAGTCGTACGATCCCAGGCGCATGCTGCCTCCCAGGTCCTTCACGCTTTTCTGTTCTTCCATCAGGTCAATTACCGGATACGGAGTATTGGGGTCAATTTCTGTAGAATGGGCTTCTTCAAGTTTCAACACATTGCGGGTAAACTCAATGGCTGCACACTGCATTCCCAAACAGATTCCAAGGAAAGGAATCTTGTTTTCACGCGCGTACCTTACCGCTTCAATTTTGCCTTCAATGCCGCGGCCACCAAATCCGGGGGCCACCAAAACACCATCCAGTCCGGCCAGTTTTTCGTTTACATTTTCTTTGGTGATTCGCTCCGATTGGAGGGATTTGACATGAACCTTGGTTTCGTTGGCCGAACCACCGTGTACAAACGACTCATGAATGGACTTGTAGGCATCCTTTAATTCAACATATTTACCTACCAATCCAATGGTGATTTCCTGTTTTGGGTTCTTCAAACGGCGGATAAAATTTTCCCAGTTTTTTAAGTCCAGCTGTTCCGGAACAGGAGTTTGTGTTTTCCTTAAAACGGCAATATCGAGTTGCTCGTCTTTCATGAGTAAGGGCACATCGTAGATGGTTTCTGCATCAATGGATTCGATTACATTGTTGTGCGAAACATTGCAAAACTGGGCTATTTTTCGTTTAATACCATCATTTAAAGGATGTTCGGTACGGCATACGATGATGTCGGGTTGCACTCCCTGTTCCAGCATGGTTTTTACCGAATGCTGGGTGGGTTTGGTTTTCAACTCCCCGGCAGCCTTTAAATAAGGTACCAGGGTGAGATGAATTACGGCACAGTCATTTTCCAACTCCCATTTCATCTGACGGACGGTCTCGATAAACGGAAACGATTCAATGTCGCCCACGGTTCCGCCAATCTCGGTGATTACAAAGTCGTATTTGCCCGTTTCACCTAAAATTTTAATGCATCTTTTAATCTCGTCCGTAATGTGAGGAACCACCTGAACCGTGGTGCCCAGATATTCACCACGACGTTCTTTCTCAATCACGTTCTGATAAATTCGTCCGGTGGTTACGTTGTTTGCCTGCGAAGTAGGCGTGTTCGAAAACCGTTCGTAATGGCCAAGGTCGAGGTCGGTCTCGGCACCATCTTCCGTTACGTAACATTCACCATGTTCGTATGGATTTAGCGTGCCCGGATCGATATTGATGTAGGGATCAAGCTTTTGAATGGTGACAGAAAAACCCCTGCCCTGGAGCAGTTTTGCCAAAGATGACGAAATGATTCCTTTACCTAAAGAGGAAGAAACACCTCCGGTTACGAAAATGTACTTAACGTGTTTATTCATGTGGTGGATAAAAAATTGATGCCCTAAGAAAATGCAAATATAGCAATCAGGAGGTTTGTGGCTATTGAAATTTTTATTTATTCTTTTACCGGCTTGTTAGGATGTTTATTGTTGGTTAATAAATAGATAGTTATATGGTTTACATGTGTTTATAAAAAAGCCGGTATTCCCCTAAAGAAATACCGGCTGAATAACCTGTCTGATTTTTTAATAGTAAGTGGGTCGTTTAACTCCGGCCATATTTTTAGCTACGCGAATCACCTGCAAGGCATATCCAAACTCGTTGTCGTACCAGATATACAGCACCACATTTTTCTTGTCTTCCGACACAATGGTTGCCAGGCTGTCGAAAACGCTGGTAGCCGGCTCTCCAATATAATCTGAAGAAACGGCATCGGCTGAGGTGGAATATTTTATCTGGGCCACCAAATCTCCCGAAAGGGAAGCCTGGCGCATCATCTCATTGATTTCTTCTTTGGAGGTTTCACGGTTCAGGCTTAAGTTAAGAACCACCAACGAAACATTTGGAGTGGGAACGCGAATGGCATTTCCGGTAAGTTTACCCTTGAGGCCGGGGATGATTTTTGTGACAGCCGAGGCAGCTCCGGTTTCGGTAATAACCAGATTAAGAGGTGCAGAACGGCCTCTGCGTGATTTTTTGTGCATGTTGTCCAGGAGGTTCTGGTCGTTGGTGTACGAGTGAACTGTCTCCAGATGTCCTTTTTCGATGCCGATTTCACGCTCCAAAACCGATAAAATGGGCGCTGACGCATTGGTAGTACAAGAAGCAGCCGAAAAAATGGTTTCTTCTTTGTAGTTCACCGACTTTTCGTTAACGCCAAATACGATGTTTGGAATATCGCCCTTTCCGGGTGCTGTTAACAAAACTTTGGCAATTCCTTTGGCATTCAGGTGACGGCTCAGGGTATCCCGGTCGCGGAAAATACCGGTATTGTCGATCAGCACGGCATTGTTGATGCCATACTCGGTATAGTCGATGTCTTCCGGATTTGAAGCATTTAGCATCAAAACCTTGTGCCCGTTGATATAGATGGTTTTGTCGTCAAGATCTTCGATGGCTACACCCCTGAAAGGCCCATGAACCGAGTCGTGACGGAACAGGGAAGCACGTTTTGTAATTTGTTCATCATCGTTGCCGCGGGTAACAATGGCACGTACGCGAAGTTGATGTCCGTTGCCCTGGATAATCAGTTCGCGGGCCAGTAAGCGGCCAATGCGTCCAAAACCATAAAGCACTACATCCACCGGATTTTCAAAATTCGGTTTGTTACCGATGTAGTCTTTGAGTTTAAATTTGATAAAATCTTCTGCATTAACAAATTGGCCCTTTTCTTTGAGCCACTCTCCATTGAGTCTGCCAATATCAAGTTTAGAAGGTCCCACACCACAATGGAGGATCGCCTTGGCCAGCATGAGAGAATCCCCTATTTCGAGCTGTTTGTTGATGATGTTTTCGACATAGGAATGCCGGTACAGAATTAAACTGGCACTTCTGTCAATAAGTTGGCTTCTGAACAAAACAAGTTCAATGGATTTTTCATAAAAAAGTTTGGTGAGGACGGTGATAAATTCATTGGCAATCATTTCCTTGTGAGCCCACTCACTCAGCGATTCTTCGTAATGGCCATTCATGTTTTTTTTTGGTACCATGTTCATCTTTTTTTTGTAATCAAATAGTGTAATAGCTGTAAAGCAAATGTATAAAAAAAGGTGGTTTTGCAACAAAACCACCTTTTTATTCTTTAAATTTAATTATTGTCCTAAATACGCCTTTAAGAGTCTGCTTCTTGCGGTATGACGCAGTCGCCGTATGGCTTTTTCTTTAATTTGTCGCACCCGTTCGCGGGTGAGGTCGAATTTATCGCCGATTTCTTCCAGCGTAAATCCATGGTTCATCCCGATGCCATAGTACATGTTGATGACATCGCGTTCTTTGTCGCTTAACGAGGCCAGCGATCGCTGGATTTCGCTTCCCAGACTTTCCCTCATCAGCGACTCATCTGTTTCTTCTGCATCCCGAGGAATGTACATATCCAGAAAACTTGTGTCGTCTTCTTCTCCCAGAGGTGCATCCATCGAAACGTATTTGGTCGCGATTTTCATGGCCGAATTGATCTTGTGATCGGCCACTTCCATTTCCTGGGCAATCTCAGATTCAGAAGGCATACGCTCATACTTTTGCTCCAGCCTTGAAGTGGTTTTCTTAATTTTGTTTAACGAACCCACCTGGTTTAACGGTAATCTGACAATACGCGATTGTTCGGCAAGAGCCTGTAAAATGGATTGGCGAATCCACCAAACGGCATATGAGATGAATTTAAAGCCACGGGTTTCATCAAAACGTTGTGCTGCTTTAATCAAACCTAGATTGCCTTCGTTGATCATATCCTGCAAACTTAACCCTTGGTTTTGGTATTGTTTCGATACCGACACAACAAAACGCAGGTTGGCTTTGGTGAGTTTTTCAAGGGCAATCCGGTCACCGGTTTTGATGCGACGGGCTAAATCTACTTCCTCCTCTGCCGTTATTAACTCCTCTTTTCCAATGTCTTGCAGATATTTGTCGAGGGAAGCAGTATTCCGATTGGTGATCGATTTTGATATTTTAAGTTGTCTCATAGTGCGGATTTGTAATTTGAAGTTTGCTTCAAAATTGGGGACGCAATTTATTAAAAATAAATCTAAATAACAAACATTATTTCATGAATTCGTAAGAAATTCTTGCCCCGTTGGGATAAATGCCTTTTAACCGGATAATATTACTCCGCGATTGGTTCAATGCCTCGTCCAGGTTCTGCTGGGTTTTTATTCTTATCCCATTGATTTCGTACAAGATAAGGCCTTTGTTGATACCTCCTTGTTTCAGGATACCGTCTTCAAGCCGAATTACTTTTAAACCTGCGGGGATTTGTAAGTGCTCTTTTTCTTCCTGGACAACTGGTTGTAATTCAGCTGACAATTGGGCGCTAAAAAATGAATCGCCTGCCCTGACAATGGCCGTTGTCCCACTTTCATTTTTAAGTACCACTTCAACGGTCTTCAATTTGTTGCCACGATTTACCATGACCTTAACTTTGTTCCCGGGACTATATTGGGCTATCACTCCCATGAGTGACGAAGTTGTATTGGTGGGTCTTTCATCGATGGACAGTATAACGTCTCCTTTCTGAAGACCCGCTTCGTATGCCCCGCTGCTCTCAACCACGCCGTTGATATAGACCCCTTTAACCTCTTTCAAATTCAAATTCTCTGCCAATTCAGCATTCACATCCTGTATCTGAACTCCGATATAAGCGCGTTGAATTTCACCGTATTCCATCAAGTCGTCAACCACCTTACGAACGATATTGACAGGAATCGCAAATGAATATCCTTCGTAAACCCCGGTATGAGAGGCAATGGCGGCATTTATTCCCACCAGTTCACCCTCCGTGTTCACCAAAGCACCACCGCTGTTTCCCCGATTTACCGCTGCATCTGTTTGAATAAAGGATTCAATGGCTGATTTTGATCCCAGGATGTTGATATTGCGTGCTTTCGCACTGACAATACCGGCTGTTACCGTGGAGGTGAGGTTAAATGGATTGCCTACGGCCAGTACCCAATCGCCAACCTGAAGAGCGTCCGAATCGCCATACGTAAGAAACGGCAAATCGTCCCTGTCTACTTTTATTAAGGCCAAATCAGTTGATGGATCGAGCCCGACAATCTGCGCTTCAGCCTCATGCCCATCGTTAAATTTAACACTTACTTTGTCTGCACCGTTTACCACATGGTTGTTGGTCACGATATAACCATCTGCAGATATAATCACACCCGAACCAAAAGCAGCATATACATTTTGCCGTTCAGGATAGTGGTTAAAATAATCCTTAAATGGTCCAAAGAAATCATAGTACGAGGTATTGGCAGTTAATATTTCAGATTTTATATGAACCACTGCATTTAATGACTTGGTGGCTGCTTTCCTGAAATCAGTGGTAGCCTCTGGTAGATAGGAAGACTGATGGACGGGTATAGATTGCGATTGACTTATCTCCACATCCGAAGGCTGGGCAGATTGAGATTTGGTTTTATTATTTGATTCTGAAAAAAATACCAATAACAAAACCAGGGTTGCACCGGCGGCGCCTCCTAAAAAACTTTTTGTAAACGAACTTAGTTTCATTTTTCTCGTGTATTTTTGCTTGTTAACGTAGATTTGCCTACTGAAATTATTTTTTAAAGGTTAATAAATGTTAAGTTGCACCTTATTTTTCTAATTAAATAGTTTACTGATTATGAATCTACCGTTTTATAAATTTCATGGCAATGGCAACGATTTTATTTTGGTTGACAGCCTGTCTCAATCGGTCAATCTGACAGACAGCCAAATCAGGAGGGTTTGTCACCGCCGCTTTGGGGTGGGTGCGGATGGTTTAATACTGGTTCTTCCATCAATAGAGCATGCTTTTACCATGAAGTATTACAATTCGGATGGTTTAGAAGGAACCATGTGTGGTAACGGTGGAAGGTGTGTTGCGGCCTTTGCTTTTATGCGTGGATATGCCACCGGCACACTTTCGTTTGATGCCTTTGACGGGGTTCATCAGGCTGTTGTTGAGCGGGTGATCAAACCTGGTTCCGAGTGGTTTGTCTCTTTGCAGATGCAAGATGTTAAGCATGTTGACCGTGATGGAGATGATTTTTTCCTCAATACCGGATCGCCGCATCTGGTAAAATTTGTAAATAATGTTCGCAGCCTGGATGTGTGCACACTGGGAAAACAGATTCGCTATAACAAACGTCCTGATGTCGGGGGTGTGAATGTCAATTTTGTAGAGGTAAGCCCGGAAGGTCTTTTTGTCCGTACTTACGAAAGGGGCGTGGAGGACGAAACCCTTTCTTGTGGAACGGGTGTCACGGCTGCGGCCATTGTGGCTGGACTCAAGTTTGGTGAAAACAGTTGGAAAATAGAAACCCCTGGCGGACCGTTTTTAGTCGATTATCAGGTTGAAGAATGGGGGAGAACCCAGATTTGGCTTCGTGGTCCGGCTGAATTGATTTGTAAGGGTGATGTGGAATTGATCAGTTAGCTGAGGGTTGACACTTTTTTACCAGTGAATTGAAAATTGATTAAAGCGATTTGATATGAAAAATATGTTACAGATGAATGGGATCAAACTTCGGGCACCCGAGCCCGATGATGTGGATTTTTTATTCGACCTGGAAAACGACAGCCGACTGTGGCACCTAAGCAATACCCAGTCCCCTTTTTCAAGGTTTGATCTGGAACAATATGTACTTCAATCGGATAAGGATATCTATTCATCAAGGCAAATCCGCTTCATCATTGAAAAAGTGGATGGTAAAAAGTGTAAAACCATCGGCACAATTGATATTTTTGACTTCGAACCGAAACATAAACGGGCCGGCGTGGGTATAACGTTACTCGAAGATGAAAGAGGAAAGGGTTTGGCGGCTATTGCTTTGAAAATTCTGATTCGGTATGCCCTTGGATATTTGAAACTCAATCAGCTTTATTGCGAGATTGAACAAGACAATACCTCCAGTATTAAATTGTTCGAAAAAGCAGGGTTTAAGTTAACCGGAATAAAGAAACAATGGTTAATAAGAGGGATTACTAGTGTAGATGTTCATTTTTATCAATTAATAGAAACAGTTAAACCAGGTTAAAATGACTTATTATCATCACAGATACGGAAGCAATAAAAAGAAGAAAAGTATATTCGCAAGAATATTTTTATGGCTTATAGTTATTCTAGTAGTGGTAACTGCTGCGATCTCGTGGTTTATGTATGAAATCGTGCTCCAGCCCAATGTTTGGACTCCTTCCGGAGAACCGGTATCTGTATTTATACCCACCGATGCTGATTTCGATCAGGTGAAATCAATATTGTATGAAAAAGGGCTCATTGTTCACAGAGCGAATTTCGAGTGGTGGGCTCACAAAAAAAACTATCCCGAATTAGTGAAACCGGGTCATTACGTTATTCAAAACAACCTGAGTAATAATGCGCTAATCGATATGTTGCGGTCCGGAAAACAGGTTCCCGTCAGGGTGGTTTTTAACAACCAACGCGACATATACCAACTGGCCGGCAGGGTTTCTGAACAAATTGAGGCTGATTCAGCCTCTATCGTGGTTTTCCTGACCAATGAGGCTACTTTACAAAAATTCAACCTGACCAAAGAAACCATTTCTTGTCTTTTTATTCCAAATACCTATGAATTTTATTGGAATACCAGTGCAAGCGGTTTTACTGAAAGGATGGAGGAGGAATACCTGACTTTTTGGAATGACGCCCGTAAGATGCAAGCCAGGAATATGAATATGACCATCCCACAAGTAATTACACTTGCGAGCATCGTTGAAAAGGAAACCAATAAAAATGATGAAAAAGCCCTGATCGCGGGAGTTTACGTCAACAGGTTGGATGCAGGATGGCTGTTGCAGGCCGATCCCACCCTGGTTTACGCGCTAAATGATAAGAACATTCATCGGGTGTTGAATGTGCATAAAGACATCGAATCACCATACAACACTTACAAAAATCCGGGTTTACCTCCAGGGCCTATTTGCATTCCATCCATCGCTTCCATCGATGCCGTGTTAAATCATAGTCATGAAGAAAACCTGTTTTTTTGTGCAAAAGATGACCTGTCGGGATATCATGTTTTCACCAAATCATATGCGCAACACAATCGAAACGCCTACAAATACAGGAAAGCACTCGATGAAATGAAGGTGTTTAAGTAAGGAATTTTCGTATGTTTTTATACCACCTCTTCTATCTCAATCTCATCCTTTAAGTAAACCAACAATGCCTTCACCTCGCCATAACCAAGATTAGTTAGTGCCTGCCGGTATTTTTCCATTTGCACGGAATGCTCAGGACTCTTTACACCTGTTTTATAATCGATGATTACCAACTTGTTATCTGACTTTACCACACGGTCGAGTCGGATGATTTCTCCACTATCGAGCAAGAGTTCAGTTTCGTTCCTGCACCAAACTCCGGGAGTGAAATAGGGCTGTAATGTTGGATGTTGAACAAGCTGTTTTAAAATGGAGGTCAATAATTCAGCTTCCCCTGTAGTGAAGGTGCCCGATGAAAGCCGGAAGTTCACCTGGAATTCAATATCCCGGTGGTCGATAATATGGGCCAACAGCTGATGCAGCATGATTCCATAATCCCGCCCGGAGGTTTTTATTGCATCAAAAAACAGCGTTTCATCGGGTTTGGTTACCCACCGGTCGTCTTTCCATGGGTAAGAAGACCAGGTGGTGAGTTGGTTTGGATGGAGGTTCCTGTCATTGTGTATGGTATGACCGGGAAGTTGACCAAAATGGTAGGTAAGCTGGTTCTCATCGAACAGGTTTTCTTTTTTTAAATATTCAACCAGATAGGTAGCGAGTTTTCCTCTTTTTGTTTCATCGTTGTTGTTTGCCAGGATGAACAGTGCTTTTCTTGGCCGTGTAAAGGCCACATACATCACATTCAGAAAATCGAGCAGGGAGCGGTTTTGTTCACGCGAATAAATATCCTCTCTATCGATTAGGGAGAGTGCTTTTATCAGTGGGAACAACCCTATCTCAAGTTCTTCGGGTTCTGCCAACCGGAGATCCATCCAAAATTCATTCTTTGTGTGTTTGATGCGTTCAAGGTCAGTGTCCGCAATCACGGCCGTAAAAGCCAATCCTTTGGATTTGTGTACAGTCATTACCTGGATGGCGTTGGTGTTTTCGGGAGAAGCAATGTAATAGTTGTTTTTCTTGTCTTCCCACAGGCGGATCATGCTTTCGATGGACTGAGGCGCCTGTCGAAGAAATTCATAGTAATATTGAACAAAAAAGTTGGACTTGACCGATTTAATTAAATTCCTCCACACGAAGTCGGCTATTTCTGTCAGCGGCTTTTGTGACAGTTGGCTTTCTGTGATCTCAACGCCAAAAAACTTCAAGATGCATTTAATGGATTCACATTTCAGCGAAATAAGTTCTCTTAGGAATTGATCTGCATTTGTTTCGGGATGGTGCAACAACCTCAGGTTTTCGGCGATGGTGGTTTGTGCGATGGCATCGGTGGGATTGGCCAATAGTTGAAAAAAAGCTGACATCACCTGTACTTCGGGAGCATTGGCCACCAGTAGTGATTCTTCTGAAAGCACCTCATAGCCCAGATCAATTAAAAATGAAGCATGCGCCCTCACCGCCTCTTTGGTTCTGCAAAGGATGCCAAGGTCATGCAACGCGTATCCATTTTCGAGCAAATCTTTTACAATTTCCCTTATTTTCTCCTGTTTCAATGCAACAAGTTCGGTCTTGTTTTCTGCTGTAATCAGGTCGATCCTTACCAAACCTCCCGATGTGTTGGTGTCGGGAACCAATTGTTCGTGATTGGCATATATTTTCGCAATATACTCACCCGATTGGGATTTCAAAAAATCAAAAAACCGGTTGTTAAATCGGATAATTTCTTCAAGCGAACGCCAGTTGGTATCGAGTTGTATTTCCTGATAAGCATGTATTAACTGGTTCTCACGTTGAGCCGAAAGAGAAGATCCGTCGTTTTCGTGCAATCTGGGCAGGTTTGCGAACAACTCTACTTCACCATTTCGAAACCTGTAGATGGCTTGTTTGGCATCACCCACGATCATGTTAAACCGATTGTAAGCCAGCGACTCATCTATTAATGGGAGGAGGTTGTCCCATTGCAGTAGGGAGGTATCCTGAAACTCATCAATCAGGAAATATCGATATTTTTTGCCAAGCCGTTCGTAAATAAATGGTACTGGTTGTTCAGCTACCTCGTTGTGAACCAATTTATTAAATTCAGAGATGTGTACCTTGCCCGTTTCTTCAGTATAAGCAGTCATCACCTGACGCAGTTCATGAACCAGAGCCAGCGTGTAGATTTTTTTGCTCAGCAAATATAACATGTAATAGGGCTTTAACAAATCGACCAGGCACTCAAAATGATGAAGAAGCTGCGATTTGATGGAGACAATCTCTTGTTTTGCAACGGCGTTGGCTTTGGTAGATGTCCATTTATCTTCGGCAATATTTTTTAATACAGTTGCTGTGGCAGGTAATTTTTCAGCATCAGTACTTTTTACCCGGGCAGCCTTGTTAAAGAAATTATATATTCCAATGCTGCCTCCGGCCAAATCACCGGGCAAAATACCATGGATATTAAGCAGTTCGAGTGTTGCAAGTGCTTCTTTTTCGATGGTTGCTTTTTGAAGTTCGAGTTTCTCAAGCAATTTTTTGATAAGGATCCAAAGTTCATCTGTTGACAATCCAGCCAGTTTTTTCACCTGAAGAAAGCTCTCCTCGCTCAGTTGGCTGGTAATAAACCGGTTGAGCATGTAGGTGGGATCTGCGTTTTTTTCCTCCTCGGTCTGAGTGAGTACGAATTTTACCAAAATCTCTGTGAGAATGACATCGCTGCCCACTTTGTCGTATAGGCTCTGAATAATCTCAGGGATCATGTCTTTTTGTTCGAGAATCACTTCAAAGTTAGGAGGCAGGTTCACTTCGTTGGAGAATGTCCGGATGACTTTATGAATGAAGGAGTCGATGGTACTCACTGAGAAATCCTCGAACCGGTGCAAGATGAACGAAAGCACCTGTTTGGCGCTCAAACTAAATTCTTTTTCGGGAAGTTGTACTTTTTCAAACAACAAAACAATTCTGTCATCCTCTCGCCAATGGCCGTCAACAATGATTTTCAGGGTTTTAATTATCCTGTCTTTCATTTCATGCGCCGCCTTGTTTGTAAATGTGATAGCGAGGATATGCCTGAAATCTTCCGGATGCTTTAAACAAATTTTAAGATATTCGTTTACCAGGGTGGTTGTTTTTCCTGATCCCGCTGAAGATTTATAAACTACAAGTGGCATGATTGGTATGAGTTTTTATGAATGGTTCATCTGCTACGGAATGGGTTTGTTGGGAAGGTCTTTTTCTTTCTGATCCTGTTGCTTTAGTCGTTCGCGTTTGCGTGTATTGATAAAGAATTCAGAGATGTTATTAAATTCTTTTCTGAACACGATACCAACACCCTGCGTGTAGGGTGAAATCTGGTCGTAGGTATTTGAATTATACCAGGAGTT
>Ga0100380_10005341_pt1 | contig 13297 bp, 9 predicted proteins | sample CryGeymeta201504_FD_80417 | JGI IMG/M metagenome (GOLD analysis project Ga0100380, IMG submission 80417) | Groundwater microbial communities from Crystal Geyser aquifers in Utah, USA - Crystal Geyser metaG 2015-04 | ecosystem: Environmental > Aquatic > Deep subsurface > Groundwater | place: USA... | reverse complement strand
GGAGATGTCCAACCGATGGCATCACCAGAACCTGCATCCGTCGCATCCCAATAAAAGACATTTCTTTGCGCTGTTGGGCTATGGCTGATAAAAAAAACAGGTGCATTTGAAATAGCACTTGGCGATGAAACCGGAAAAGAATACTGTCTCCAGCCTGCTGAAACACTGCCCATTTCTTTTTGAACAGTGACATTTCCCGAGATGGAACCCGCCGTGTTTGGGGAAACCTGTCCATAACTTGTACTTGAGCTTGCTGCCAAAGTCAGAAAACCATTCGTAGTTAAAGTACAACCACTTGTCACTTCTAAAACCCCACTTAATTCAATAGAATTGGTTAAAAGAGAGGAAGTCCCGTTTTTGCTAAACACCAAGTTTCCGCTTCCCGTTACGCCATTTCCAGCATTCAAAAGATCACCATAAATAGTAACTGTTCCGCTTCCTAAAGCGAGTTCAAAACCCGCATCTATCCTGACACTTTTAGCACTAAAGCTTCCAGGCGTTGTATTTGAATTTATGATGGCATCCATGCTCGATGAGGTTGTGCCATCCCAAGCCGTCCCGTTCCAGGTTGCCCGCAAGGGAACGGCAGGTATTTCAGGAGTGTTGCTCACCGTCCAGTTCGCCTTATTATTGATTACGGTTTTATCCAGACTGAGGATATTGCTCGTCATGGTAGCATTATGTCTTTTTACATTGCTCGAATCCAATCGAATAGCGCTCACCCCATTGACGAGTGAATCGGGCAATTCAGACTGAATCAGTCCAGGCGCTGAAGAAGCACCATCCCAGTTCGCGTCACCGGTTATTGAAATAAAATTCATGTGAATCCCAGCCAAATGTCGGGTTACTTCTAAACGGTAATTCGTCGTTGTATCGATTGAATTGATGCCTTGAAAGGCGAATATTTGATCCCCATTCGCATTAGAGCTCAACCCTTTACCACGAATAACGCTTCCTATCGATGCCAAGCCAGTGGTTCCATGGGTTGTATTTCCTGTGGCTGATGAATAATACTTGATAATTGTGCCTTTTTTTAATCCACCAGTTGGAGCTTCCCACACGAAATACCACTCGAGCATATTAGAAGTGAATATATGATAGCCATTGGCATCCTTCCAGCATCCATCTGTAAAACCAATCTGTGTACCTTGGGCAATATCCGTGAGTAATACTATGGCAAATGTATCTGCACCTGTAGGAGCCTGGTGCATGGATATGAAGGCAACATCACCTGCATAAAGCGTCGTTTGAGAATAGAGATTGGTAAATAAAAAGCTAAGGAGAAATGGTAGGATTAGCCGTTTGACGTTCATATTATAATTTAGTTTAGAATAGGAACACAATAACTAGGTATCCCATTGGCGCGCAAGAAGCTTTATAAATGGAGAAAATTCTACTTGTATTTTTGAAATACTCGAGAATCACTATTTATATATTCGCTAGTTCAAATTAGCCGTGTATGTTCTTCCTCTTGGGAAGCAGGATTTAGCGACAACAGTCTTCCACTGCTTGATTTGCCACTTTTGGACTGATATAAGGAATACCGAGATTGAGACCTCGTAGGATAAAGAGAATACCGATTAGGATAGTGAATATGGGAATAGCTTTATTGAGTTTTTGGCGCAGGGAAACACTCCAGAGCTTTTTACTCCAGCTAATTCCAAGCATCATTGGCAGCGTGCCTAAGCCGAATACCAACATATATACGGCACCCATCAAAGCATCTTGTTCCACCAAGGCCCCAGCCATGGCCACATAGACCATACCGCATGGAAGGAAGCCGTTTAGCAAACCGAGTAAGGCCACAGATCCCAGATCGGTACTTTGCATCCAACGTTGGTAAAGTCTCATAAAAAAGGGAGGCCATGCACTCTTCTTACGGAGTAAACCGAAAGCAAAGAGCAATACGAGGACTCCACTAAAAATGCTGATACTTTGCTGAAACCCTGCAAGATTGAGTCCTTTACCAAAGAGTCCGATTAAGAGGCCCATAATGGCATAAGCAATGATGCGAGAGAAATGATAAAGAATTGCTCGTGCGCCACTACTTTGGGGTAGCGCCATCACCAAAGGCCCGCACATGCCCAAGCAATGAAGACTTCCAAATAACCCAGTTAGAAAGGCTGCCCAGATTAGCGCCATAGCAATTCGCCTTCTTGGTGGTACCAGGTTTCTCCTTCCTTATACCGAAGGGTATAATGGTACATTCCGTGTTGCATATTGAGGTTCGTAGCGCTGGCATTTCCCGCTGTTAATGGTACCATGAGGCTCGTATCTAACTCCGAATTCGATGGACGGTAAAACTCAATAAAACAGGAGGAAGTTGTCAGCTCCGATTTTGCATGAATCAAGAAGTCTGCTCCCTTCTGACTCACATCGAAGCTGATTTTTTCATTCGTTTGCTGATTGATAACCTCCTGATATTCTAAGCCTTTTTCATAATAATCACGCTCAACAAGGTCTATCTTTTGTCCGAGCATCTGAGATACGAGATAAACGATAAAAACCACAAACAAGCCTGCAAAGAGGAAAACGCCGTGACCGAAATGTAATTTCATGATTAGTTCGTTACCGGGGCGACAAATCCCGCCTCGAAGGTTTTAATTTTTTCCCCATCTACATACACCCCAATGGGCACCGTAAATCGGTTACTTTTTACTTGAGCCGTTGGAAAAACCACCATGATGGTCCCCTTGCTCTGCTCGCCCGGAGGAGCCATGAAGTTTTTATCGCCAATAATAACCAGTTCAGCACGGTCATCCTCCATTTTCAGGGTTACTTGCTTTTCAGAGAAGGTCTTATTGATAAACTCTACATTATACAAGTTACTTATCTTATCACTTCCTTGGTATTGGTAGGTAGAGCCTGTGGTTCGGATCAAAACGGCCTCAATATCTTCTCGGGAGGCGATAAAGAAGGTCAATACACTCACCAATAGAATTAATACTGAACTGTAGGCCATCGCCCTTCCTGAGAGTTTCCACTTTTCACCTTTCTCTACTCCCTCCACTGTATCATAGCGAATAAGGCTTTTCGGACGGTTAATTTTCTCCATCACATCATCGCATGCATCGATACAGGCGGTGCAGTTGATGCATTCGAGTTGGATTCCATTTCGGATATCGATACCCGTAGGACAGACATTTACACAGAGGTTGCAGTCGATACAATCGCCCAAATGCGAAGTATCTTCCTTCTTGCTCATTTTTCCTCTTGGCTCACCGCGCACATGATCATAGGTAACAACCAGCGATTTTTTATCGAGCATCACTCCTTGTAAACGACCGTAAGGGCATACAATGATGCAAACCAGTTCCCGAAAAAAGGCAAAAACGAAATAGAAGACACCCGTAAATATCAAGAGCGAAACCAAAGTTCCGATATGTGCCAGAGGACCTTCTTTGATCATCAAGCCCAAATCATCTACCCCAATAATATAGGCGAGGAAGGTATTGGCTATGAGAAAGGAAAGAAGAAAGAAAAGGCTATGCTTTAAAGACCTTTTCCAAATCTTTTCGCTGTTCCAAGGCATGGCTTCCAGCTTTTGTTGCTGTTTCCAATCCCCATCAATCCAATACTCAATTTTGCGAAAGAGCATTTCCATGAAGATGGTTTGCGGACAAACCCATCCGCAGAATACCCTTCCCCAAACGACCGTAAATAGAACCACGAACACAATTCCCGTGAGCATGGCTATAGCAAATATGGCAAAATCCTGAGGCCAGAAGGGAAATCCGAAAATGATGAATTTCCTTTCTAACACATTAAATAGCATTAAGGGGTGACCATTCCATTTCATGAACGGACCGACAAACATCAATGCCATCAATACCCAGGCTACGATTGACCGCGCATTATAGTATCCACCGCTTGGCTTCTTCGGGAATATCCAAAGACGTTTGCCCTTTTTATTCACGTTTGAGAGGCTGTCGCGGTAATGTTGATCGTCTAAAGCTTTTGCGGCTTCCATATTATTTAGCTAACAAACTTGCACTTTCATTCATGGTAGAACCCATAGTAGGAGCTTCTTCTACAGGAGCTTCCCCACTCATTTTTTCTCCTTCTGGAGCTTTACCTACCCCTGCAGGGAGGGTTCCTTGCAGCGAAAGAATATAGCTCGCCATCACCTGAATTTCATTCGGCTTTAATAAACCCTTCCATGGGATCATTCCTTTTTCAGGCACTCCTTGAGTGATGGTTTTAAACACTTGACCAAGTTCTCCACCATGAATCCAATATTCATCCGTGAGATTCGGGCCATTTTTACCTTCCGCTTGATCACCATGACAAGCCACACACTTAGCTTGAAAAATATTGGCTGCCTCAGCAAGCAAAGCTGGATCCGTTACAAGCTTTACATTTGTCTCATCAATTAAATCTGTTTGATTTGCTTGATATGTTGCTGATTTAACTTCCCATTCGGCCATTTCAGCGGCGTATTCATTCTCTTGTACCCGTCCGTCGCCAATCACATGATAGTTCACCATGTAAATTATTCCGATGATGATGGTTCCATAGAACAAGAAATTAAACCAAGGAGGTGTAGGGTTATCGAGCTCATAAATCCCATCATAGGTATGATCCATCACCAGCTCTTCCTCATCCGACATGGGACGCAGAGAAAGAAGTTTTTCCCAAATTGTCAGTCGTTCCTTTTTTGGAATTCCCGCTTTTTCGTCATTCAACATTTGAATTAAACGCATCATCACAAAAATGAGAAACAAGAGCATAGCCCCCATTAACAAGGTAATGCCCCAGAGAAATTCTTCCATACTAAAAGGCATGGATTCAGCAATCGTTTGGGCTTGAGCAGCCTGAGAGGCACCAACAAACAAAAGCACGACGAGTGCTAATTTTGAGATTGAACTATGCTTCTTCATTGGACTTATCTTCTTTATCGGTTAATGGAATATTAGACAGTTCGAGAATGTCTTCTTTCTTCATGCGCAAGACATAAATCAAGATCCCTAAGAAAAACAGGATGAAGACAATCATGGAAAAAATCAGGTACTGATCCATTCCTTCTATTCCGCTTACAAATTGTTTGAACATCGTTTTAGTTATTTAGCGGTTTCAGTTTTAGTAATATCGGTTCCTAAGCGTTGGAGGTAGGCAATGAGTGCAATCACCTCGGTATTTGAAGGGACTTTTTCGCCCTCTTTCGTGCGCACCCCTTCATTATTTAGGTTATCCGCAATTCCCTGTGCCTGCGCTTCTAAATCTGCCAAAGCTTGATTTTCATACCCCTCAGGATATGGAACTCCTAAGGTACGCATGGCCTTTATCTTCGTTCCTGTTTTACTCACATCCAACTCGTTCGTGGTAAGCCAAGCATAGGAAGGCATGATGGAGCCAGAAGTCATTTCACTCGGTTTTATGAAGTGATAATAATGCCATGAATCCTGTTTGTACAGTTTCAAGGTTCCCTCACGCGATAAATCCGGACCGGTACGTTTGGACCCCCACAGGAATGGATGATCATACACAAACTCCCCTGCTTTCGAATATTCGCCATAGCGCATGGTTTCTGAGCGGAATGGACGAACGGTTTGACTATGACAGCCCACACAACCCTCTTTGATATACAGATCCCGACCTTCCAATTCAAGTGGAGTATACGGTTTGACCGCAGCAATTGTGGGGACGTTCGACTCAATCAAGAAGGTTGGAACCATTTCCACAATTCCTCCAATCATGATCACAATTAATGAAAGCACCAGCATCATCAAAGGTTTTCTCTCAATCACCCGATGCCAATTCTCTTTTCCTTTCGGAACATGTTTCATCAAGGCCGGCGCTTCGGCATTTTCATTGGCCACCAAGGACCCACTTTTTACTGTTTTAATCAGGTTATAGACCATCACAAACACCCCTCCCAAGTAAATCGTACCACCGAGTGAACGCATAATATGCATGGGTCGGATGGAGATGGTTGTTTTGATAAATTCTGGATAGACTAACATGCCGTCTGGGCCGAAGTCCTTCCACATTTGCCCTTGCTGCCAACCTGACCAGTACATTGGAATCGCATAAAAGGCTATTCCTAAAGTAGCCAGCCAGAAATGTGCATTGGCCAATTTTTGACTGTACAATTTTGTGTTATAGATTCTTGGCATGATCCAGTACAGGATACCAAAAGTCATCAAACCATTCCAACCGAGCGCTCCAACATGTACGTGGGCTACGATCCAGTCGGTAAAGTGAGCGATGGCATTTACATTTTTCAAAGAAAGAAGAGGCCCTTCTAATGTGGCCATCCCGTAGCAAGTAACCCCTACCACAAAGAATTTCAAGATGGCATCTTCGCGCACCTTATCCCAGGCACCGCGTAGGGTGAGCAGCCCATTTATCATCCCTCCCCAAGATGGAGCAATGAGCATGATGGAAAATACCACTCCAACCGACTGTGCCCAGTTTGGCAAAGTACTGTATAGCAAATGATGTGGACCTGCCCAGATATAGATAAAAATGAGGGTCCAGAAATGGAGAATCGATAGCTTATAGGAGTATACCGGACGATTTGCGGCCTTTGGGAGATAATAATACATCAATCCCAAGAACGGTGTAGTCAAGAAGAATGCTACCGCATTATGTCCGTACCACCATTGCACCAAAGCATCTTGAACGCCAGAATACCAGTAGTAGCTTTTCATGAAGCCAATAGGCAGCTGGAATGAATTGACAATATGCAAGACTGCAACGGTAACGAATGTGGCAATATAGAACCATATTGCTACGTAGAGATGTTTCTCACGACGCTTCAGAATTGTTCCAAACATGTTCCAACCAAAAACTACCCAGATGAGGGTAATGGCAATATCGATTGGCCACTCAAGTTCAGCATACTCATGCGAACTAGTCATACCCAAAGGAAGGGTAATCACAGCCGATAAGATAATGAGCTGCCAACCCCAGAAATGGACATTACTCAGGAGGTCGGAGAACATTCTTGCCTTACATAGCCTTTGCAAGGAATAATACACGCCCATAAAGATGGCGTTTCCTACGAAAGCAAAAATTACGGCATTGGTGTGGAGCGGCCGAATTCGACCAAAAGTAGTGTAGGGATTACCCAGGTTGGCAGCAGGTTCGTAAAGCTGGATGGCAGCCAAAAGCCCCACCAACATTCCGATTACTCCCCAAATTACCGTGGCAACCCCGAAATTCCTGACAATCTTGTTGTCGTAACTGAACTTCTCAATCTGCGTCATGTGTGTCAACGTTATTTTAGTGTACAAAGGTTCGTTGTCACTAAGCTATAAAAAATGATGGTACTCAAGTGGAAACCTGATTTAAATCATGTAATTCAGAATCATTCAAAATTAATCGATTGAAACCATGTTGCTTTTGACCATTTTCTCCAGCACATTTTCCATATCTTTGCACGCCTTTTGCGAATCACAATACGTACTATGGATGCACATTCTTATTTGAGCAATGCCGACGTCGCGGCCATCGACGATCTTTACCAACAATATGCTAGCGATCCTGAATCCGTTGATTTTGGATGGAAAAAGTTCTTCGAAGGATTTGAACTCGGCAGCCAAAAAAATGGCGGCGCTGGTCAAGCCGTATCGGAAGATGCATTAAAAGAAATTAATGTACTGAACCTCATTCATGGTTACCGTACACGTGGCCATTTATTCACGCATACCAATCCTGTTCGTGAACGCCGCAAATACAGTCCAACCATGGACATTGAAAACTTCGGCTTGGAGAAATCTGACATGGAGAAAACCTTCAATGCAGGACATGAAGTAGGACTTGGTATTGCAAAGCTCAAGGACATCATCCAACTACTAGAGGATACTTATTGTCGTTCTATTGGAGTGGAATACATGTACATGCGCCATCCAGAACGTTTAAAATGGTTGCAAGACAAGATGGAACAAGGGCGCAATACTCCACAGCTCACCATCAATGAAAAACGTCATTTTTTAGACAAACTAAATAAGGCTGTCGTGTTTGAAAGCTTCCTGCATACTAAGTTTGTAGGACAAAAACGTTTTTCACTCGAAGGCTTAGAAACCTTAATTCCTGCCTTGGATGCCGTGATTCAATTTGGCTCTGAACATGATGTTGATGAATTCGTTTTGGGCATGGCACATCGTGGTCGCTTGAACGTATTGGCCAATATTTTAGGCAAATCATATGAAGACATTTTTAGAGAATTTGAAGGCAAGGCTTTTGAAGAAGCTTTATTCGAAGGCGACGTAAAATACCATCTTGGCTATTCGTCGCAATATAAATCTGAAGTTGGAAGAGCTGTTGCTATTTCCCTACTTCCAAATCCATCGCATCTCGAAGCCGTTGATCCGGTTGTTCAAGGAATGGCGAGAGCACTCATCGACCAAAAATACAAGGGAAACGCGAAAAAAGTGGTTCCGATCATGATTCATGGTGATGCAGCAATGGCTGGTCAAGGCTTGGTGTATGAAGTGGTTCAAATGGCTACCCTCGATGCCTATAAGGTGGGAGGAACCATCCATATCACAACAAATAACCAAATAGGATTTACCACGAACTATACCGACGGGCGAAGCTCAACCTATTGCACAGACGTAGCAAAAACCACTTTAAGCCCTGTATTCCATGTGAATGCAGATGATGCGGAAGCGGTCATCTACACTGTGAAATTGGCAATGGAATACCGTCAAGAATTTGACTGCGATATCTTCATCGACCTATTGGGTTACCGAAAATACGGGCATAACGAAGGCGACGAACCACGCTTTACTCAGCCGCTCTTGTACAAAGCGATTGAAAAACATAAAAACCCACGTGAAATCTACAATGAGTACTTGCTTTCTCAAGGAAAAATTGAAGCCGATTTAGCCCGTGAAATGGAGAAAAAATTCCGCTCAGAATTGCAAGGCAAATTGGAAATGTCGAAACTCGATGGACCAAAACGTGCGAGCAATTTTGTTGGCGATATTTGGTCAGACTATTCGGCGGTGACAGAAAAGGCGGTAGAGAGCAGTCCGAAAACAGCAATTAGCGCGAAGGACTTTGAGCGATTGGCAGCCAAGATCACGGAAATGCCAAACGATTTCAAACCACTCAGAAAAATCGATAAGCTCTTTAAAGACCGCGCCAATATGGTGGCAACGGATAAACTCGATTGGGCGATGGGCGAATTGATGGCCTATGCTTCTTTGGTAGACCAAGAGTTTGCCGTACGAATGAGCGGTCAGGATGTAGAAAGAGGAACCTTCTCGCATCGGCACGCCATCATTAAAAGCGAAGACTCCGAACAAGAGTATGCTCCCGTAGCCAATATCCGCGAAGGTCAAGGAAAATTTGAAATCTATAATTCCTTACTTTCTGAATATGGGGTAATGGGCTTTGAGTATGGATATTCCATGGCCACTCCAAAAACGCTTACCATCTGGGAAGCTCAGTTTGGCGATTTTGGCAATGGAGCCCAAATTATTATCGACCAATTTATCGCGGCCGCTGAAGCCAAATGGAAGACCTTTAGCGGACTAAGCCTATTCTTGCCTCATGGATATGAAGGACAGGGACCTGAACATTCTTCTGCTCGCCTCGAACGCTTTTTGCAACTTTGTGCGCATGTGAATATGCAGGTGACCAATATTACCAGCCCCGCAAACTTTTTCCACCTGTTGCGTCGTCAGATGACCCGGAATTTCAGAATTCCTTTGGTAGTCATGACCCCAAAAAGCTTGCTTCGTCACCCACTCTGTGTCAGCACAAAAAAGGACTTTACTACGGGTGGGTTCCAAGAATTGATCGACGATACTTATGTAAGCGCTAAAAACGTTAAACGTGTTTTATTCTGTAGTGGAAAAATCTACTTCGACCTCTTGAAAAAACAACAAGACGAAGAGAGAAAGGATGTTGCGATTGTTCGTCTGGAGCAGTTATTCCCCTATCCAGAAAAGCAAATGCAAGCAATTCGCAAGAAATATAGCAATGCCGATTTTGGATGGGTACAAGAAGAGCCTAAAAATATGGGAGCCTGGACCTTCTTATTGCGTTGGGATGAAAACTTCAGTTTGAAACTATTCTCGCGAAACTCGAGTGCTTCGCCTGCAACAGGCTTTGCCAAGGTTCACGCAAAAGAACAACAAGACATTGTAGATAGAGCTTTCACCCTTTCATGATAAAAAGCTTTTCCATCCTTTGCTTGCTCCTGTTGGTGTCGAGCGCCAGTTATGGACTAGAGGGTGAAAAAAAAATTATTGGTAATCGCGATAGCAACTATATTTCTATTCCTAAATATCCATGGAATTTTCGACTTCACGGCGTATATAAACCACTGAGCTTAATTCTCAGAACCAGTTCAGATAGTCTTCCTTCGCCAAATTATAATCCACGGTCGAAAATGGGTATCGGCATTGGTACCTATTATCGTTCCATTGGTGTTTGGACTGGAATTCGGATTGATGCATTGAGAAAAAAGGAACAGCGCGTGCAGCTCGATTTGCAATTGAACCAATACGGGAATCGCTTTACGAATGATGTGTTTTTCCAATATTACAAAGGCCTTTATCTAGAGAATCCAGAAGGTTTTAGCCGCTTTTCTCCCCTGATTAATTCCACCAATTTCCGAAGTGATATGAGCGTCTTCCATTATGGAGTAAGCTCAAACTACTATTTGAATTGGAAAAAGTTTTCCATGCGTGCGGCTTTTGTACAGTCTGAATTTCAAAAGAAAAGTGCGGGAAGTTTAATCTTTGGTGGTGGTTTTTCGAATTTCAATTTTTCGGCAGACAGCTCCATCATTCCTAATTCCGAATTATTCGTAGCCCAAAGTATCCGTTCTGGCAATTTTTTCACCCTGGCCAGCAATATTGGCTATTCCCATATTTTTGTTTGGAAGAAACACTTTTTCGCCAACATGAGCATATTAGCCGGACCTGGTATTTCCTCCTGGAACTATTTGATCGATGATGCGTCTGGAGAAAAAGGAATTCGACCAAGCCTGCGAATGGGCGGTCGGTTTTCATTCGGCTATAATTCCGAACGTTATTTTGGCGGTTTAAGCTCAGTTATTGATCAGTATACGCTGTACTTTAACGATAATAACATGCGCTATACCTACGGAAATATCCGCCTCTTCATTGGCTATAGACCTGATTTTAGTAATGGTAAATCGCGCCGCCAGTAGGTTTGGGCCGAACGTTCACATTCACTGACTCATTGACTGCACATCCAAAACCATTATCAACCACCTGTACCTCGATAACAAAATTTCCTGCACTAGAGTACAACACCTGAATTTCTGGTGACCCTTGTCCTGTTTGAACACTTCCTCCAGTAGTGGTCCAGGTATAGCTCACATGACTTGTATTGCTAACCTGGACCAAAGTCGCCTCATTCTCACACAAAACGGCTGGAGTACTCAATGATGGCGTCGGATAAGCCTGCACCCAAATGTCCATGGTATCTGTATTGGAACAAGAAGTTGTCGAATCAACAACCTGAACATACACTGTCCTTTGACCGGCAAGGGTCCAGATTTCTTGGAATGACGCTTGTGTTCCCGAACCACCAATACTTGAGCCCCATAGGTACAGATTTCCTGTGCTACTGAGCGAATAGGTGTCTGAATCTCCCAAACAAAATGAATCATTTCCACTTATGGAAACGCTTGGCAGTGCATTTACGGTAACCGCGAAACTGAAGCTACTATCACAAGAAGTGCGTGTATCCGTTAATAGAAGCATGGCGGAATTTGTCCCAGGCTGGGTCCAATTGATCGTTGCATACGTGCCTGATTGTCCGGTCATAACAGATCCTCCGGTGGCAGTCCATGCATACGTAACATAGGATGGAGTATCACAGTAATAAGCTTCGGTAGCGTTGAGGCATACCGGGTCAACGCCATTCAAAACAGCGGTGGGCTTGCCAAGAATACTAATTGGTATCGAGATATTAGCCCAATCGAGTAAAGGATTACCAGAGCAAGATCCATCCATGATGGTCCCTATTTCTGCATTACCTGCGCCCATCCAATACAAGGAGCTAGCCGTGCCGGTCTCATAGTTCCATACAATGGAATCATTTACCAAGACCCGGGCAATTCCAGAAGCCGAATCATAACAGAAGGTAAAATAGCGAAAGACATCGTCGTTTGGTACGTTATAGCCGGTATTAATTGGGCCAATCACTTTCGCACTCCCTACACTATCAAATTGCGTAAGCTTGGTATAGAGGTTTCCACCATTGATATAGAATTCAGTGCCTGCCCGTTTAAAAAAACTAGCCTGTCCTTCATCTCTTTGCCAAGAAAAGGTCATGCACATTTTACCCCTGTCTATCGATGAACCAGGAACCACCAGATCGATCCCTTTGCCACCCCCACAATTTGAAGCAATAACAAACCCAGTCCCATTGGTTTTGGCATCCGAATCATAGCTAATGGCATCAGACCCAACTTCAGCACGTTTAAGGTCCGGGGTATTGAAGTGGAAACGAGAAATCGGATCGATACTAGAAACGCCCACACATCCCAAAGCATCCGTTTGTATCACGTAAATATACCCTGGGCCTTTTGCACCCCAGCTTACATTCACCGAATTGGTATTTGCACCACTTGTAATATATCCTCCGACCACATGCCAATCATAGCTTAACCCTGAAACCGAGGGCAATGAATAGCTATTTCCTGAAGAGAATTCACATATTGCCATCGGCCCGCTAACCGCAGTGGATTGAACCGATTGAATAATTATATGAAGTGTATCGGACTGACTCGGATTACAGTTTTGATTTGAAACCAGTATCAGGTCGACATATCCGGAATCTACCTCAGCTTGACTTGGGTAATATACCCCAGTCATGGAAGTACTTCCATTCGAAAATAGACCTGTAAAGTTTGACCAATATCCTGTTCCTGCCGTACCATTTGGCTTAATAATTTTGGCATTCAGGTAAACGACATTATTACTAAAACAAATGGTAGAATCATCTCCAGCGTAGGTTGTGCCCGGACAAGCTGCCTTGCCTTGCAAGCTAATCAGCCAGCAAATGATGCAGAGGCTAAAACCGAAATATGTCCTTAAACCCTTCATTAGCGGAGCATGGTTACTGTGCCGTTGTACACGTATTTCTTATCATCAATTCCAATGGCTTCAACATAATAAACATAAACACCATCTTCAGCTAGAGCCCCTTTAAACGTACCATCCCATGATGCGGAACTGTTCTCTCCCTCAAATATACGTTCGCCCCAACGATTGAAAATGCTCAGGCGGACAAAGTCCACATCGCTCACTTCGGGTTGAAACTGGTCATTTAGTCCGTCGCCATTTGGCGTAAATGCATTTGG
>Ga0100380_10005340_pt1 | contig 13297 bp, 7 predicted proteins | sample CryGeymeta201504_FD_80417 | JGI IMG/M metagenome (GOLD analysis project Ga0100380, IMG submission 80417) | Groundwater microbial communities from Crystal Geyser aquifers in Utah, USA - Crystal Geyser metaG 2015-04 | ecosystem: Environmental > Aquatic > Deep subsurface > Groundwater | place: USA... | reverse complement strand
GGAACTAACTGCGGCACACCACGGAGTAACATTGTCATTGTCGATTCGGGAGAACTTACGGTGACGGAAGATGATAAAACTGACGATGGGAGTGATCCACATCACAACAGGGACCTTCCAGATGAGAAAGGACAAGATGACGAGGAAACACAATAAACTTTGTTTTGATGTTCTGGAATCAAAGTATAAGACGACAGTCATCACAAGCACGCCTTTTCAGTTATTACAATCACACATAGAATTAGCCTGCAACGAGCCATCCGCAAAATTAATGAAAGGTGTCTTTTAGCTTCCACCATCGGAGCTGTAACCAGAAAGACAGCATTTGAAGCTGTCATATTTTTTAAATATAAAACGATTTCTCGTCATCACACGCAAGTTTTAATCACCTTTTCAAAATATAAATTAGTTTGGGTTGAAATGTGCAGTTCCTTTTCCAGTTTCGCCGACAGACTGGTCATCTTGCATGTCTGCAATTTAAGTAGGAACAACGAGGTCCTGCGTTGCGACCCCCCGAGCAGTGCCATGCGGTAATCAAGGGATGCAAAGAAAGAACTTTAAAGACGACAATTAAATGAGATCGGCAACATCCATAGGCATCTCAGTAATTTCTGTGGTGTAAAATTCTTCGATATCGCGAAGATAACGGACATCAGCCTCGGTCAAAAAGTTGATAGCAACTCCCTTACGACCAAAACGTCCAGAACGACCAATACGATGAATGTAATTCTCACGGTTGGTTGGAAGATCAAAGTTGATGACAAGAGAAACTTGCTGAACATCGATACCACGAGCCAACAAATCCGTTGTGATCAAGACACGAGAAGATCCAGTACGGAATTCGCGCATGATAATGTCACGCTCTCGTTGGTCCATGTCTCCGTGCATACAACTCACTGTGAAATCCTTCTTCTGCATCTCCTCTTGAAGCCAGTCGACCTTGCGGCGGGTATTGCAGTAGATGATCGCCTGAGTAATTGTTAGAGTCTCATAAAGATCACTAAGCGTATCTAGCTTCCATTCTTCGTGCTCTACAGCAATGTAAAATTGCTTAATACCCTCCAAGGTCAATTCGTCTTTCTTGACCAAAATACGAACAGGTTCTCTCATAAAACGTTCAGTGACCTCCAACACTTCCAAAGGCATGGTGGCACTGAAGAGACAAACCTGGACAGTTTCGGGCAAAAACTTGAAGATGTCATAGATCTGGTCTTTGAAACCGCGACTAAGCATCTCGTCAGCCTCGTCCAAAAAGAACTGCTTGATGTGATCCAAACGTAAGGCCCTACGGTTGATCATATCAAAGACACGTCCTGGAGTTCCAACGACGACATGAACTCCCTGTTGAAGGATGCGAATATCGTCACGAACAGCAGTACCACCGACACATGCATGGACTTGAATGTCCATGTAATCCCCCAAGGCCAAGACGACCTTTTGAATTTGCTGAGCCAACTCACGGGTGGGCGCCAAGATAAGAGCCTGGCAGTCACGCTGCTTAGGGTCAATCTTGGCCAAAGTACCAATGGCAAATGTGGCAGTTTTACCCTGTTTTTGTAATCGTAGTTGGTGGATGTTTTGTGAGTCAAGTGAAAAAATGAAACGAGACGTATTTTGGTTGTCAAACCAAATACCATTTACACACACAACATCTTTCTAAAGGTCCGATTTTGAGTTTGGATTTTTTTTCAGTCACAATATTTGTTCAGACTCGAAAGATGTGTGTTAACGCATTGATCGTCATCCCTTTTTTTGAAGATGCCGCTTCACTACCGAGAATGGACAGCTCGGCAACATGGCTGCAAAGTGTATCAAACGATTCAATACCAAGAAAAAACCTACCGTTCCGGATTGAGCCTGTGCAATCAAATCCTTTCCCAACATTGCTGGCTTAATGGCTCTCTGCTGAATGGCAGAAGGCTTTTCGAAACCGTATGAGTAGATTCCTCGAAGCAATTCATCTGGGAGATCCATGGCGTCAAAGGTCTCAATGGCTTCATCCCAATTTGACTCGAGATCAGCATCGGTAAGGCCACCAGGGGCCGGTTCACCACCTCCTTCTTGGGGTAGTTCACTGCAGGATAAGCAGGGAAAAATTGAATAAATTGCGTGAGATGAACCGCACAATAAGAGAAAAGAACTGGAGATTACCTTCCACGAGGCAAGGCCAGGGGATGAAGGGGAGGGGTTCCGATGCAGTGTTCGCTCCTACTAATCCCAGCAGACAAGGATTCCCGCCACTTATATCATTCAGTGGACGTACCTAAATTCTTGTTGTTCTTCGCTCATCAGATAGTTTTAATAAGTTGTACACTCACTTTGTTTCATGTACAACTTGTGATTGCGTTGTAGCAAGGGTTTGGTTATCCTAATTTCGGCTGATTGGTCCTTGGCCTTACTTTTTGATCAGCAGCTTGTGGTCTGTCTGCCCTCCGCATCGAAATGTGTGGAAGGTATTGGATACGATCCATAGAAACGCATTGGACTGGGATTGAGTGGTGGGCAAACAGTACAACGTTAGCTGGACGGAGGGCGGACCAGTTTTTTTCGAATAAAAAATTATCCGTACTTTATCGTGAGATTTAAAAAATGATACGCTGGGTACTCTATTCAGTACCCTGGCAGTAGACAGGAGTATTCGAGTAGGTACCTGGTACAATAGGACTCCCTGGGGTCACCACCTGCTCCAAATCTACAACCAGCTACAGTAGACTAGACGTAGACTACTACAATAAAATACTGTAATAATCATCATTTTAGCAGCGCCCTGCTCCTACCAGTTCTTTATGTAAAGCAATCGCTCTACGCAGGTCTGGTTGCTACATTCAGCAGCCAAGCAATGAGAACAGAGCTTTTGATTACTGGAGCGCTTGGGAACATTCTACAAACAAACAAACCCTCTACCTCAACAAGAATTCCTGTAATAACTCCAAACTTTTAGGCTGCGTGCCACTACCCACTTTAAGGTACAGTTGTCCTTTGTGGTTCGGTTGTGATCAACCACGTCACTCGTTGGGAAGCCAATGGTATCCTCCGAATACCAATTCCTGAAATAAATTTTAGATGCCCCCCAGTGATTGCTTGAGCGCGCAGGAGGTTGTTTGTGTGTGTGTGTGTGTGCGCGGGTGCGCGTGTGGCGCTTTCAGCTCAAGCACTTTCGTTATTACCAAGTAGTATTACAAAAACTCTGCCGTGTACCTACTAACGATGTACTCGGAGTACTAGTAGGTACTGTACCATACTGGTAGCCTCTGCTTGAACCAGCTGGTGCCGCGAACCGCTGACATTGCGGCAATGACGAATTTCTTTTGGGAGAACAAAATCAGCATAAGTGAAAAAAAGAAAGAAAATTTTGTTTCGAAAGGAATAAGATTCTGTTTTTAGAAAACAAGTAATTTAAATAGTACCAGTACCTGGTACTACTGGTAGACACAGTAGTGGTACCAGTACTGTACTAGCGTACTATTAACTAAGTAAATCATCACCATCCGTCCGTATCAGTACTAGTAACTGAGTCAAGAAATTTACGGTATATTTTTCGTTTCTTTTTAGTACCAGTGTGGTATGCTGGTAGTGAGAACAATAATTACCGTATTATTTCGTTTAATTTCTCTGAATGTACTGAATATGGATAGTGCCAGAAGAACACTTGTTCGTTTCCAATCAGCGATGTCAATTATTTTAAGTCCTCCGGACAGTCTATGGCAACGGCTCCTCTGGCAACCAGCTTCTCGTTCGCATAAAAATAGTTGCAACATTTTAAGAAGGCTTGGCTCGGCTGGCGTCAGCTTTCAGGCCTTTACTGTTCAGGGCAGTCTCCGTATTGAGAGTGCTCGAAAGTGGAGTGTCAACAACGAAACAGTAGTCTCAAAAACTACTACTTTCTGATTCATTAACAATCGTACAAATAATACAAGAGGAGTCCTGTAACTGCATTTCTAGCGAAGGTACGAGGACAATGGGTTTGTGCGAACTTGCTATATTTTATGATTTGCTGATAGGCATCAGGTGTTTGTGTTGAATTTGGGATAACCGAGACGCTTGTAGTAACCATTCAAAGCCGCATGGTTGTTAATGTTATTGCGATGAAATAATAGCCCAGGCATTGTTTAGTCCGGTGCAATTTGGGATGACATGTTCCGACAAGAGGGACCTTTTGTTATGATACACATTCCCCGTCGAAATATGGATTATTGACTCTGCTGTACATCTCCTTCTCTTTCAGAGGACGATTAAACGTTCAACCGACTTGTCGCAACTTCGTAGTTACTAGTTTCTGCTGCAATTCTAGACGCATCGAATGGCCGTTAACATGTCAAAGCCTGTCAAGGACGGAGTGGCCAAGAAAGCCACAAAATACAAGAAGGCACCGGATGCCCCCAAGCGCTTCAAGTCTGCCTTCATTATCTTTTCAGCGCAAAAGCACAAGAAAATCAAGCTCGAACTTCTCGAGGAAGGCAAAGCAATAAAGGTAAGTTTAACGGTGGTGAGTCGTGCTCGGTGCAGTGAGTGACATCTTCACTCACCTCTCATTTTGAATATTTTTCATTAAAAAACATCTGAAATATTATAGACCACTGACATTGCCAAGTTGGTCTCCGAGGCCTGGAAGAAGCTCACTCCTGAGGAGCGAAAGGAATGGGAGGCTGCGGCTGAAAAGGACAAGGTTCGCTATGAAGCCGAAAAAGCCATCTACAAAGGTAAGAAAGGTAGAAGAACAGTTCGCAACTGTGGCCATTAGGCCACCAACATCCATTCAAGTTTCTTATCCCCCCGTCCATGTTATATCTTAACTCCGCAGGTCCCTGGAAGATACCCAGTAACAAGCGTAAAACAAAAGATCCTTTGGCACCCAAGCGTCCCATGTCTGCTTTCCTGGCCTATTCCAACAGTCGTCGTGCCGGGCTCAAACGTGATCATCCCAAGTCTACCAACGCGGATCTTTCTCGCATGCTGTCGAAGACTTGGAAAGAGTTGGACCCTACACAACGAGCTGGTAGGATTTTGTCTTTCTAGTGGAAGCATTTTTGTTGCAGTCTCTCTTTAGACCGATCCGCCTAGCTAACATGTCGTTTGTCTCAATTCTATTGAAGTTTACATGGCCGAAGAGCGCACACTCAGAGATCAGTACAAACTTAAAATGGCAGAATGGCGCACCAAGGTTGCCACAGAAAAGAAGATTGAGCGCGAAGAAAGAGAAGTCGCGGCTCTCAAAGCCGCAGAAGCCGGCCCGAAACCGGGTATGCATCCTGAACACGGCATGGACACAAAGTGGATGGGAGATTCACGTATGATGAGTGGAGCTGGCATGCCTCCATCAAATGATCAGCAGCAGTATGATCAGGAGCAACAACGCCGAACTATGGCCCAGGCGCAAATGATGAACAATCCGTACTTGCAAGCCGCAGCGTTTGGGGGAGGTGGTTTTGGGTTCAACCCTGCCGCTGGCAATCCGTATGTCGCTGCCAACATGAATATGGGCGCCTTTGCCGGACAGGGCTACATGCAGGGAAATGGCAACCCGACGATGGCCTACCTCGGTATGTAAAGTCAGTATGCGTGGCTGTTCACGTGTTTCGACTGTACTAGCTAACAACTAAATGTGACTCCTTCCCTCACACTCTGTCACTTCTTCTATCTACTAGGAGGTCAGCCCACGCAGCAAGGCGGCATGCAACCTGGAATATACGGTGGGAACTTTCCCGGAGGTGGAGGTGGACCAGGCCCTGTTGGTAGCATGAACGACGGTAGTGGTGGACGGGGCGCGCAGTACGGTCATCCAGATCAGCGGAAACAGGAGTAAAGGATTCCAGTTGAATTCGCAGGTGCGCCAATACGTGAAAAGATGCACACGCGAGTTGTCTTAGCCTGCCTGTGGAATCAATTATAAAAAACCATAAACTTCATAGCTTGGTCGGAGTGCGTGTGGCTTTGTTCGGAATTTGTGTTACGTAGTTGTGGAGACAACCACAAGACCTAAAAAAAATAGTTCGTTGAAGATCAAGAATTTTTTATTAGTGCTGGCAATTTAGTGCTCTTTCAATGGGACAACAAACGTATGACAAGCCACGCTCGTCCCGGGTGACTTTTGTTGCTGAACCACACATATCACCAGCTTGTCGCCCACTCCAATTTCACGTTCCGATACGGATCGGTAGGCGGCAACGATATTTTGCACCGCTTCCTCGCATGTACAATCCACCTGCGTTAATACAGTTGTTGTCATTCTACTACCGGCCTGCTTCACAGAAATGGTTCTAAACTTTCCATCCAAAATGGGCTGCAACAATTCCCGTCCCGTTCCAGAAGTCGCCACCGCCACTTGCTCATAGCTACCAATGGCGTCGTAAACATAGACTTTGCCGCCACCACCGCCTCCACCACTGTTGTCGAGATCGTCACTGTCTATCGATAGGCCCGCCGCAACACAAAAGCTGTAAAAGGGAAAGCCTCGTCGACTGTACAACATTTGACTCAGCAAGGTTGCCACAGATTCTACGGGAGCTATGGTCGAGCATTCGCCAAAGTAAACAGCTGATCGCAAATCTGCCTGGACATATCGTTTCAGAGCTTCACAATCCGCATTACAGCCAGCCGATCCAACAAATGTAGGCGCATGAGACAAGACACAAGATTGGACGAGGTTTGCACCGTCTGGTACAAAGGCGGTGGAAGCTGCTGGTTGACCGTCAAGCTCTTGCTGTTGTTGCTGGCGATTGTGCAAGCTCAATGGAGTGGCATCATCTCCTGCCATCCACAGTCGACTCTCAATATGATCGCGCGACAAAATATCATAACCGCCCTCTCCCATAAATCGAGTATCGGTGGCAATTACAACATAGTTTTGGGCAGCCACGGCACAGACCAAACCACCATTTAGCTGGTACGGTTCAAACTTTTGGGCAGCTGTTGTATGGAATAATAATAAGCATAGCACTGGTATTAATTTTAACACTAATCGTGATGATAGCGGGGACGCCATCAATGTCGTATCTATGATCATTTGCTTGCGCTTGTAGGATCTTGGAAGCCCTATAGTCGATATTTTTTGTGGAGCTGTTTCGGAGGCCGCCAGCAACATCTTCTTCTTACTCGGACTTCCTTTCGAGTGTTGATATCCGAAACATTGCACAGGTTGTGAACGATCTCTGTTAGAATGTGAAGTATGGATCATTGTCTCATGTCTCATGCCTACTAGTAAAAGTAGAAGTTGTTCAATGTTATGATTCTACCGATTGGACAGTTCTACTAATAGTAGATACTAAACCATCGAGCCTCTTTTTCAGTAGACTACTACTACTAGTACTACTACTAGTAGACTAGTAGGTCTAGAGTAGGGTCTAGCTAGAGACTACTGTACTATGTTTGGCAAAGAAGATTTTACTGGAGCATTTTCAGTACACGGATTATCCAAAATCCAAATAGATTACAATGTGCCGCACACTACCTCCATACTGCACTTGCATAAAAAATCTTTCGAAACTACTAGACTACTTGTCTAGTCTAGTAGCTAGTGGCCTAGTAGAAGTAAAAAAATGAGAGTTCGGTCAAAATATAATAATATTATTATGGTCAAAAATAATGAACGATGCAAAAACTTTTATCCTTCACCAAGACGCAAACATGAAAGTATATATTTTGCTCCTAATTTTCGGCTGCCTCTGTCTCAAACATGGCGCTACGAACGGATTGGCATCACCCCATGATACACCTCCCCGTTTCGAGCAACGAGGCGACCTATCAACCTTGAAAGACTGGGCGAAGGAAAGCGGCGTGTCCTTTGCTGATGGGGTTGGATTCTCTCAAAGCAAAAATAACATGGAAGATGACTGGTCAATAGGATTGAAAAATCCTCTCTTGTTGTCCATGAAAAAAGGAACCATCGTACTGAGTGTACCAAAAGATTTCGTCTTGAGCTCTTCCAAAATTTTTATTGAAATGGGAGGCGATACAGCTCTGGGGAATGCTATGGAAATTTTGAAAGAAGGAAACTATTCGAATCACAAGGGAGAATTTCTTTTATTTCTCAAAATTTTAAAAGAACGGGAAAAAAGAGAAGCTAGCAAGTGGAGTACCTGGATAAATTGTTTGCCAAAGAAATTCTCGACCGGCGTCTGTTTTGACACTGTCGAATTGGATTGTCTGCCAAGCTTTTCCCGTGCATTAGCAGATTACGAAATTATGAAATTTCAAGCCTTTGGTGACTGTGCGACATTGCTCAAGGAAACATGGCAAGAAAAGTCAAGCTACACACAAGATGAATGCCAACTACTCTACAAGTGGGCCTACAACGTTGTGAATACCCGGTGTTGGAAGTTTTCAGATGAGCTCGATGCCGGGACAAGTGAGATAGTACCTATCGGCGATCTTTTCAATCACAAAAAGCCCGCAAATGTGGCAGTCGACAATTTGCCATCAAGTCATACCATCGACTTTGTTTTACAGGAGGGTTTATCGGGTACAACGGAATTGTCACTGTCGTACGGCCTCACGAATCCCCACCGATTTCTTACCATTTTCGGATTTGTCGATGAGTCAATGCCAGAGATCTTTTGTCAGGTTGTTTTTCCGGGTGCCACATCCGAGCATAAGGCGCTCGGCTGCGACGATCGATCCAAAATGGTCTACAATACAGTTGACGGCGCAATATCTGACACAATTTGGGATTCCGTCTTGTATCTGCTGCTGGCCTCCAAGCCCGACGAGCAACGATCTCTGTATCGAGCACATTTGGCCGAGGACTTGACAACCAAGAAAGCCTTGCGGTACAAGTACGCCCTCGAGACAAGTTTAACTTTGAAGAATCACGTTGATGGTACACTGGCGGAGCTTCGATCGCATAATGCGGACATTAATGCAGCGAAGGAAGATGGGTCTGACCATTTGCACTTGGAATTAATAGAAAAACAAAATTTCTTTTTGCAGGACGTTTTTGGAAAAGTCAACGCTATTTTGGATACAATGGTCCAGGAAGAGACCCGTCGCAGGCGTCAAGCAGCGGCCAATGTCAATTAGTTGGCTACAAAAGCAAGAGATTTTTCAATAGTATGGATGGATTGAGCAGTCAAAAATAGATGCGACGGGTAACGATCTTCTCTTGCTACTACGTATAGTCTCTCTCTCTCTCTCGCAGTGCGAGACGCTTTGCGACGAAGCAGTGGTCGTTGTGCTTCCATCTGTGGTACAATTGGATGGACAGAGCACACATAATATTTGAAAACTTATGAACTTCGCTAAAGCGCGAAAGCAAGTAGCAGCTATCAGACAAAAGTCACAACGTTTTCAATCAACAAACATTTTATAAATTATTAGAGCGTTTCTCCTCTTGCATGATAGTCAACTACTCTTACACCACATAAACCATTCCAACTTGACGGAATACATCTTCAATCGATCGATTAATCCACAACTTCTCGTATTTTATATTCTTCTACCCTTCAAAAATGCGTCCATGTTGTTGCTGAGATTGAGCATCGTGAGAGTTTAATTGATCGGCATTTCCATTTCCGTTGCCACCAATTTGTAGACCAATGCCGACGGGGTTTTGGCCGTATAACTGACCCACACCTCCTTGCATGGAATTCATACCTTGCATTTGCTGCAGCTGCCCCATCATGGTTGGGTTCTGCATGTAGTTCTGGCCCATCATAGCAGAAAGGGTCCCTGTCTGGCCGCCGGGGGGCTGCATGCCAAATGCATTCGCAAAGTAAGAATTGCTGCCTTGCATGCCAAAGCCTCCCATTCTGGGAAAGCTCATGGCCTGGAAACCGTAGGGATTCTGTCCTCCTAAAATACCCATATTCTGTTGGTTGTCGCCACCTAAGCCACTGCTGTCGCTACCAGCGGTGCCTTGCATCATGGCCTGACGTTGATGGTCCATCATCGCGTGTTGGTCTTGCAACTGGGGCATTTCCATGCCCATACTGCCGTTTTGTTGAACGAAGTCCTGCTGCTGCTGCTGCTGCTGCTGCATCTGCAGCTGTTGCAACATCTGTTGCTGCTGCAGGTCATTCATTCCCTGATGGCTAACTTGTGGCTCAGTTGCCAAGCGCTCTTCTTCCTCGGCGCGTTCCAGCTTTTTCTGCTTGGCGGCCTTCTTTCGCCACACAGCCATATTCTGCTTGTACTTGGCTCGCAAATCCGCTTCTTCTTCCATGTACTTGGCGCGTTCGTCCGCGGCAAGTTCTTTCCATGTTTTGGAAAGCATCTTGGACAAGTCGGCGTTGGTTGCTTTGGGATTCAGGCGCTTCAGACCAGCACGGCGGCTGTTGGAGTAAGCCAGAAAAGCGCTCATTGGACGTTTTGGAGCCGAAGGATCCTTCGTAGAACGCTTGTTCTGTGCTGGGACCTTCCAGGGTCCCTTGTAGGTGGCCTTTTCTTCTTCGTAACGGGCACGATCCGTCTCTGCCTTTTGCTCCCATTTCTCGCGTTCGCCCGGAGGAAGGCTCTTCCAAGACTCCGACACGAGTTTAGCGATATCAGTAGTCTTTTCGGGCCGACCCTCTTTCTCTAACTTCTTCTTGATCTCCTTGTGCTTTTCAGCCGAGAAGATGATAAAGGCCGACTTGAATCGCTTGGGGGCATCGGGTGCCTTCTTATATTTGGCGGCACTTCGTGGGCCTTTGATTTTCTTATCCACTGTTTGTTGATTCGCGAGGATAAGAAAGGGCATGGTTCGGTTGAGATGAATTCAGGAATTAATATACGTACTAGTATCACCAAGCTTGTAACTGCACGATGAGGCTTGTGAGGTTTCCAAGGACTTTCTTGGCATACTGTATCAAACAAATATATTGATGTGGTCAAAGAGCACCATCACGATGGAAACCATCGAAGGCTCAAGCCACGTTCAGCAGGAAAGGCATCTCAGTGAAAATCAACAGCGGCACGAGTTTTCGAGAGATGTGCATGATACCAGATACCAGCAGAAACGAGGGATGATATCGTTGGGGACATGACCTTCGTCAAGACCAAACTTTGATTGACTTGCATCAACAAGCGGGAGAGTACAATAGTAGTACGTAATATACACCAGCATCTTTCAATATTAGTACTACTAGAGTACTAGGTACTCGAGTACACTACACGTACCTTTAGCCATTGTTTATAGAGTGTTTAGTAGTCTGGGGGGACTTACGATACCGCAACTGATTGAGCACACTACTTTTGAAATGTGTGGAGTTGTTATCCAACTTCAGTAGGAGGCCAACCTGTGTTGGCCGTGCCTTTCCGTACAAAAACTACACAGTTTCCCGCGTTCGACGTCTTTCTTATTAGCGTGGCAGGCATAAATTCCGATGACTCGTAAGACTGTCAATGGGCAGACGTGTCACGAGTGCTCAAGACCTGTTTTGTCCCAAACCCTAAATACTCCAGATAGTAGACTACAGGCAACGCCGCAGCATAACTTTTTAATTCTTTAGTACCAGGAGCCACTCCAGATGGAGACCAATCCACAGCAAGCTAGCTAAAGAGAGAGACAGAGAGAGTCATATGAGATTGTGAAAATGAATATTACGAGAATGTCAAAAAGTAGAAATGAAAGTCAAGATCCCACCTTGAGAACGTTTCTCTAGGACTGCAGGGTTACGGGCGCTGACTGGCTACTAGGCCCTGCGGCAGCCACGCTAGAGCAATGGCCGAGACAATTTAGTCCACAGCGACTAAAAGAGTCACCATTTGAAGCTGAAAGATAAAAGCTTTGTTTACGTTTGCCTCCCTGGGGCAGAAAGTACTAGACTAGAGCGCTCAAGCACAATAGCTTGCAGGCATGAGATACGGCAGGAAGTCTCTATTTAGCAGCAAAAAATGGAGACCTCAGAAACTAGTTCCCGATAATGCCCGTGGCTACAAATATGGCCGTATGCTACCTGGGCCCTTTGCCTGGCTCCAGAGATTGAGCCAGGCAGCGAGCCAAACGAATACCGTGGCGTGGGCACCTTGGTGGTACTCATGCAGAGACTGAGGTGCAGAGACAGGTGCCTGTCAAAGTTAATATAACTGTCTCAAAACGCAAAGAGATGCTTAGCGCAACAACAAAAAGGGTGACTTCTGCCAAAACTCTATCTCCAGGGAAGTCTGAAGTTAAATATTAGTCTATGGTAGCGTTACTTTACCCTCGCGGCGTCAAACCGTGGTCAGTCCAAGTCTCTCAAGGCCTGCTTACATACGCAACCACGTTAAAGACTTCCTTCTAACTGACTTAGCAAGTACCGAGCTCCAAAATATCCCTCACAAAGAAGGCCCTGACTTTGTTCCAGTTGTGCGGCTTTTTTGGAGAAGACTGTTCTTCGCTCTTGTTCCATCCCCGTACAATGTTCGCCAATTCATTCTACTGGACTCCTAATTTCATACTTTGTGCTTGTCTGTCTCATCATTCCCGTTATGATTGTCATCTTTGTAATCACCATGAGATTGTGTACAAGCGTGAATTGCTCGAACAGCATCATCAATGTACTCAAGGTATTCGGTTGCCTCCGTATCACGTAAGAGTCCACATTTGTTGTGTTTTGTGATGCTTGTTGCCGCTTTGTTAAGAAGAATCACACTTACATAGTGCGCCTCAAACGACTCTTATTCCTGCTGATCAATGGACTCAATGTAATCAATGGCTCGTTGTTCTTCTTTCTCGCTTTCTGACAAGATTCGGCTGGCGGCCTTTTTTAGTTCGTCATGAGCATCGTCCGCGAACTCCTCCCTTAGCAGTTTTCGAGCGCTGCGGTGAGCGTCCTGGAAGACGTATGCCTTCAGCATAGCAATGCGCTTGTTTTGGTGCTTCTTACCGACTCTTTGGTGGTGGAACGGACGTTCAATTGCATCAGTCGTTGCCTTTGAAAAGGCAACTTTGTTAATTTCAGTAAACTCCCAACCCACAATCGGTCCTCCGCGGTTCACGCTATCACGGGCAAATTCAATACTCTGAATTAAAATATAATGAAGAAACCCGTTTTCAATACGGGCATCCAAGAAACCTTCTCGCGTAGCTGATTCGAAGGCACCTCGCAATAACTCGAGAAACAATAGCCTTAATTCAGTTTCACCAAAAGTCGCAGTTTTGTCCAATCGATCCGGCGACAACGCAGAAGAGTGATCACGCTGTTCCTGGATATCACTCTCAACCTTATGGCGGTGAGACTTTCGCTCCTTTGCATGCTTTATAGCAAGCTCTACTTCTTTTTCGGGAACGTCTTTGAGGTAAGGCACGTGATACCGTATATCGTTGAACGTGCAGGTTTTGAAGCGGTGTTCATAATCTGTGACAAGATGCGCGTATTTTTGCACGAGTGTTCTCTTGATG
>Ga0100380_10005338_pt1 | contig 13303 bp, 11 predicted proteins | sample CryGeymeta201504_FD_80417 | JGI IMG/M metagenome (GOLD analysis project Ga0100380, IMG submission 80417) | Groundwater microbial communities from Crystal Geyser aquifers in Utah, USA - Crystal Geyser metaG 2015-04 | ecosystem: Environmental > Aquatic > Deep subsurface > Groundwater | place... | reverse complement strand
GTATACATTAGCCCCTCCTTTAGTTAATTTAGAGTGGCTATATTCTACAGGCGAATTCAAGTCGTTTACAAAATTTTTCCCTGAAGATACCTGTAATATCAAGGGTTTGCACGTTTTTCTCGCTTCAACAGTTGGACAGTAGTGATTTTATATAAAGTATGCATTGCAAAAGGGCATGAATATAGATGAAATTGCAAATATTACGAAGATAGACCTTTGGTTTATCGATAATATAAAGCAAATAGTAGAACTGGAGAAAGAGATCGCAGGATGGTCAAGAGCAAAGGGCGAAGGGACAGGCAGTAACTTACCCGCCGAGCTATTGAAACAAGCTAAACAGTACGGATTTAGCGACAGACAGATTGCTGATTTAATTGATTCCGATGAATTATCTGTAAGGAACTTGCGAAAAAGACAAGGGATTGAGACAACCTTTAAGTTGGTGGATACATGCGCTGCAGAATTTGAGGCATACACTCCTTACTATTATTCAACTTATGAAGTAGAAGATGAGGCAAGGACTTCAAAAAAGAAAAAGATAATGATACTCGGTGGCGGTCCGAACAGAATAGGACAGGGAATAGAATTCGATTATTGCTGTTGCCATGCATCCTTCGCTCTTAAAGAATTAGGCTACGAGACCATTATGGTTAATTCCAATCCGGAGACGGTCTCAACAGATTATGACACTTCAGACAAGCTCTATTTTGAGCCATTGACCTTTGAAGATGTTATGAATATTGCAGACAAAGAGAAACCCGATGGTGTAATAGTTCAGTTTGGCGGTCAGACACCGCTTAATTTAGCAAGGCGGTTAGAGGATACCGGCGTACCCATAATCGGTACATCTGTTGAATCCATAGATAAGGCTGAAGACAGGGAGAAATTTGCCAGGCTTATAAAGAAGTTAAGACTTAACCAACCGGCAAATGGCTCTGCGAAATCAAGAGAAGAGGCAAAGAGGATTGCTAAGCGTATTGGATACCCTGTCCTTGTAAGGCCATCGTATGTGCTCGGCGGCAGGGCTATGAAAATAATCTATAATGAAGGATTTCTCGATGAGTTTATCAAAGAGGCAGAGGATACTTCAGAAGAACACCCTGTCCTGATAGATAAATTCTTAGAAGATGCCGTTGAGGTGGATGTTGATGCAGTATCTGATGGCAAGATTACAGTAATCGGCGGTATTATGGAGCACATAGAAGAAGCGGGTATCCACTCAGGAGATTCAGCTTGTGTCTTACCGCCTCATACTTTAAACGACGATACTATCAATACCATAAGAGAATATACCTATGCTATATCAAAAGAATTAAAGGTAAAGGGGCTTTTGAATATACAATTTGCGGTTAAAAACGATACCGTATATGTGCTTGAAGTCAATCCCAGGGCCTCAAGAACAGTGCCTTTTGTAAGCAAGGCAACAGGGATACCTTTGGCAAAGATAGCAGCTTGTGTCATGGCCGGAAAGAAACTATCCGAGCTCGGATTTTTAGAAGAGAAAAAGGTAAGCCATATATCGGTTAAAGAGTCTGTATTGCCTTTCTCAAGATTTTCCGGTGTTGACATCATATTGGGTCCTGAGATGAAATCCACAGGCGAGGTAATGGGTATAAACTCGTCGTTTGGCATAGCGTTTTACAAATCTCAGATGGCAGCAAACAGCACACTTCCCAAAAAAGGAAAAATATTTATTAGTGTTAAGAACGGTGATAAAAGAAATATTGTTTTTATCGCCAAGAAGCTTTATAATATGAGATTTGATATTATTGCTACAGACGGCACGGCGAAAGTACTTAATTCAAATAATGTTAGCTGCCAGGTAGTTGGAAAGATTGGAGAAGGAAGAACAGAGCTTTTGGATCTTATTAAAAACGGCAGGATAGGATTGATTATAAATACTCCTTCAGGCGCCAGAGGACAATCTGATATGAAACCAATTAGAAGTGCGGCGGTTATGCATGGCATACCGTGCATAACAACGATTCAGGGCGCACAGGCAGCGGTCAATGGGATAGAGTCTATAATAAAAGGAGATTTTGAAGTTAAATCTATACAGGAATATACCGGTGAAAAAGAATGTGTAAGGATTGGATAGCAATTTTAGATTTTGGCTCTCAATATACGCACCTTATCGCGCGGCGCATAAGAGAAATGGGCGTATATTCTGAGATAGTGTCTTATAACACTAAGGCCCGAAACCTGTTAGCCAGAGGGCCGAAAGGAATTATCCTGTCCGGAGGACCAGCAAGTATTATTTCAGTAAAAAGCCCGGTATGTGACAAGGATGTTTTTAGTATAGGCATTCCCGTGTTAGGCATATGCTATGGCGCACAACTTATGGCAAAATTTTTGGGTGGTGCGGTGGCGAAGGCAAGAGCAAGAGAATACGGAAAGACATATCTTAAAATTAAGTCCAAGGCGAGACTATTTAAGGACTTGTCTTCAAAAGAGGTAGTCTGGATGAGCCATGGGGATAAGGTTACAAAACTGCCTACTGGTTTTAAGATAATAGGCTCAACTGATAATACCCAGATCGCAGCGATGGAAAATAGGAAAAAAAAGTTATACGGTGTACAATTTCATCCCGAGGTTGTCCATACGCCAAAAGGTAGGCTTATCTTAAGAAATTTTGTTACCGATATCGCAGGCTGCAAAAGAAGCTGGAATATGCATTCCTTTGTAAAGAACTCGATTGTGGCATTGCGTGAAAGAATCGGAAACGAGAAAGTCTTGTGTGCTTTAAGCGGAGGTGTGGATTCTTCTGTTTTAACAACGCTACTTCATAAAGCCATCGGTAAAAACTTAATCGCAGTCTTTATAGATAACGGCCTTTTGCGCAAAAATGAAGCAGAGCTTGTTAGAAAAAGGTTCAGGAGGCACTATCGTATAAACTTAAGATTTATAGATGCAGAAGATATTTTCTTAAAAAGGTTAAAAAGCGTGACAGACCCTGAGAGGAAACGCAAGATAATAGGAAAACTTTTCATAGAGGTTTTTGAAAACGAAGCAAAGAAATTGGGAAAAATTAAGTTTTTAGCACAGGGCACGCTATATCCTGATGTAATAGAATCAAGGTCTGCATTTGGCGGGCTCTCTGCGACTATAAAAACACATCACAATGTCGGTGGATTGCCCCCGCATTTAAAGTTTGAATTAATAGAGCCGCTTAAAGATTTATTTAAGGATGAGGTCAGACTCGCAGGCAAGGAGATGGGTCTTCCCGATGAAATAATAAAGAGGCATCCTTTTCCCGGACCAGGACTTGCAGTAAGAATTATAGGCCCGGTAACTGGAATGAGGCTCAATATCCTTCGTGAAGCGGACTGGATTTTGATTGATGAGATAAAAAATGCGGGCTTATACTCTAAACTCTGGCAATCATTCTGTGTCCTTTTACCAATAAAGACAGTTGGAGTAATGGGCGATGAGAGAACCTATGAAAATGTTGTTGCTATAAGGGCTGTTACCAGTGAAGATGCTATGACTGCACAGTGGGCGGACTTACCATATAAGGTGCTTGAGGGGATATCGAATCGTATCATCAATGAGGCCAAAGGTATAAACCGCGTAGTGTATGATATTTCATCTAAACCACCGAGTACAATAGAATGGGAATGAAAAAGAAATGATGATTGCGATAGTTGACTATGGCATGGGGAATTTAAGAAGTGTTTCCAAAGCCCTTGAAAGGGTGGGAGCAAAGGTAGAAGTTACCTCTGACAGCAAGAAAATAAAAAAAGCAAAGGCCGTAGTTTTACCGGGAGTAGGGGCATTTTCACAAGCTGTAGTCAATCTTGAAAAATTAAACCTTCTTTCAGTTTTAGCCGAAGTCATTGAGCTTAAGAAACCTTTTTTAGGAATTTGTCTTGGATTTCAGCTTGTCTTTACTGAAAGTGAAGAGGGCAATTGCAAGGGATTGGGTATCATTAAGGGCAGGGTAAAAAGATTTAACCTCGCTGGACTTAAGATTCCTCATATTGGATGGAACCAAATAAAAATCAAAAAATCAAAAGTAAAAATTTTTGATAGTATTCCAAATAATTCCTGCTTTTATTTTGTCCATTCTTATTATGGAGAACCGGAGGATAAGGATGTAGTTGTAGCAACGACTTCATATGGGTTGGAATTTGCCTCTGTTATTCATAAAGAAAATCTCTTTGCGGTTCAGTTCCATCCGGAGAAGAGCCACGAAATTGGTTTGCAACTTCTCAAAAACTTTGTTCGGCTGGTAGAAAGATGTTAGCCAAAAGAATTATTCCCTGTCTTGATGTTAAAGATGGGAGAGTGGTAAAGGGAATTCAGTTTCTCAATTTAAAGGATGCCGGGGACCCTGTAGAAAACGCTTCCCGATATTCCCGGGAAGGAGCTGACGAAATAGTCTTTCTGGACATCACCGCGACCATTGAGAAAAGAAAAACTATTCTGGATGTAGTAGCAAGAACTGCCGAAGAGGTTTTCATTCCCCTTACTGTTGGCGGTGGTATCAGGAATCTAAAGGATATCAGGAATCTTTTGAAGAATGGTGCGGATAAGGTTTCTATTAATACTGCTGCGGTCAAAGACCCTAATTTAATCAGAAGGGCTTCGGAAGTCTTTGGTAACCAATGTATTGTTGTAGCGATAGATGCCAAAAAGGATAAAGAAGGAAAGGAATGGAAAGTGTATATAAACTCTGGAAGGACACCAACGAATATTGATGTCAGAAAATGGGCAGAAAAAGTAGAGAGGTTGGGTGCGGGAGAAATATTGCTTACCTCAATGGATAAAGATGGGACCAAAGAAGGGTATGACCTTCCCCTTACCAGAATAATTTCTGAAATTGTTAATATCCCGGTAATTGCTTCTGGAGGTGCAGGTAGACTGGAACATCTCTATGAAGCATTTACCTTAGGAAAGGCAGATGCAGTCCTTGCTGCCTCTATCTTCCATTATGGAGAATTTTCCCTCTGGGAAACAAAAAAGTTCTTAAATAAAAAGGGAATCGGGGTAAGATTATAAATAGTAATTAACAAACTATTATTCAAAGTGCCTAAATATATCTTTGTAACTGGAGGAGTAGTCTCGAGTCTGGGCAAGGGTGTTGCCTCGGCTTCAATTGGTAAGTTGCTTGAAGCAAAAGGTCTAAAAGTCACGCTTATAAAGTGCGACCCTTATATTAACGTTGACCCGGGCACAATGAACCCCTATCAGCATGGTGAAGTTTATGTTACCGATGATGGAGCAGAGACAGATTTGGATTTGGGTCATTACGAACGCTTTACAAATGCTCGTGTAGGCAAAGATAACAACATCACCACCGGCAAAATTTACCACTCAGTTATTTCCAAGGAAAGAAAGGGAGAATATTTGGGCAAGACGGTTCAAGTAATTCCTCATATTACCGATGAAATTAAAGAAAACATCAGGAAGGTCTCACGGTTTAGCCGACTGGATGTGGTAATCGTAGAAATAGGAGGTACAGTCGGTGACATTGAAAGCCTGCCCTTCCTGGAAGCTATTAGACAAATAATCCTTGAAGAGGGCAGGAATAATGCCATCAACATCCATCTCACTCTTGTTCCATACATAAAAAGCGCTGACGAAATTAAGACAAAGCCGACACAGCACAGTGTCGGAAGACTGAGGGAAATAGGTATTCAGCCGGACATTCTTCTCTGTCGTTCAGGGGAATCTCTAAATAATGAAGTAAGGGAAAAAATAGCCTTATTTTGTAATATCGAAAAGGACGCAGTAATTCAGGCACTGGATGTAGAAAATATTTATGAAATTCCTTTGATCTTTAAAAATGAACACCTGGATGAACTTATCATCAGAAAACTTCATATGAAATGCAGGCAGGGGAATTTATCTGCTTGGCAGAAAGCTGTTGAAAGAATTAAGTCTCCTTCCGCGGAAGTGCTTATTGCCGTTGTGGGAAAATATATTACCCATCAGGATGCCTATAAATCAATTTACGAAGCTTTAATTCATGGAGGCATTGCCAATGATGCGAAGGTAAACATAAAAAAATTGGATTCAGAGAATATCTCCAAAAATGGAGGAGAAAAATATTTAAGAGATGTCCAAGGAATTCTCGTGCCAGGTGGTTTTGGGCACAGGGGTATTGAAGGAAAGATTAAGGCTGCCCGATATGCAAGAGAAAACAGAATTCCTTTTTTGGGTATCTGTCTCGGGATGCAAGTAGCGGTGATAGAATTTGCAAGAGATGTCTGTGATTTTAAAAAAGCCAATTCCACGGAATTCAATAAAAAAACACCTCATCCTGTAATCAGTTTACTGGAGGAGCAGAAAAAGATAAAAATCAAAGGCGGTACAATGCGTTTGGGAGCTTATCGATGTGAGTTAAAGCCGGGTACAAAAAGTTATAAAGCATATGGAAAAGAAGTAATTTGGGAACGCCACCGTCACCGGTACGAGTTTAATAATAAATATAAAAAGGTATTCGTTAAAAAAGGAATGATCATCAGCGGCATTTCACCTTCAAAAAATCTTGTGGAGATAATGGAGATAAAAGAACATCCCTGGTTTGCAGCCTGTCAATTTCATCCTGAGTTTAAGTCAAAACCAGATCGAGCACATCCTTTGTTTCGTGATTTTGTTAAGGCTTCTCTAAGGGGATTACAGCTTTAATTGCCGAATTAATCAAAATATTATTAATGGAGTGAGGCAGTTTAAATAAAATGTGTGGAATATTTGGGGTATACGGGCATCCTGGCGCTTCAGAGCTTGCATATTTGGGATTATATTCTTTACAGCATCGCGGACAGGAAAGTGCCGGAATTGTTACCTCTAATGGAAGAAAACTTTGTTCTCGTAAAGGGATGGGGCTTATTTCAGATGTCTTTACCAACCAGTCTTTAAACAAACTCAAGGGATATGCGGCAATCGGTCACGTGAGATATTCAACCACTGGCTCTTCTTTACTTAAAAATGCTCAGCCTTTCCTGGCAAACTATCCTGAAGGAGAGATTGCTATTGCTCACAACGGAAATCTCACTAACAGTAAAGAGTTAAGGGATAGCCTTCAAGACAGAGGTTCAATCTTTCAGACCACCACAGATTCAGAGGTTATTATACATCTTATGGCTTGCACCTCAAAAAAATCTCTTAAAGACAGGTTGATTGATGCTCTTCTCCAAATAAAAGGAGCATATAGCCTCCTTTTAATTACCGAAAAGGAAATAGTGGCAGCGAGGGACCCGAATGGTTTTAGACCGCTATGCTTGGGAAAGTTGGATAACTCTTTTGTAGTAGCTTCCGAATCCTGCGCTTTTGATATCGTTCAGGCAGAATATATCAGGGAAATTGAACCGGGTGAAATTTTAATTATAAACGAAAAAGGTCTTACTTCTCTAAGACCTTTCCCGAAAGTGCAACGATCATTGTGCATCTTTGAATTTATCTATTTTGCCAGGCCTGATTCAAAAATATTTGGAAAAAGTGTCTATCTGACGAGAAAAAGATTGGGGGAAAAACTCTATGGGGAATCTCCTGTTAAATCCGACCTGATCATACCTATTCCAGATTCAGGTAATTATGCTGCTTTAGGCTTTGCACAAAAATCCAAAATTAATTTTGAATTGGGCATCATCAGAAACCACTATATCGGAAGAACCTTCATTCAGCCTAAACAGGAGATTAGAGACTTGGATGTAAAGATAAAGCTCAATCCTGTTAAAGAGTTATTAAAAGGCAAAAGAATAACCGTAGTGGAAGATTCTATTGTCAGGGGAACAACTTCCAGGTTGAGGATGCAGAGTTTAAGACAATCTGGGGCCAAGAGGGTAGATATGCGCGTGAGCTGTCCTCCGCATCGTTTTCCCTGCTTTTATGGAATTGATTTCTCAACCCGAGGAGAACTGATTGCCTCTTCCCATTCCATAGAAGAAACCAGGAAGTTTATTGGTCTGGATTCTTTATCTTACCTGAGTTTAGAAGGAATGCTTGATGCTATGCCTCTTCCCAGAGAAAATTTCTGTGTTGCCTGTTTCAACGGAAAATATCCGATACCCATTCACCAAAAGATAAGTAAATATAGTCTGGAATGAAAGATGTATTGAGGGCGGATGGAGCAGAGTAAAAGGAGGTATCAGATGGACTTTATTTTTAGAGTTCCGGTAAGAATTATATTTGGAAGAGGCGCGGTTAAAAATGTCGGTTCAGAGGTAAAAAAATTAGGAGGCAAAAGAATTTTTCTCGTTGCCGATCACAATATTGAGAAGATTTCAAAAAGGATAAAAAACCTTCTTCTTCGGGAAGGATTAAAAGTAACAATTTTTGATGAGATTAAATCTGAACCCACTGTTGAAATTGCTGATAAAGCAACAGGCTTAGCCAAGAGGAAAAATTGTAACCTTGTAATAGGTGTTGGGGGCGGAAGTTCCATGGATATTGCCAAAGCCGTTTCAATACTGCTAACCAACAAAGGAAAGGCAAAAGATTATCAGGGTCAAAATATGGTAAAGGCTCCTGGTGTTCCAAAGATAATGATACCAACTACTGCAGGCACAGGAAGCGAGGTTACCATAACTTCTGTCCTAATTAGAGAAAAGATAAAGGCTGGTATCAATAGTCCGTATCTCTTTGCTGAATTGGCAATTCTTGATCCAACGCTCACTCTTTCTTTGCCACCCGAGGTAACAGCATCAACTGGAATGGATGCTCTTACTCATGCTATTGAAGCTTCTACCTCAAAAAGCACTTCTCCGATGGTCAATCTTTTTGCCTTTAAAGCCATTGAGCTGATCAACCAGAATTTATTAAAAGCAGTAAAAGATGGAAAAGATATAGAAGCAAGAGAGGGAATGCTTTTTGGCAGTTTACTTGCCGGTATCGCTTTAGCCAATGCTGGTGTTGGAGCGGCTCATGCTCTTGCCTATCCTCTCGGTGGAGTTTATAATATCTCCCACGGAGTAGCCAATGCACTTCTTCTTCCTGATGTGATGGACTTTAATTTGAAAAGTAATCCCAAACAATTTTATCGGATAGCTTTACTGATGGGTAAGAAAAGAGCAAAAGATGCTGTGATAGATGTCAGGGAACTCTCCAGGAAGATAAAAATAATCCAGCGCCTGAGAGACTTGAAAGTACCTAAATCAGCAATTGCAAAACTGGCAGAAGATGCGATGAAGGTTACAGGCCCCATTCTTAATAATCCTCGCAAGATTACCTTGAAGGACGCGATAAAGCTTTATCAAAAGGCTTTTTAAGGTACTGTCAAATAAGTTATGAAAGATTTCACGACTAAGTATAAGAGAAATAAGAAGCTCCCTCCCCATTGAGGGGGGAGGGATAGGGTGGGGGTGAAGAAATATAAAGAAGAACTAAAAAATAAAGCAAAAAGATTAAGGAAGAAACTAACAGAAACAGAAAAATATTTATGGAACTATTTAAGAAATAAACAAATAGATAGATTTAAATTCCGGCGTCAACAACCAATAGGTAAATACATAGTAGATTTTATAAATTTTGAGAAAAAATTAGTTATAGAAGTAGATGGTGGGCAACATTCAATTTATAAAAAGAAAGATGTTATAAGAGATAAATATCTTAAAAAAGAAGGATATAAAGTGTTAAGATTTTGGGATAATGAAGTTTTAAATAACATAGAGGGTGTTTTAGAGATGATAATAAATAATCTTTCACCCTCACCTAAATCCTCTCCCCTCAAGGGAGAGGATAAAGAGAATAGTTAATCAAGGATTTTGACAGTACGCTTTTTAATAAAGGGAGAAAAAATGCCGGGAAACGAATTAATTGGTAAAGAAGAGGAATCTCAAGTAGCCGATGTTATGAAAAGAGGTGTCCTTTTTCGCTATGGATTTGAGAAGAGAAGGGAAAATATTTTTAAGGTTGCGGAGTTTGAAGAGAAGTTTGCCAGATACATCGGGGCAAAATATGCTCTTGCAGTCTCTTCGGGAACGGCTGCTTTGAGAGTAGCATTGGCTGCCCTTAATATAGAGAAGGGTGACGAAGTAATCACATCTGCTTTTACTTTTATTGCTACCATTGAAGCAATTGCTGAAGCAGGTGCCGTCCCCGTGCTGGCTGAAGCAGACAGTTCCTTTAATCTTGACCCTGAAGACCTTGAAAAAAAGATTACTGAGCGGACAAAAGCAGTTATTCCTGTTCATATGTTTGGGGTATCTGCAGAAATGGATGAAATTATGGAAATTGCAAAAAAACATAATCTTAAAGTTATTGAGGATAATGCAGAAGCCTGTGGTGGCTCTTATAAAGGTAAAAAACTGGGTACTATCGGAGATATTGGTTGTTTTAGTTTTGACTATGTCAAGATGATTACCACCGGTGAAGGAGGTATGGTCGTTACCGACAATGAGAATCTTTACAAGGAAGCAATTTATTATCATGACCATGGCCACAGCCACAAACCAAATACTCCTCGCGGAGAAGAAGGTAGAGTCCATGCCGGATTTAATTATCGCATGGGAGAGTTACAAGGAGCTATCGGCATCGCCCAACTTGCCAAACTTGACGATATGATTAGAGAACAAAGAAAGCATAAAACCCATTTGAAAGAAAGAATTTCTTTAATTAAAGGAATGAATTTTAGAAAAATTCCTGACCCTAATGGTGATATTGGCGCCTTCCTCTTCATTTACCTGCCAGACAAGGAGAAAAGAGAAAGGTTTGAAAAGGTCTTAACGGAGGAAGGCGTTGAGACAGGAGTTTTTGCTTACTGGCACTATTTTTCTAATGTTGACCCTTCTGCTTATATGAGAAAAGAGGTAAGAATAGAGATGAACGGACAGACCGAGGACCTCGTTAACAGGGCTGTGCTCTTTCCTATTTCTGTGCGCCAGAGCGAGCAAGATTTAGAAAATATTGTTCGGGGAATAAAAAAGGCATCTTCTGTTATTTAAAAGCATCGGAATTTCAATAATTCCGATGATTAAAGGTCTTTATCTTAAACTTAAAGTTTACCTAAAGGAATATGCAAAGGATTTTGATTTGGACCTTAGAAAAATCCTGAGAGAGAAATTTATGAAATTGTTACCCTGCACAATCCGACCATATGGAAAACTCTATGCTTATTAAAATTTGACAAAAGATATCTATGTAATAGAGTATACTCAGAAACCACCCCTTCTTTATTGGCGGCCAATTTCATCCCGAATTTAAGTCCAAACCTCTTTCTCTCACCCTCTCTTTAGCGCCTTTATCAAAGCCTCATTAAAAAGGGATAAACATATTTAACAATTGATTAAAAACTGTGTTATAATATGTGGAGAAATTAGGGAAATTAAGACTGAAGTAATTGAGGGACTTTACAATAACCTCAAAGGAAAAGAAATGCGGGAATGGACTGTGAAAAATGTGAAAGCGGTGAACCGAGAGAAAATTTACCAGCAGTTTAAATGAAGATTCTGGTTCTATCGGATGGTATCCGAGGAAACTTAAATCAATCCTTAGGAATTGCAGAAAGAATCAAAGGAAGCGAAATAAAGATTATTGAGCCGAAATATAAAGGTCCTACTTATCGCTTAACTCAGGGAAGAAAGGGGAGGTATAAATTTTTAGCCAAGGTTTCCGCCCTCCTCTACCCTCTGCTCATTCCTAAACTAACAAATTTCTATTTAAGAATAATATTAACCCCTGAGTCTTACCAAAAATTACCTAAAGGTTCATCTAATTTTATTATCTCGGCTGGCTCAACAATGGCGCCATTAAATCTACTTCTGGGAAGAATTTATAAGGCGAAGAAAATTGTTTGTATGAATCCTCCGTTTCTGGGGACAAGATATTTTGATCTTGCCATTATTCCCGAGCATGACTATCGGAGAATGCATTTTTTAAAGAAGCCAAAAAATCTTCTCATCACTACAGGTAGCTCTAATAGAATTAATCTTGAAAACTTGAAAGAGGAGGCCGAAGAATTGAATAAAAAGATAAAGTGTCAGAGCAAAGTAAAAATAGGCATTCTTTTGGGAGGAGACGACCAAAACTACCATATTTCAAAGGAATGGACAAAAGTCTTCTTGGAAGGGATGAAAAAATTTACAGAAAGGGTAAATGGTGATATTCTTTTGACTACGAGCAGAAGAACCTCGCCCGAAGTAGAAAATCTCTGCAAAGAGATGCTTTCTTCCTGGCAGAGATGCAAACTTTTAGTTATTGCCAATGAGACGGGAGAAAACCCGGTCCGAGGAATGCTGGGATTATGTTCAATAATCTTTACTACCGAGGATAGCATTGCGATGAGTTCAGAGGCAGCAAGTTCCCCGGCAACGACCGTGGTGATGAAAGTAGGAAGGAAAAACAAAAAACATCTTGCCTTTGATGAAACCTTTAAAAATCTTTCCCAAGGCGGGTATATTCATCTTATTTCAAAAGAACAAATGCCAGAACTTTACAAAATCGCTTTACAACTTCTTTCCCAACCTACTAAAATATTAAATGAGACCGAAAAAGCGGCACAAGCAGTGAGAAAATTATTATGAAAGTTATTGGAGTAATTCCGGCAAGGTTTAATTCTACGCGGTTCCCCGGCAAAGTTTTAGCCAATCTCCGGGGAAAGCCGATTATCCAACATGTTTACGAAAGGGCGAAGAAAGCAAAAAGATTGGATGAAATCCTTATCGCCACCGACGATGAAAGAGTTTTCAAGGTAGCCGAAAAATTCGGAGCAAAAGTAGTAATGACCTCCAAAGAGCATCTCACCGGAACCGACAGAGTTAGCGAAGCAGTAAAAAAACTTAAAGCGGAAATCGTTATTAACATTCAGGCTGATGCTCCACTCATTAATCCTTTAATGATTGATAAAGTAGCAGAGGTTCTGTTGGATGACTCAAATCTGATTATGGCAACCTTGATGAAAAGGATTGAGAAAAAGGGAGAACTTTGCAACCCCAACATAGTAAAAGTAGTGACGGATAGCCAAGGATTTGCGCTCTATTTTTCCCGTTCTCCGATTCCTTATGCAAAAAATAATTTTATCTCTTATAAACATATCGGAGCCTATGGTTACCGGAGAAAATTTCTGCTTATTTTCGTTCAATTATCTCGTTCTCCTTTAGAAAAAATAGAAAATTTAGAACAATTACGTGCCCTGGAAAATGGCTACAAAATAAAGATGATTGAAACCGATGATGATATGATTGAAATAGACACCGAAGAGGATCTAATAATGGCTAAGAAATTCATCTCGAATATGTAGTACAGGGATTTTGAAGCAGGGTATTTATTGGACATTTTATAACCAAACTTACTTAAAGTCAATTTTTATCGGTCGGCCATTTAACCAAGATAAAGCGGGAGAGTACCCCGCTTTTTCCATTTT
>Ga0100380_10005333_pt1 | contig 13307 bp, 27 predicted proteins | sample CryGeymeta201504_FD_80417 | JGI IMG/M metagenome (GOLD analysis project Ga0100380, IMG submission 80417) | Groundwater microbial communities from Crystal Geyser aquifers in Utah, USA - Crystal Geyser metaG 2015-04 | ecosystem: Environmental > Aquatic > Deep subsurface > Groundwater | place... | reverse complement strand
TTCGTTATAGTCAACCAGCTCCATGATACACATTTCTGCGTTATCCCCCAACCGGTTACCGGTTTTCAGGATTCGGGTGTAACCACCCGGGCGATCGGCTATTTTGGCAGAAATTTCACGGAATAATTCCGATACGGCATCTTTATCCTGCAAATAACTGAATACAACCCTGCGAGAATGTGTTGTATCGTCTTTTGCTTTTGTAATTAACGGTTCAACGTACATGCGTAGAGCTTTTGCTTTGGCGAGCGTGGTTGAAATTCTCTTGTGAATCATAAGAGAACTGGCCATGTTTGCCAGCATCGCTTTCCGATGCGCAGTTTTTCGGCCTAAATGATTTACTTTTTTATTATGTCTCATTACTACTTACTCCTTGTCCAGTTTATACTTCGAAATATCCATTCCAAAATTTAACCCCATATTATCCAAAAGGTCGTCTAACTCGGTTAGCGATTTCTTACCAAAGTTTCTGAATTTTAACAGGTCGTTGCGGTTATAGGTTACCAAATCGCCTAATGTATCAACATCGGCGGCTTTTAAACAATTTAATGCACGAACTGATAAATCCATGTCAACCAGTTTGGTTTTCAGGAGCTGACGCATGTGAAGTACTTCCTCGTCGAATTCTTCATTTGCAAATTTTTCGTCAGAATCGATGGTAATCTTTTCGTCGGAAAATAACATGAAATGATAAATCAGGATTTTGGCAGCTTCTTTCAATGCTTCTTTTGGTTGAACGGAACCTTCAGTATGAATTTCGATCAACAACTTTTCGTAGTCTGTTTTCTGTTCAACGCGAAAATTTTCGACAGAATATTTCACCGATTTTATTGGGGTGAAAATTGAATCAATAGCTATTACGCCAAATTCTGCCTCTGCAGGTTTATTTTCAACCGAAGGTACATATCCGCGACCTTTACTGATAGTGATTTCCATCTGTAATTTTACGTCGGGCTCCATCCTGCAAATAACCAGTTTGGGGTTCAACACCCTGAAACCGGTCATGAACTTGTTAATATCGCCGGCGGTAAATTCTTCCTGACCAGTAATAGTTATCGAAACTTTCTCACTGTCGAAATCGTCAACTTCGTTTTTAAACCGAATCTGCTTCAGATTAAGGATAATATCGGTTACATCTTCAATAACACCTTTAATCGTAGAAAATTCATGGTCAACACCTTCAATTTTAAAAGTGGTAATTGCATACCCTTCGAGTGATGATAGCAAGATTCGACGTAATGCGTTACCGATTGTTATCCCGTAACCGGGCTCCAGCGGGCGAAACTCGAATTTTCCGATTTTATTATCGGATTCTAACATAATCACCTTGTCAGGCTTTTGGAATGCTAATATTGCCATAATGACCTTATAAATTAATTATTTTGAATACAACTCCACGATTAGTTGTTCTTTGATATTTTCAGGTATTTCACCGCGTTCAGGACGATTCAGAAATTTTCCGGCCATCTGATCGTTGGCCCATTCCAGCCACTCGTAACGAGTGCTCCTGCGCGAATGCAATGAGTCTGTAATTTCTTCCATTGCCTTTGATTTTTCCCTGACTCCGATTACGTCGCCTGGTTTCACCAAATACGAAGGAATATTTACAACATTTCCATTAACCACTATATGTTTGTGCGAAACAAACTGACGGGCGGCTGCCCGTGTTTTAGCAATACCCAGACGGAAAACCACGTTGTCGAGCCTCGATTCGAGGAGCTGCAACAACACTTCTCCGGTTACGCCTTTCGAAGCTTGTGCTTTGTGGAACAAGCCCCGGAACTGACTTTCCAGGATTCCGTAGGTATATTTTGCCTTTTGTTTTTCTCTTAACTGCAGACCATATTCAGATTTTTTCCTCCGTTTCGACGATAACCCGTGCATTCCGGGAGGATAATTTTTATGTTCGAATACTTTGTCTGGTCCGAATATCGGCTCACCGAATTTACGGGCTATTTTTGATTTTGGTCCTCTATATCTTGCCATAACCTTTTCGTTTTAAAATTAAACACGACGTCTTTTAGCCGGGCGGCAACCGTTGTGCGGTAGCGGAGTTGCATCAACAATTTCAGTAACCTGCAAGCCAATGGTGGCCATTGCCCTGATTGCCGATTCGCGGCCGTTGCCCGGGCCTTTTACGAATACTTTTACTTTACGAAGTCCAAGGTCATACGCTGTTTTTGAACACTCTTCAGAAGCAACCTGTGCTGCGTACGGAGTATTCTTTTTAGAACCACGGAATCCTTTTTTACCCGCTGACGACCACGAGATTACCTCGCCATTCATATTGGTCAGCGTAACAATAATATTGTTGAAAGATGAGTGCACATGAGCCATTCCATTGGCTTCAACCACCACAACCCTCTTTTTGTTTGTAACTGTTTTTTTTGCCATAATTCAAAATCCTTATTTAGTGGCCATTTTTTTATTAGCAACAGTTTTACGTTTTCCTTTACGGGTACGGGAATTGTTCTTGGTACTTTGCCCTCGCACCGGTAAACCGATACGGTGACGAATACCCCGATAACAACCGATGTCCATCAGTCGTTTAATGTTCATTTGAACTTCGGAACGCAATTCACCCTCAACTTTGAAGCTGTTATTAATTACTGTACGAACAGCTGCGAACTGATCATCGTCCCAATCCTGTACTTTAAGGTCTTTGTCAACGCCTGCTTCGCTTAAAACAGAGTTTGCCCTGCTGCGTCCAATACCGTAAATATAGGTAAGCGCTATTTCACCTCTTTTATTATTTGGAATATCAACACCAACAATACGTGCCATAAATTTTTAATTTTTCAGATTAATTATCCCTGACGTTGTTTAAACTTAGGGTTCTTTTTATTAATCACATATAAACGCCCCTTCCTGCGAATAATTTTGCAGTCGGCGCTCCGTTTTTTAATTGAAACACGAGTTTTCATTTTAATGATCTTTAGTTTTTGTATCTAAATGTAATTCTACCTTTAGTTAAATCATAGGGAGACATCTCCACCTTTACTTTATCGCCAGGCAATATTTTAATATAATGCATCCTCATTTTACCTGAAATATGACCTGTTATTATATGACCATTTTCCAGTTCAACTCGAAACATGGCATTCGACAATGCCTCTATTATGGTTCCATCTTGTTCTATAGATGATTGTTTTGCCATAAATACTTTTAATTTCTGCCTTTAATAAATTAATGTGTGGTTTAAACCTCTTTTTCACTAATTACATTGAACCACCTGCACGGCCTTTTATACGGCCTGATTTCATCAAACCATCATAGTGGCGCATCAACAAGTGACTTTCAATTTGCTGTAAAGTATCTAACACAACCCCTACCAGAATCAGCAGCGATGTTCCGCCGTAAAACAGGGCGAAAGACTGGTTAATTCCGATTAACATTGCAAATGCCGGAAGAATAGTTACCAGCCCCAGAAAAATAGATCCGGGAAGGGTAATTCTCGACATGATAGTGTCAAGATACTCAACGGTTCTTTTACCGGGTTTGATACCAGGAATAAAACCGCCATTCTTTTTCATATCTTCTGCCATTTGCGTTGGATTAATAGTAATAGCCGTGTAAAAATACGTAAAAGCCACTACTAAAAGGAATTGTGATAAATTGTACCAAACCCCGGTGATGTTTGTAAGAGCAGCCGCAACACCACGGAGGTTTTCAGAATTAGCAACACCAACAAGTGTAATTGGCACCATCATGATTGCCTGGGCAAAAATAATGGGCATAACACCAGCGGCATTCACTTTCAGAGGAATGTACTGACGTACTCCGCCATACTGTTTGTTACCTACAATCCGTTTTGCATACTGCACTGGTATTTTGCGGGTTCCCTGAACCAACAGAATAGATGCCATGAAAACCAGAAACAGGATAACCCACTCCACAAGGAACATAACCAATCCACCACCCTGCTGATTGATGCGGGAAGCAAATTCCTGCACAATCGCCTGCGGTAAACGGGCAATAATACCAATCATAATAATAAGTGAAATACCATTACCAATGCCTTTATCGGTAATACGTTCGCCTAACCATAGAACAAACATCGAACCAGCCGTTAATATTACAATGGAAGGAAGTGAAAACCATATTCCTGACATTGCAAAAGCTGAATCGGGCAACTGCATATTAAGATTAGCCAGATATGCCGAAGCCTGAGGAATTAAAATTAACACGGTTAAGTACCGGGTAATCTGATTGATTTTCCTCCTGCCTGACTCACCCTCTTTCTGCAACCTCTGGAAATAGGGTACTGCGATTCCCATCAACTGAATCACAATTGAGGCAGATATGTACGGCATAATTCCTAAAGCAAAGATTGAGGCCTGAGCAAACGCCCCTCCCGAAAACATATTAATCAAGCCCAACAAACCATCGGAAGTTTGCGATTGCAGATTTTCCAATTGGGCAGGATCGATTCCCGGAAGCGAAACAAACGAGCCTAACCTGTATATTAACAGGAGAAACAAGGTTGTTCCGATGCGAAATCTAAGATCTTCAATCTTGTATATATTCTTTAGGGTCTCTATAAATCGTTTCATTACGGTTTAAAGTATTTCTGTGGTTCCTTGTACTTTTTCTATTGCTTCTTTGGCACTTTTTGAAAAGGCATGCGCTTTAACTTCCAGTTTGGCGGTTAAATTTCCGCCTCCCAGAATTTTAATCCTGTCTTTTCTTTTTGCCACACCTGCCGAAATCAGGAATTCCCTGTCAATAACCGATGTGTTCCGTTTTTCAGCTAATTTCTGAATATCCTCAAGGTTGATTGCGTTATATTCAACCCTGTTGATATTTTTAAAACCCGATTTTGGAACAACGCGTTGCAAAGGCATCTGTCCGCCTTCGAAACCTATTTTTTTGGAATAACCCGATCTTGACTTTTGTCCCTTATGTCCACGGGTTGAAGTACCGCCACGGCCTGAACCCTGACCTCTTCCAATTCGTTTCTGGGATGTTGTTGATCCTTCCGCAGGTTGTAAGTTATTTAAATTCATATTTTCAGATATTTGAAATATTAATTAACTTCTTCAACACTAATTAAATGACTCATTTTGTTAACCATGCCAACAATCTGAGGAGTAGCTTCGTGAATAACCGGACGGTTTAATTTTTTTATACCTAACGCTTCCAAAGTTAATTTTTGGCGTTTAGTTGAACCGATACTACTTTTTACTTGTGTAATTTTTATTTTAGCCATAACTGTGTTATCCTTTAAAAACTTTTTCCAATGAAACACCTCTGTGCTGGGCTACTGTATATGCATCGCGTAACTCAAGTAAAGCAGCCATGGTTGCTTTAACAAGGTTATGAGGATTTGAGGAACCTTTCGATTTGGCCAGAATATCATGAATTCCAACACTTTCCAACACTGCGCGCATTGCGCCCCCTGCCTTAACACCGGTACCCGATGTAGCTGGTTTGAGCAGCACGTTTGCACCGCCAAATTTTGCAGTTTGTTCGTGTGGGATAGTTCCATGAACAACAGGAATTTTCACCAGGTTCTTTTTAGCTGCATCCACCCCTTTCGAGATGGCTGTTGTTACTTCGCTTGCTTTTCCGAGGCCCCAACCTACAATTCCGTCTTCGTTACCAACCACTACAATTGCAGAGAAACTAAATGTACGTCCTCCCTTTGTAACTTTTGTAACACGGTTAATGGCTACCAACCTGTCTTTTAATTCGAGGTCGCTTGTTTTTACTTTATTGCTAATATTCGCCATAATTTGATTAGAATTTAAGGCCACCATCGCGGGCGGCGTCAGCTAATTGTTTTACTCTACCATGGTACAGGTATCCGTTTCTGTCGAATACAACCGCACTTATTCCGGCAGCCAGTGCTTTTTCGGCAACTAATTTACCCACCAATGCTGCTTTTTCAGTTTTTGTACCTTCAGCGCCAGCGATTTCCTTTGCTTTCGATGAAGCGTTTAAAAGAGTAACTCCTTTTACATCATCGATTAATTGAGCATAAATTTCATTGTTACTTCTGAATACACTCAAGCGTGGACGATCGGCTGTACCTGATACTATTTTGCGCACGCGCATTTTAATTTTTGTGCGCCTCTCTAATTTTGTTAATGCCATAATAATTAAATTATTAAGAAATTATTTTGAAGAGGTTTTACCAGCCTTACGCCTTAATTCTTCACCAACAAACTTAATACCTTTTCCTTTGTAAGGTTCGGGCATACGGAATGATCTGATTTTTGCAGCAACCTGACCAATTAATTGTTTGTCGTTACTTGTTAAGGTAATGATTGGGTTACTTCGTTTATCGGATTTGGCTTCAACTTTTACTTCAGGAGGAACCTGTAAATAAATGTGGTGGGCAAAACCCAAAACAAGGTCGAGTACGCCATTCTGAACAACTTCGGCCCTATAACCAACACCTACCAATTCAAGCTTTACTTCGTATCCTTTTGACACTCCCTCAACCATGTTGTTGACTAAAGACCGGTAGAGGCCGTGCATTGATTTCTGGCTTTTTTCATCGCCTGCCCTTTTTAATTCAACGGTTCCGTTTTCAATGGTAACCGAAATATTCGGGTCAACTTTTTGAGACAATTCTCCAAGAGGGCCTTTTACGGTGACCACATTTTCGTCGCTCACCTTAACCTGCACCCCTACCGGAACTGTAACGGGTAATTTACCTATTCTTGACATGACTTTCCTCCTATTAATACACGTAACATAATACTTCTCCACCGATATTCAGTTCTTTGGCTTCCTTATCGGTAACCACACCTTTCGAGGTTGAGATAATTGCTATGCCTAAACCGTTTAAAACTCGCGGAATACTATCGCTATCGCAGTACTGGCGTAATCCGGGTTTACTTATGCGCTCCAGCGCTTTTATTGCAGATATTTTTGTCTCAGGGTTGTATTTCAATGCAATTTTAATATTCCCCTGGTAACCAACCTCTTCTTCGAATTTATAATTCAGAATATAACCTTTTTCTTTTAGAATTTTGGTTATTTCCTTTTTTAAGCCCGAAGCGGGTACGTCAACCACACGGTGTTTTGCTTGAATTGCATTTCTTAACCTTGTGAGATAGTCTGCTATTGGATCTGTTACTTTACTCATTATTTCAAGTTCTTTAATCAATTACCAACTTGCCTTTTTAACTCCCGGAATAAGGCCTTCGGAGGCCATTTCCCTAAAATCAATCCTGCTGATTCCGAATTGGCGCATATATCCTTTAGGTCTTCCGGTTAATTTGCACCTGTTGTGCAAACGAACTTTCGACGAATTTTTTGGTAGTTTTTGTAAACCTGTCCAATCGCCTTCGGCCCTGAGTTTGGCACGTTTTTCGGCATATTTCTCAACTAATTTTGCACGTTTAACTTCGCGTGCTTTCATTGATTCTTTAGCCATTACTTAGTTCTTTTTTACGTTTTTAAATGGTAAACCTAATTCTTTTAACAGTGCAAAACCTTCTTCATCGGTTTTGGCAGTGGTAACGAAGGTAATGTTCATCCCGTTTATCTTGCTTACTTTGTCCAGAACGATTTCCGGAAAAACAATTTGTTCGGGAATGCCGAGTGTGTAGTTACCCCTTCCGTCCATTTTGCTTTCAATACCGCGGAAATCGCGGATACGTGGCAGCGCCACGGCAATTAAACGGTCGAGGAATTCATACATCTGGTCGCGACGCAATGTAACACGCACGCCAATGGGCATTTTTCTCCTCAGTTTAAAATTAGAGATGTCTTTTTTCGACAAGGTTTGAACGGCTTTCTGCCCTGCAATCATTGTCATTTCGGTTGTTGCCACATCAATCAGCTTTTTATCGGCAATTGCTGAGCCAACCCCCTGGTTAAGTACAATCTTTTCTAATTTCGGAACCTGCATCACAGAAGAGTAATCGAACTCATTCTTTAATGTCGGAATTATTTCTTCCTGATATTTCTTTTTAAGAGTGGGTATGTGAGCCATTACTTAATCTCCTCTCCTGATTTTTTGGAAAAACGAACTAATTTACCTTGGTCATTCAATCTTCTGCCAACACGAGTTGCAGCGCCAGCTTTGGCGTCGAACAGCATGAGGTTTGAGATGTGCACAGATGCTTCTTTTTCGATGATACCTCCCTGCGGGGATGCCGCATTGGGTTTGGTATGTTTTTTCATCAGATTAACACCTTCAACGATTGCTCTTTCTGTTTTTGTGATAATTTCGAGTACACGGCCTTTTTTGCCTTTGTTGTTCCCTGCAATCACAACCACAGTGTCACCTTTCTTTATGTGTAATTTTTTTTGCATTTCAAGCTTTTTTCTAATTACAATACTTCTGGCGCGAGAGAAATGATTTTCATATTCTTATCGCGCAATTCACGAGCTACCGGGCCGAATATACGTGTTCCACGCATTTCGTTTGCGGCGTTTAAAAGCACAACGGCATTGTCGTCGAAACGAATGTAAGAACCGTCGGCACGACGATTTTCTTTTTTCGTACGAACTACAATAGCACGCGATACTGCGCCTTTTTTTACATCGGCTCCCGGCATGGCACTTTTAACAGCAACAATAATAGTGTCGCCCAAAGTTGCATAACGCTTCCTGGTTCCGCCTAAAACGCGGATACACAAAACCGTTTTTGCTCCACTATTGTCGGCTACCGAACATCTTGATTCTTGTTGTATCATTATTACTTAGCTCTTTCAATTATTTCAACTAATCTCCAACACTTTGATTTGCTGAGCGGACGTGTTTCCATAATCCGCACTTTATCACCAGTGTTGCAGGTATTACTCTCGTCGTGGGCATGGAATTTTGTTGTTTTGTTAACGAACTTACCATAAATTGGGTGTTTTACTTTACGTTTAACAGCCACAATGATTGATTTGTCCATTTTATCGCTGACAACAACCCCGACTTTCTCTTTCCTGAGATTTCTCACTTGATTTTCTTCCATCGTGAATTAATTCTGATTTTCTTTTAATTCTCTTTCGCGAAGAACAGTTTTCAACCTTGCGATATCCCTTTTACTAACCTGAATTTTCATCGGGTTGTCAAGCGGACTTACTGCATGGTTTAATTTCAGGCGTACAAGGTTTTCTTTTTCTACCTGTAACTTTTCGACGATTTCTTTCACCGTCAGTTCTTTGATTTCAGTAGTTTTCATTATTCACCTTTTTGTTCTTCAACATAATCACGTCTAACAATAAACTTTGTTTTCACCGGCAGTTTCTGAGCTGCTAATCTTAAAGCTTCCTTGGCCATTTCGAACGAAACGCCTTCAGCTTCAATAATTATACGGCCCGGAGTTACCGGAGCTACGAAAGCTTCAGGAGCGCCTTTACCTTTACCCATACGAACTTCTGCTGGTTTTTTGGTAATGGGTTTATCGGGAAAAATCCGTATCCAAATTTGTCCTTGTCGTTGCATATATCGTGTTACCGCAACCCTCGCTGCTTCAATCTGACGACCGGTAATCCACTCTTCTTCCAACGACTTTATTCCAAATGAACCGAAAGCTAACTGATTGCCTCTTTGGGCATTGCCTTTCATCCGGCCCTTTTGTACTCTTCTAAATTTTACCTTTTTTGGCTGTAACATCGTATTTACTTTCTGAGTGTTAAACCACTATTTTCTTCTACGTCCACGGTTACCGCCACCAGCATTTGCCGGTTTTTCCCTTCGTTCGCCACCAGCGGTTCCTGGTTTCTGACCGAAGTTTGGCGAAAGATCGCGGACTCCATATACCATACCTTTACAAATCCAGACTTTTACACCAATAAGCCCGGTTTTGGTATTTGCTTCTGCCAATGCGTAATCAATATCTGCACGCAAAGTATGAAGCGGGGTACGGCCATCTTTATACATTTCAGAACGAGCCATTTCTGCTCCATTTAACCTACCCGAAACCAATACTTTGATTCCTTCGGCTCCCATTCGCATGGTTGAAGCAATGGCCATCTTTGTAGCCCTGCGGTAAGCAATTTTACCTTCGATTTGCCTTGCGATATTGATTGCAACAATTTTGGCATCGAGTTCAGGACGTTTGATCTCGAAAATGTTGATCTGAACTTCTTTACTGGTAATTTTCTTTAATTCTTCCTTCAGCTTGTCAACTTCCTGACCGCCTTTACCAATAATAATTCCGGGGCGTGAAGTATGCACTGTGATAGTGATTAACTTCAGGGTACGCTCAATTACAATTTTCGATATACTGGCTTTTGCCAAACGCGCATTCAGGTATTCCCTGATTTTTGTGTCTTCAACCAGTTTATCACCATAATCGTCGCCACCGAACCAGTTTGAGTCCCATCCTTTAATGAACCCCAAACGATTTGAAATCGGATTTACTTTTTGTCCCATGAATTACGAATTAAGATTTTCTTCAACAACACTTACTTTCCTGTCAACGTAAATTGTTACGTGATTCGAGCGTTTTCTGATGCGATGGGCACGGCCCTGGGGAGCCGGACGTAACCTTTTCAGAATTCTTCCTGAATCTACCATAATCGTTTTTACAACAAGTTCATTTTCCTCTAAACGAACTCCTTCATTTTTAGCCTGCCAATTGGCAACGGCCGAAAGAAGAAGTTTCTCCACCCGGTTTGATGCTTCTTTTGAAGAGAACTTCAAAACATCCAACGCTTTGTTCACCTCCATGCCGCGAACCAAATCGGCTACAAGCCTCATTTTTCTTGGAGATGTAGGGCAGTTTTTCAAAACAGCAAAATATTGTTGTTTTTTTTCTTCTTTTCTTTTGTCAGCTGCTAGTCTTTTTCTGGCACCCATTGTCTTTTCTTTTTAAAATTAATGGCAATTATGCCTTACCTCTTTTTATTACCGGCATGCCCCCTGAATGTACGTGTTGGCGCAAATTCGCCGAGTTTATGGCCTACCATGTTTTCGGTAACATAAACCGGAATGAATTTATTTCCGTTGTGTACTGCAATCGTATGGCCAACAAAATCAGGAGAAATTACTGATGCCCTGGCCCATGTTTTTACTACCGATTTCTTGTTGGTTTCGTTTAGTGCCAACACTTTTCTTTCGAGTTTAAAATCGATAAAAGGACCTTTTTTTAATGAACGACTCATAATTTATTCCTCTTTTTTATTTTTTCCTGCGTTCTACAATATATCTGTTGGAAGCCTTTTTCGGCGAGCGGGTTTTGTAACCTTTTGCCAAAAGTCCTTTGCGTGATCTTGGATGACCACCCGATGCACGACCTTCGCCACCACCCATTGGGTGATCAACCGGGTTCATTACAACACCACGAACACGTGGCCTTCTTCCCAACCACCTTGAACGACCGGCTTTACCCGATTTTTCGAGGTTATGTTCTGTATTTCCAACAGTACCCACTGTAGCCCTGCAGGACGTAAGTACCATACGAGATTCGCCTGATGGTAATTTCAAAATTGCGAATTTTCCATCACGTGAGGTCAGTTGTGCATAAGCACCTGCACTACGAGCCATAACACCCCCTTGTCCGGGGTGTAATTCAATGTTGTGAACCAAAGTACCAAGAGGTATTTCAGCAAGGGGAAGTGTATTTCCAATTTCAGGGTCAATGCCCGAACCGCTTTTGATCGTTTGGCCAACTTGCAACCCGTTAGGCGCCACGATATAACGTTTTTCACCGTCTTCATAATAAAGAAGTGCAATGCGTGCGGTACGGTTTGGATCGTACTGAATTGAATCGACAATAGCTGCAATTCCGTCTTTTTCGCGTTTAAAGTCGATAATACGGTATTTACGTTTATGTCCCCCACCTATATACCTCATTGTCATACGGCCCTGGTTATTTCTACCTCCAGTTTTCCGTATGGGTTCTAACAATGATTTTTCAGGCGTAGATGCAGTAATAGTATCAAAGGCGCCAATAATTTTGTGCCTTTGACCCGGTGTTACTGGTTTTAATTTTCTTACTGCCATTTTATATTAAATATTACTATAAAAGTCAATACTTTGTCCTTTTTCCAAGGTAACAATTGCTTTTTTGTAAGCGTTTGTTTTTCCGGTTATTACACCGCCTTTGGTAAATCTGGACTTTACTTTGCCGCCATGAACCAGGGTATTCACATCGGCAACAGTAACGCTGTAAAGGCTTTCAACGGCCTTTTTAATTTGTGGTTTTGTTGCATTCCGTATTACCATGAAACCATAACGGTTCAACCGTTCGGCCTGCTGGGTCATTTTTTCGGTAACTAATGGTTTTATTAAAATATCCATTTCTTTTAAGCCTTAAAGTTTAAATGCTTCCTCTATTTTATTCACAGAACCTTCCAGGATAACAATTGTTTTTGCATTTAGTATCTGGTAAGTATTTAATTCAGAAGCAGTTACAACCGATACGTCCTTCAAATTTCTGGAGGACAAATATATACTATTATTTTCGACTGGTAAAACGAAAAGCGACTTTTTATCAGCAATTTGCAAATTTGTTCTGAGCGCCACGATTTCCCTGGTTTTTGGAGATTCTAAGTTAAAATCCTCGAGTACCAGAATACTGTTTTCAGTAGCTTTATAAGTCAAGGCCGATTTCCTTGCCAGTTGTTTTACTTTTTTGTTCAGCTTAAACTCGTAATTGCGAGGACGCGGACCAAACATGGTGCCACCACCACGGAACAATGGCGATTTAATACTACCTGCACGTGCTCCACCAGTACCTTTTTGCTTCTTTATTTTGCGGGTACTACCCGAAACTTCAGCACGTTCTTTTGATTTACTGGTTCCCTGCCGCTGATTGGCCATGTATTGTTTTACATCGAGGTAAATTGCATGGTCGCTTGGCTCAATACCGAAAATCTCGTCGTTTAAAACAACTTTTCTTCCGGTTTCTTTTCCTTCCTTATTTAGTACGCTTAATTCCATTGTTTCCTCAGCATTAAATATGAACCCTTGGCGCCGGGTACTGAACCCTTTACCACAATTAAATTCTTTTCAGGAATAATTTTAATGATCAGCAGGTTTTCAATTGTCACGGTTTTTCCGCCATCTCTTCCAGCCATTCTCATTCCCTTAAACACACGCGAAGGCCATGATGATGCACCGATTGAACCTGGTGCACGCAACCTGTTGTGCTGTCCGTGTGTGGCATCGTTTACCCCTCGGAAACTGTGCCTTTTTACTACTCCCTGGAAACCTTTTCCTTTTGAAACTCCTTCAACATCAACATAATCATTTTCATGAAAAACATTAACATTAATTTCTTGTTCCCACTCTTATGTTTCCTGATAGGTTTTTGCAAACTTAACTCTCTTTTTCTTGGGTGTTGTCCCGCCTTTTTTAAAATGGCCCAACTCTGCTTTTGTCGTGTGTTTTTCTTTTTTGTCGCCGTA
>Ga0100380_10005328_pt1 | contig 13311 bp, 9 predicted proteins | sample CryGeymeta201504_FD_80417 | JGI IMG/M metagenome (GOLD analysis project Ga0100380, IMG submission 80417) | Groundwater microbial communities from Crystal Geyser aquifers in Utah, USA - Crystal Geyser metaG 2015-04 | ecosystem: Environmental > Aquatic > Deep subsurface > Groundwater | place: USA... | reverse complement strand
TAAGATTATAAATCCCAAACCCAATTAAATTGAGGACAAACAGCCCAATAATGAGCTTGTTTGTAATCGAAAATCGAATAATGGAGTCTAACATGAAAGGTCTCCGTTTTAAATAAGTGTTAAAAAATTGAAGTCAATGGATCACACGATAATTCTAATGAAATAATAAAATCTTTAATTTCATCTAAAAAATAGTATGACTTGCTTTTTTTAAATCTAAAAGAGAAGTGTACAGATTAGATTAGGCTTTTGGGGGATGCCAAACACTTGAATTAAAAGGAAGGGTAGGTTGAGAATCGTTAACGATTTGAATAGAAATAGAAGAAAAATTCAGGAAGTGCTCGTAATTGATAGAAAACTCTATTTCAGTAGAAACGATTGAAATGGAAACTTGTTGATCAGGATTTCTGAAAGGCAATTGCATATCTCGAGCCACATCATCATCGTAAACTAAACCCTCCAAATAATGAATAGACACAAATTCAACCAAGCTTAAGTGTTCATTTTCTTCTAAATGTTCATAATAATGATCGATTAAAACAGGAATTTTTAAAAACTGCTTGAATTCTGTTACAGTGAACAAATAGAAAAGTGCAAATAAAACGAGAATACTTTTTTGCATAATCTAATATAAGTCTGTTTTAAATAAAGAAATGCTATAAGTAACATTGAGAACTTAAATTTTAAAACTCTGTTACTAATTAGAACAAATTTTAACGTTTTGCTACTCAATGAAATAAACCTGAAGTCTAAGTTATAATTGAACTTATTGAGTTTATTTTATTTAGCCTAAGGAATCGTTAATAATGATTAAGAAGTAATGTTTGGGTAAATTTATATTGAAAATCAACGTTTTGACTGAACTGAATACTTCAATTAAATCGAAACTGACTTCAAAAAGATGTATAATAACTATGTGATTAATTATATTAAATTTATGAATATATTTATTTATTGGTGCAAGCAGAAGTAACAATGAAATCTTAATTCATGCGTAAAAAAAAGAGGTCTTGCAAATCACTATTTCAAAGTTATTCAATCGTGAGTAGGCACACGGGCAAACTCTATTTTCATTGACAGTCTGAATCTTTATTTGTGTCGTAAATGGGCTGATTACAAAGAAATATTAAAGAAAAATGCTGAATTTTTTCAGAATTCAGATCATTTATTCAAACTTTGCGAGTAGAAACCTGTTGATCTTCATTAGTATGAGTTTTACTTGCACCATCGTTGCCATCAAAGGAATTCTCAATGGTCTAGTTAGTATTTGTGATTACATTCACACTTGAATCTTAAACGATCTCTACTCGTAGTTCAGCACGAATTCAATTTTGACCTTTAATCACAACCGTATGTTAGCTCGATTTCTTCGTTTAGTTTGGTCATTTATTAATGCCTACAGTTTTGTTACAAATCCCGTTCAGTACATTTTTGTTGCTATTCTTACTGCTCTTGTTCCTTATTTAATGTACGCTATTGCTGGAGTTGCTGGCCTTGTAATTCTTTTCTTATTACTTGGCTTTCTGTTGTTTCGATATGCAAAATCTGCTAAATCGTGAGTTAAATTTAAGTTTAAACTCTAATTCATATCTGCTTTAATCTTACTCAAAATTTGTCTGTATGCCACCGCCAGTCCAATGATTCCATTCATTTGGTTTAATTTCTAAATTCGGTTGAAAGTCGAAACATTCCTTTTTCTTAGAGTCCCAAGCGGTTTGCAAACATTGATACTTACCATTTGGAAATTTTACGATGTATTGCTGAAGTGGTGTAAATCCAAACGTATATTCAATTTTATAATCGTGATACTTTCCATCTTTGCCTTGAGTATTCACGAAATAGTCGTTTCCCTTTCTAAAAAATCTACTTTTAATAGTTTTATTGGTGAAACTTACATTATTAAAATCAGCCAAAATCGATGTTGAATCTGCGATTTTCATGGCCTGATCGTGATGCGAATCCTTCCAATTTTTAAATTGCTCTTCATGGCAAGATTGGCAAACAGAAGAACCTATAAAAGTCGAAGATTCATAATTCGGTCGGTTATTCTTATCAGTTTGACATGAATAGGAGAGAGTTAAAGTAAAAAAAGGGTGAGTTTTTGTAATTGCTTACATTTACTCTTCATCGTTAAATAGCCTTATATAATCTCTGAATAAGTATTGTTTGCCTCTTTTGCTGCCCGTTATTTCGTGTAGAATGTGAATATTTTCAAGATCTTCCAAAAGTTTGTACACTGTTGGAGCAGATAGATTTGTAATAGTTTTTGCTTTTGTGGCATCAATAAATGGATGTTGATATAAATAATTAACAATGTTAAGTGCATTCGCAGATCTGCTACCCAATTGCTGAATTCGATTTTCAACATCTTTTTTAAGTTTTAAAATGTTATCAAAAGTAGAAATGCTATTTTTGGCAGTTTCAATTACGCCAACAAGAAAAAATTTGAACCATTGAGTAATATCATTCTGTTCACGAACTCTAGTCAAATTATCGTAATAAAGTGTTCGATTTCGTTCAAAAAAGTCTGAAAGGTAGAGAATAGGTTTCTTTAATATCCCTTTTTCTACAAGATAAAGGGTAATCATTAGACGACCGACCCGACCATTACCATCTAAGAATGGGTGAATGGTTTCAAATTGATAATGTATTAGTGCAATTTTGAGTAAATCAGGAAAAAAATATTCTTGACTGTGTGCTAATTTTTCGAGATCACTCATATAATCATCAATCGAAGAGTGAATTGGAGGTATAAATGTAGCATCCATTATGCTTGCTCCTCCAATCCAGTTTTGACTAGTTCTAAAATCACCAGGTAATTTATGCTTACCTCTTACTCCCGATAGTAAAACTTTGTGCGTGTTTTTTATGAGTCGGGATGAAAATGGTAACTTATCAAGTTGATTAATAGCTTCATTCAATGCCGCAATATAATTTTGAACTTCTTCCCAATCATCTCTTTTTTCTTCAGAAATATCTTCTTTTTCGAGTAGTGCTTCTTCAATATTCGTTTTCGTTCCCTCAATTTTACTGGATTGAGAAGCTTCTTTTAACACGTGCATACTTGTAAAAAGATCAATGTTTGGAATATATTCAGAATACATGTCCAATCTCCCTAATTGTCTATCTGCTTGGCTCAATAGATTGAGCAACTCCATATTTTCAATGGTCCATTGGCGATTGATTTTTTCGGGTTGGAAACTTTTATATGTTCCTTGATTAATATATTTACCAGATTTAAACAGTTTCATTTGGATTGATTTTTAGCTTTTCTTTAAATAGCAGTTCCTCTTATTTAAGATAATGGCAAAAATCTTAAATAGCACATTGTTTATTTAAGATATTGGTCTAAAATTTAAATAGGAGGTCGGTTTATTAAAGGAATTGATGAGTTTCAGAAGTGAATTTTCAATGAAATCATTTAATGAAAAGAATCAATCATTTATAGTTATCACAGATTTTGAGGTAAATCAACTAATTCATTTCTCTTTAACCAAAAACTCACCTGGCATCAATTCCCCCAAGCTCCAATCCCCAATTTTTACCCGAATCAGTCTCAATGTTGGAAATCCAACCTCAGCGGTCATTCTGCGAACTTGACGATTCCGACCTTCTTTAATCGTTAATTCTATCCAAGAATCGGGCACTGTTTTCCTTACTCGAATCGGCGGATTTCTTTCCCAAATATCTGGATTGTCTAGTCGTTTTACTTGAGCTGGTTTTGTTTTCCCATCTTTTAATTGAACTCCATTTCCCAATTGTTTTAAAGCTTCATCAGTAGGAATCCCTTCAACCTGAACCCAATAGGTTTTGGGTAGTTTTTCTTTGGGATCTGCAATTTGTTGTTGCAATTTTCCGTCATCAGTAAGCGCCATAAGTCCTTCGCTGTCATAATCTAAGCGTCCGGCTGCATAAATGTTCGTTATGGAGATAAACTCCGCAAGAGTACGTTTTTCGTCCATCGGAGAAAACTGAGAAAGTACTTGAAAGGGTTTGTTGAAAAGAACGAGCAAGGTAAAGAATGATTAAGGATGAATGAGAAATGAGAAAATGATCGAGCCTAAAATTTTTGTCACTTTTACAAGTGATGTTGTTGTTAGTGCTTGTTTAATTTAGGTATTCTTTTCTAAGGTTGAAAAGGTAAACTTGGTTTTAAATTTAAAACTGAACGTTCCTAATTTACAAATAGAATGTTTTTTTTTCACAGGTTATTATCGGAAACTAGCGCAGAAAACGATTAATCTCTTCAGACTAAATTGAAAATTTAACTATTTCAACTTAATAAATACGTACTGTTTTTTTGAAATGAAATTTATACTTAATTTAGCATTTGTACTTTAAGATCAATTTGTGGGCATTTATTTTATGAAGTCTAGTTTTCTTATCACTCTCTTTTTACTCTCTGGTTGTATAGTTTCGGCACAGAAAGCTAATTCAATTATCAGAACAAGTTCCTGTATTTTTAACGATACGTTATGGATTGTCAATGCTAACGGATTTCAATATGTTGCCATTAATGCCAATGAGTTAATCAGACCTGACTCCGTTATTCATCCGGAGTTGAGTAATTCAATTTCCTTGTTTAAGTCAGAATCATTTCTTTGGTTGCATCGGGGACAGGAATTACTTCGCTACGATGGGAAAAACATACTGAGAACATCATTTCCCTTTGATCATGTGATTTTAATGCGTGTGAAAGAAATTAGTAACGACGATAGTTTGTTTATAGATTTATATTATGAAAAACCGGAACTCAAAAGTGAAAATGGAAATCCAGTTGTCATAAAAAAAGTGGTTTGGACAAATGGCGCATTTTCAGAAATAAAAGAAAAAAAAGAGATTAGAACACTAAAAACGAGCAAAGGTGATGTCTATACATTTACCCCTTATGAAATTTATTTGCATCAAACATCTGGAGAATCGCACAAAATTGATATAAATCAACCTTTAAGAAGAGTAGAGTTTCAATGGATTGCACCTGATGACAAAATCTGGATCTATCAGGAAAAAGTGGGTTTTTCGATTATTGACAAAACGGAGGTAAAGGTTATTCCTTTTTATTTTAAAGAAATTTGGATATGGGATTACCGTCTTTTTTTTCTTGAAAACGGCAATGTGGTTGCAATATCAGGAAAGCAATATGCGGTTTATGATTACGAACGTTGGTATTTATTTGATATGCCTGAACTTACATCTTTTTCACAAAGGGAAGTGCATCACTATAAAAATACAATCTATATCATAGATGGAGACAAAATTATGACTAAAGATATTCTATGATTTACGGAAAATAGCAGTTAAACTGTTAAGATTTCAGGTTCGAATCCATAGTAATGGCTCAAAAAATCGAAAGTAGTAAAGCAACAAACAAGCTGACGGCTGTATTCTGACAGCTGACAGCTTGTTTCTTAAAAAACCACCGTCTTATTTCCATAAACCAAAACCATTCGGTTCACATGTTTATAAACCGCTCTTGAAAGCACTAATTTCTCTAAATCACGACCTTTTCGAACTAAATCATCAATAGAATCACGATGAGAAACACGCGCAACATCTTGTTCAATAATCGGACCTGCATCTAACTCTGAGGTAACATAATGACTCGTTGCACCAATGATTTTAACACCGCGAGCAAAGGCAGAATGATAGGGTTTCGCGCCAGGAAAAGCGGGTAAGAAGGAGTGATGAATATTGATAATTCGGTTGTTATAGTCAGCCACAAAATTCGGTGATAGGATTTGCATATAACGAGCTAGAACGATGAAATCAATGGAATGCTCTTTACAGATTTGAATCATTTCTTGTTCAGCTTCTGTTTTTCTATCGGCAGAATTTGGAATGTGAATAAATGGAATTTCGAAGCGTTCGGCTACGTGTTTTAAGTGATTGTGATTACTTAAAATAAATGGAATTTCAACGAGTAATTCACCGGCTTCGTGTCTTGATAATAAATCGAATAGACAATGTGATAAACTTGATACAAAAACGGCCATTTTTGGCTTGGACTCACTAAAAAATAAGTCAAATTTCATTTCGTTTTTTGAGGCAATCAAAGTCTGGAAATAATCGCCAATTTTATCTTTAGGAATAGAAAAATGGTTCAAATCCCAAACCACGCGCATGAAAAATGTTTGTGTTTCAGAATCAACGTGTTGGTCGAAATGAAGAATATTACCATTATTGGCAAAAAGGAATTCGCTAATTGTAGCAACAAGACCCGATTTATCAGGGCAATGAATAAGTAAAGTGGCTGATGACATACCCAAAAATAGGAAAAAACTTTGTCAGAGTTTAAGCACTTTGACAAAGTTACCTTTGGCAAAGTCCAAGACTTTGCCAAAGGTTTAAACGTTTAATCCATTTCCATTGCTTGAATTACAGCATGAGTAAACGTGCTTGTAGTTCCTTTTCCGCCGATATCACGAGTACAGGCATCTTTATGATTTGCCAATACTTCCAAAACGGCATCGTGAATTTTTTGAGCAGCTACTTTTTCATCAATATGATCCATAAGTAATAAAGCAGAAAATAGTAGAGCGATTGGATTTGCCAGATTTTTACCAGCAATATCCGGTGCAGAACCGTGAACTGCTTCAAAAATTGCACAATCGTCACCAAGATTTGCAGCGCCAGTTACTCCTAAACCGCCAACGAGTCCACTTGCTAAATCAGATAAAATATCACCAAACAAATTAGTAGTTACCACTACATCGAATCGCTCAGGACGCATAACCATTTGCATAGCCATGTTATCCACAATAATTTCTTCACATTCGATTTCAGGATAGTTTTTGGAAACTTCTAACCCAGCACTTAAAAACAAACCAGAAGAAAATTTTAGTATGTTTGCTTTGTGAACAATCGAAACTTTTTTTCTTCCAAATTTTCTAGCGTACTCAAAAGCTGCTGTAATTACTTTTTCACTCGATTGTTTGTCGATATAAGCAATACTTTCTGCTTTCGTATGCTCATCATCTAGCCAACGCTCATTTCCGATGTATAAACCTTGTGTATTCTCACGGAATAAAACGAGATCAACATTATTTACCGGACTTGGCACATTTGGTAGAGTTTGAGCTGGGCGTAAATTCGCATATAAATTGTACTTTTTACGAAGTGCAACATTCACCGAACGGAAGCCAGTCCCAACTGGAGTGGTAAGAGGTCCTTTAAGTGCAATTCTATATGTATCAATAAGTTCTTCGGTTTCTTTTGGTAAAGGATCGCCGGTTTCTTCAAAAGCTCCTAAACCGGCTTTTGCAGGAATCCAGTTGATATCAACGCCTGCTGCTTTAATAATTTCTGTTACTGAACGTGTAATTTCGGGACCAATTCCATCGCCCGGAATTAAAACAATGTTGTGCATATATAAAATTTGTTTATTGTGAAATAGTCGAAACCAAATATACAGTTTTCAAGGCTTAGTTTCAGGCTTAAGCTGATTTGCAAAAATGCAGAAATACGATTTTTCAGGATGTATAAAACGTTTTAGCTATTAATAAAATCTATTAGTTCAACTAAAATTGACTCCTTAAGTTATTGAACTGTAAGTGCTTGAAAATAAATTCAAAATAAATTGCTAGAATTCACAAGCTTAAAAGGCTTAGCAAATCGATTGATAATACAATAATGAATGATTCAAAATGAGTTATAAGAATTCTTTATGCTAGCCAAAGAAAACGATTATAGATTTTTTTCTATCAAATAATTAAGTAAGTAAATTTAGTACGAGCTTCAAACACGATGCAAAATCTATTCATCAGATTTTCAACTGCTTAAACTCACAAATTTAACACTCACATAAACGTTTGGTAACACACGATTAACTCGGACATCATGTCGCAACCATACCTTTCAGTAACAAAAATCATGAGGCTGTTATGACTGAAATGTATCAATCTACTTCTAATTACACATCCGTTAAAAGTCCACTTTTCTCCATAAAACTTCCATTTAAGAAGGAAAAACGGGGTTTTTTCAAAAAAATGCTGGAGTCAGGAATTGAAAAATCACTAGGTTTTCAAGAATTAAATAAAATTTATCTATCTACTGAGAATAGTACAGATCCGATTGATTTTATTGATAGAATTTTAGCGTATTTAAATATTTCAATTGATTTAACAAAAGAAGACTTGGATAGAATTCCAAAAAAAGGAGCTCTTGTAGTCATGGCAAATCACCCGTTTGGCGGAATTGAAGGGTTAATTTTAGCAAAAATATTGAAGCAAGTAAGACCTGATGTAAAAATTATGGCCAATGATTTATTACACCGCATTCCAGAACTTCGTGATGTCTTCTTTTTTGTCGATCCATTTGGAACAAAAGATTCAATTCGCAAAAATTTATCGGGATTAAGAAATATTAAATCTTGGTTGGCTGATGAACATGTTTTGGGCGTTTTCCCTTCAGGAGAAGTGGCATCATTTAATAAAAAAACACGAAAAATTGACGAACCTGCTTGGAATGCTAATACAGCAAAAATGGCATATTCATCAAAATCGACCATTTTACCAGTTTATTTTGATGGAAATAATAGTTTAGCCTTTCATCTTGCAGGTTTAATTCATCCAAGATTAAGAACGGCACTTTTAGGGCATCAGTTTATCAACAAAAAAAATCATTCGATTAAGGTCGCAATTGGAAATCCAATTCGTTTTAAAGAATATCAGCACATGACTAAGCCTGAACATCTCATTAGTTATGCTGAGTCTAGAACATTTATGCTTCGTAAAAAAGACAAAAACAGTCAAAAAGCAGAATACAGAACACCATTGGTAAAAGCAATTAAACCAGAAATTATGGAAAGCGAATTAGTTCAATTATCAGAACAAAATCATTTAGTCAATTCAGGAAAATTTGACGTTTTTATTGCCATGGATGCACAAATACCAAATATTATGCGCGAAATTGGCCGATTACGAGAGTTAAGTTTTAGACTTGTCGGAGAAGGAAGTGGAAAAGAAACGGACGTAGACCATTACGATCATTATTATCAACACTTATTTATTTGGGATAATGAAGAACGAAAAGTAGTTGGAGCCTATCGTTTAGCCATGATAGATTCCATAACATCAATATTTGGAAAAAAAGGTTTGTACACAAACTCTCTGTTCAAATTAGAACAAAATTTTCTTGATAAAGTATTTCCTGGAATTGAATTAGGTCGCTCTTTTGTGAATCCTGATTATCAGAAATCGTTTCAACCACTCTTATTATTGTGGCGTGGTATCTCGACTTATGTATACAGAAATCCTAATTATCGCTATTTATTAGGAGCTGTTAGTATGAGTAAGGATTATTCTGATATCTCTAAGCAATTAATCATGTCGTATTTGAAACAACATCATTGGAATGAACAATTAGCTGGTTTTGTAACGGCTAGAAATCCATATAAAGAAAAAAAGGAGTCCGTTGTAAGCAGAGTTGATGGAATTATGCCTTATTTGACCTTAGATCAGGTGAATGCTATGATAAAAGAAATCGATCCAGAAATGGGTGGAATGCCTATTCTGATTAAACAATACCTGAAAATGGGAGGAAAATTAGCCGCTTTTAATGTGGATGCTGATTTTTCAGATGTAGTTGATGGAATGATTATTATAGATTTGCTAAAAAGCGAACCTGAAAGTTTAGCAAGATATATGGGCGATAAAGAATATGAAGAGTATATAGCCTATAACAAAGTTGATTTGCCTATAAATCTAGATTTTGTGTCTCAAGTTTGAATTTGAAATTGAAAAATCTGAATTTCGGATAAGAAGTGTTTCAAATTAATCAGGTAAAATAAAACGGATCATATTATTCTAGACTTTAAATTCAATAGAATCAAGCTGATATTTCATATTGTTTCAAAAGTGTTTTATAGCTGAACTCAAGTTATAAATAATGCGTCAAAGTATCAGGAATCAAAGATTTTGTTTGAATTATTTATGATGAAAATTAGATTTTTGCAGCAAAGAAAATTGTTTTCTAAGCAATTTTTTGTCAAAAAATAGAAGTGAGTTCGATTCTGTATTTTTTAAAATCGGCTCAATTTTTTAATAGGATGAAATCTTAAAGCTTACTCCGAAAAATAGTTTTCGACAAAATAAACGTAGATTTTTTTGAAGTGGCATCAATCTTAACTCAGAAAAGAATTAAAAATTAAGAATTCAAAATTAAAAATTTCTCAAAACCCTGAAGTGTAATCGTCTCCTCGAGGATCTGCTCCACCATAAAGCCAGCCATTTTCATCAATCTGAATACAATCTGCGCGTCCAGAATATCCTCTACGTTCATTAAGTACATATCCGCGAGCTTCAAGGGCATTTCTGTCCGTTCTCGCAATGGCAAATGGTTCAAAGAATAATTTATCTGGCAACCATTGATGATGAACTCTTAGTGCAGAAACGGCTTGTTGAGCATTCATACCAAATTCAGCCATATTTAAAAAAACCTGAAAAACAGTTGTAATAATTGTTGAACCACCAGGAGTTCCTAAAACCATCGCTAATTTTCCATTTTTGGTAACTATTGTTGGAGTCATACTCGAAACCATACGTTTGTTTGGCGCAATTTCATTCGCTTTGCCACCAGTTAAACCATACATATTTGGAACGCCTGGTTTGGAAGAAAAATCATCCATTTCATTATTTAATAAAAATCCAGCACCACCAACAGCTACTTTTGATCCATAACCGCCGTTTAAGGTTTTAGTTACAGAAACCGCATTTCCAAATTTGTCAACAACAGAATAATGTGTCGTTTCATCAGATTCATAAAAATCAGAAACTTCACCAGGCTGAATATCTTGACTCTGAGTTGAATAACCCCAACTGAAATCTTGCATGCGGCTTTTTATGTATAAGGAATCTGTTAATTCTGTGATGGGAACCGTTATAAAATCAGGATCACCAATATATTTGGAACGATCGGCATAAGCTCTTTTCATTGCCTCGGCCATTAAATGAACAGATTCGGTTGAATTAAAACCATAATTTCCGATAGAATATGGTTCTATCATCCCGAGCATTTGTTTAAGTAAAATGCCGCCAGCACTTGGTGGACCCATTGTAACTAAATCATAATCTTTGTATGAAATGCGAATCGGATTTCTCCACACACTTTTATAATTTCGTAAATCTTCAAAATCGATTAATCCACCATTTTTTTCCATTTCTTCGACAATTAATTCAGCTGTAATACCAGAATAAAAACCTTCTCGTCCGTAAAGTGCAATAAGTTCTAAGGTTTGAGCTAAATCTTTCTGAATGAATAATTCACCTTCTACAAAATCACTTGAGTCTTTTTTCATAAAATATCTTCTCGATGACTCAAATTGACTAAAATATTTCCTGGTGTAATTCAAAGACATAGCTTCTTCAAAACTCAGTCTAAATCCTTTGGATGCCAAACGGATAGCAGGTTCTAAAACTATATCAACGGGCATTGTACCGTAGCGTTCTAAAGCTTCTAACATTCCATCAACACTTCCGGGAACTCCAGCTGCCCAATGACCAAGTACTGATTTATCAGTTACTTCTTTGTTTTCATCTAAATACATATCACGACTAGCTTTAGAAGGAGCTTTCTCTCTGAAATCCAAGGTTTTAACTTCGCCATTTTCCATGCGCAAGACTAAAAATCCGCCACCGCCGATATTCCCAGCACCGGGAAAAGTAACAGCCAAAGCGAAATGAGTTGCAACAGCTGCATCCACCGCATTTCCACCTTTTCTAAGAATTTCAATTCCAGCATCAGATGCATCTCTAGTCGCCGAAACAATCATTCCATTTTGATATCTCTTGGGATGACCGACTTGTGCAAAAATCTGATTTACACTAAGAATCAGAATAAAAAAAAGACCTAGAATGTGAATGAAAGTACTCTTTTGATGCTGTGAAATAGAACTCATATGTTTTAAAACCTGTTGAATTTAAGAATTATGAATAGAACTGTAATATGCCTTAAATATCTGTGAATTAAACTTAAAATTTGAAAAAAATATGTTTACTCGAAACGAATTGTTTAAAGATAATTTTCGACAAAATTTAATAAAGTATGAACGGAATAATTTCGTTGTAAATAACATAATATAATCTCAAAAGGAGATTTTTTGAGTAAGGAAAATTGCAGAATTCATCAGAAATTCCCAATTTTTTCTAAAACCACTTTTAAACTCTTGAACAGATACCAATTCAAAATTCAAAATTAACCATTCAGAATTTAAAAGGAGGATATCTCCACTTTGATTCGTTCGTAGTTCTTGTTTTTTTGATTGATTTTGGGTTCATCTCCGGTCGATATGACAATTAAGTCATTTCACTTCGTGGTGCCTTCGGTATCGATCTTGTCGAGAAATCTTCCGATTTAATTGCTCGTTACTTATTGTTAAACCTGCTTGAATTTCGAAGATATCTCCACTTTGATTCGATCTTAGTTCTTGGTTCTGATTGATTTTGGGCTCATCTCCGGTCGATATGACAATTAAGTCATTTCACTTCGTGGTGCCTTCGGTATCGAGCTTGTCGAGAAATCTTCCGATTTAATTGCTCTTTGCTTATTGTTAAACCTGCTTGAATTTCGAAGATATCTCCACTTTGATTCGATCTTAGTTCTTGGTTCTGACTGATTTTGGGCTCATCTTCGGTCGATATGACATGTTCACACATTCAAAATTTTCACGATCTTGGGTGAAATGACTTATAAGTCTGATGCAAATAATTCCGATCAATATGAGTATAAATCTCTGTTGTCATAATCGAAGAATGACCTAATAATTCTTGAACAACGCGTAAATCGGCGCCACCTTCTAACAAATGTGTGGCAAATGAATGCCGGAAAGCATGAGGATAAACGTGCTTTTCAACACCTGCTAATGTTGTGTACTTTTGAACAATATTCCAAACGGACATTCGAGTAAGAGGTTTTCCTCGCTGATTTAAAAATACTTTGTTTTTCGTGTGCGTCGGATTTTTAATAAAAAGAGGTCTCGCAATATTCAAATAATCTGATAAAACTTCTTTATTGATGTCTCCGAGTGGAACTAATCTTTCTTTATTTCCTTTTCCAATAACCCGTATAAAATCAATTTCAAAAATTACTTGACTCAATTGTAAATCAACCAATTCTGAAACTCGCATTCCTGAACCATAAAGCGTTTCTAAAATAGCAGCATCCCGCAATCCGGCTGCGGTTTCTTTTTCAGGTGCTTCTAGAATCTGCGCAACTTCTTCAATCAATAAAACATCAGGGAGTTTTTGCGTGAATTTTGGGGTTTCAATAATTTCGGAAGGATCGGCTGGCGAAAACCCTTCCATTTGGCAAAATTCG
>Ga0100380_10005324_pt1 | contig 13314 bp, 8 predicted proteins | sample CryGeymeta201504_FD_80417 | JGI IMG/M metagenome (GOLD analysis project Ga0100380, IMG submission 80417) | Groundwater microbial communities from Crystal Geyser aquifers in Utah, USA - Crystal Geyser metaG 2015-04 | ecosystem: Environmental > Aquatic > Deep subsurface > Groundwater | place: USA... | reverse complement strand
GCCTCGGAACGGAGAAAAGGTCGGCCCTAGTAAATTGCCGAGTTTCTCCAAACCACCCTACCTAGCCGAACGTAGCCCTAGAGAGCTGGCATAGTCGAGAGAACGCGGTAGCGTTCGCTCGGGGGTGACCACCAAGAAGAACCCTGAATACTACTGTAGTACGAATTATAGCAGAGAATAACAATTGTTAGAGCTCGTACCCTGTGGAAAGACTCGATTGTTCCAAGTCATCGTGCATGTACTAGTATTTGTTAAGTGGCTCTGTTACTGGTAGTCATCTGTCGATCATCTCAGGTGAAGAAGAGCATTTCCAGTACTCGAGCAGACTCTTGGCACTCAAGAGGTCATCTGAACAACCCAAGTTCTCTTAAACACAATCCAAGAAAAATAATACTCTCTCATAGCTTGCTTCTACAGTACCAGTGCTTGAATCGATTTCTACCAGAGAAGTTGGCAAAAATAGCCGGGGCAGTTTGTTCCAGTTACTGGTTCAAAAGTTCCCTTGGAAATTTTATTACCTGGTATCTGGTACCTGGTACCTGGTAATACTGAGCGAAAAATGATGCCGCTTAAATAAGAATCACTACGGTACCAGTTTGAATCAACTGTACCGTACATTGCTTGTTCTTGTGATGACTAGTACCACTACTACAGTAGTACTAGTATTAGTAGTAGCGTACTAGCGTGGAGTAGTACTGTACTGTTATACTGTACTAGCGCAGAGTCTTTCTATTTTCAAATAATAAAAAGAAGCATCTTCCCACATTATTATTTATTATTATTCTTGTCACAAATATTGCATTGCCCTGAATACAAAGTCGCCCTAAAGAAGACTAATAACCGACTCTAGCAACCTTTTTCGTTCATGGTGCCCGCTCCGGAGCAGTCTAACGGAGAGGGAGCTTCCTTCCCAATGCCCCCTACTAAAGCATCTGCAAAGTCGCCCGATGGTGTTCAGTTCACACTTATTGATACGGCTCCTTTACAAATTGTGGCGTCTGCCTCTCGGGCGAACCTGTCTACTCAAACAGCGCCGTCGACGCCCTCTGATACAGAAGGTATTGCCACTCTAGCGCCACAATCGCTCCCTGTCACAGAGAGTGATACTCGAGCTTCAACCAAAGCACCGCTAGCGGTAGAATCTACGAATAAGCACATCCAATTGTCGTCAATAGAAGAAGCTGTTCCCGCTTCAGCTATGCTTCCTACTGAGCCAGTATTGGATACGGCCGCCCCAAAAAACCGAGCAGCTGTTTCCCTTTCGCTGTCAGACCTCCACACTGTCGCCGAAGATGTAATCGATTTGGGAACTCCTGCTCCCAGAGACGAAGTGAAAGCGATGATTCCTGAAGTCTTGGTCGAATCGAATACGTCGGGTGTTGAAGTTGTGGAAGATATGATGGAAGATTTTTTTGATAATGAGACGCTGTCCCCCGAAATATTCAGCAGGAATACCTTTGCGCCCGACTACTTTGATAACTTTACTTTGCCGCCCGAGCTCATGGATGAGCAGGCAGATGATCTACCGTACGTACATTCCTGCACGCATTATTGTTTTACTTTGCAACAACTTGCTCAATACTAATTCGTGTTTTTCTTTTTGTAGTTGGTTTCTCCAGGGGGGAACGGTTGCGCCAAAAAGTAAGTGTGCCGCAGAACTTAACTCTGACTCGTTATTGAATCGCATCACTAATTGATTTCTATTTTGTATCTTGTTTCCTGTCAGTCGCCGAGGGTGGAAGTCTGCCGCCATTTCTTATGAATGGCGGAAGTTTAGCTCCTGGCTTGATAAAGGGCGGAGATATTGACATTAATTTCATTCATGACAGTTGGACAGAGGATCTCATCCCTGATTTGGATGGCTTAGAATTGAATTCTTCGGAACAAGCTTTGCCTGTCTTCCAACCCATGCCATTCTTTATTTATAAGGCAAGACATCTCCCTTTGCAAGCCTTACATTATGTGTTGCATAGAATCCTGAACCAACTATCTTACTTTTCTTTTCTTTCTCTCTGCAGCCTTCTTTTACTATAAAGGTTTCCGGAATCGCTCGTTTCGGCATGTCCCGCGATTTTGCATCGCTTGGCTATCTGATCAATGACGGCGAGCCGACACAGGACTCTCCTGGCGGCGAAGATTATCTTGTTGGTTTGAGTGTCATGGCGGGCGTCATCGTAGCCTTTTTCTTCATTTGGTGGCTTTTTCTTCGTCTTGTCTGCATGTGCTGCAGCCGAATTGTTTTGACTAGAAGCCCCTTTCCAGCAACAGAAAAGCCTAATGTCGATGATACAACAGAAAGAAAAGGAGATTCCAAAGAGAAGAAGCCACCAGAGCCACAGGAAGAGGCCCCTGATATCAAGAAAGAACATTCAGCAGAACTTAGCGTAGGAGATGAATCAGCTAATTCTGTCGAGGAAGAAGTTTCTTGCTCTCGTAGGTGTTACTGCCGAAATAGTAGCTTTTTAAACAAAGCGTCTTTTTCAAACACTGTCGAAAGGGAAGCAAAGGCGAAAGAAAGCAAAGCAGCCATTGACACCATCAAACGATGCGCCGCTCGTACCCGCATTGGTGAGCTCAGCTTATTTTCGTGTTCTGACCAGCCGTCGTTTATCCCTTCTCACTCACAAGAACTGCCTCATCTTCTTCCCAATGAAACAGCATTCGTTGTCGCTGCTTTCGTGCAGATTACATTCGCAGCACTTCTTGTGGTCAAAGGTGCACCGAATCTTTACAAAACAATTCATTCGATGGAGAATTTTGCAAGTACCGCTCGCGAGACTGTTAATGATGGAAATGGCGTTCTTGGTACCGTAAAGGAAGTCCTTGACTTGTCGAAAGATCTGCGAGACCAGCTCAGCAATGAATTTGATAATGAAAACCCCTGTCCTGGCTATACGAACTTTGCTGAATCAGACACAGGAAAGAAGATCACCGATACTGTGAATTCAACTGTTGAATGGCTGGCCGAAATTTCGATGGATTTGAATGATGGAGTAGAATCGTTGGGCGAGGGACTGCTCGACGGCGAGAGTTACATTGACTCCGTCGATGAGCTGATCGAAGTGAGCACAAAATATGAAGTGGTGGGCTATTTGTTTGCCCTCCCATTCATGATTTTGGTACCAATAATGCTCTTTGGGATCATTGCAGCGCAACTACATGCCAAGCTCCTCTGCTTCTCCAAGGTAATCAGCTGGCTTATACTGCCACTCTTCGTTCTCGTAACAGCTCTTAGCATATGCTTTTGCATTGTGCTAACGCTAACCGCGGCAATGAACGCTGACTTTTGCGGAGCAGGCGAGTCAAACCCCGAACAGACTATATTGGATCTAATGATTAACACAGGGACTTTCAAAGCTACGGATGGTGTTTACACAACGGCTGAATACTTTCTATATCAGTGCACATCCTGCGCATCCGAAGATCCTCTGTTGGAATTTCGTCAGATGGACAACGATATCGTAAGTAGATCAAATATTGTGTGATTCCAAAGAATAGAAAGAAAAATCTGACCTTTCTGTGTTCTGTTCGTATTATAATTCAGATCAAAGCCAAGGAAGTCATTAACAAATTCACCAATTCCATGTCTGACGTTAGTATCGAATCGATCACGTTTGGTTGTCAAACCGATTTTTGGCCTCTTTTTGAAGCCCTACGGGAGATGAAAGCTCTCGCGAGCCTTGGACGACAGTGTATTGCATCCGGTATGGCAGTAGTCGACTGTAAGAAAGTCTCTTCGATGCTCCAAATTCTCTTGTACGAAGGAACTTGCACTTATAGTGTCGAAGGGTTAGCCTGGTGTGCCGGTTGTCTTTTCGTAGTGTCATTGATGGGAATGATTATGATCACATTGCGATCTGCCCTGCAGAACAATCTTCTTCTTGAAGACGAGGAATCTGAAGGCACTGGTGATTCGGATTCCAAATTGGCAACTTCCATGGAAAGCGAAGACATTCCTAGCGATTCAGCATTCGATGATGATAATTCTGGTGGAGTTATCCGTGTTACTACAGATGTAAATGGAGAGAATATCCCATCGGATGGAGAAGTTGGCGCAGCAACTCCTGTCGCTGCGACATTTTACACCAGTGAACACAGCGAATCCATGGATAGTGAAAAGCAAATTTATGATTGCTGAGGTGTCTGAGAATGTCAGCGACGAAAAATTGCGAAGAACATTCATCCTACGTAGCATCTCATATTTTACAGGAAGGGCAACTCATTGGAAAGGTGAAAAGCACGAGCAAGCAGGCCATACTGCTGTAGTAGGGATAAATCCACGTTGCATATAGTTTCACACAGTATTGTATTTTCACAATATTGCATACCTTTATAACATACTATCACTTCCATCAGAATCAATTCCTTGTCCAAAAGGATATCAATGTCCAAAACATGCTAGAGTTCCTCGTGATCTTCTTGTTAGTGGTGCGGAGGTAGGCTTTCCCAATCTGCGGTTGTTGTGCTTCTTTCATCCGCAAATCTTCTCGTTTCCTCCCGATGCTTCACCGTTGGAAAGAGCACCCTTGGATGATCTTTCAGCTGATGTTTGTCACAACAGCTACTATTTACGCCGTCCCTACTAGGAGTTACCGCTTGTCGCAAGATATGTAGACGTCGAAGCTACGCCATCAATGATGCTTCCATAGCACTTGATTATGGTGTTCCAATCTTTCAATGTTTTTGCGCATTCAGACGTGGCAAAGTCCATTTTTTAAAGACTTACTGTGGACGTTTTGTTGCTCTTGAGCATTATACAATCTTTCATGGATTCCATGAATAGAGTTTTCTTTGTAAGTATCCAGCGACAACAACAAAATCGGGGTATTGTAAATATTGTTTTAATAAATAGATGCGTCGACGTAATCAGAAAGCTAGATTTGGTCTCAGTTATTTTGATTGTTGATTAATTGACCATCGCAGTCGCCACAGCTCGACTTCCAATTTGAGCAACAGTTTTTTTTTCGCATGTTACAATTCTTGTGTGAATATACTAGGAGATATCCCTTGCATCGCACGACTACTATGGATTCTCCTGTCGTCGTGACAATTGATTCTTCTTCTGTGTCTTGTTCTTCTTTTTAGAATGAAAAGTAAACAATCATAATAATATTCCCCTTTGGGATTTACATCGTCACCTTATCGTACAGTATGCATTCACTCCGTGCAGTAGCTACTTGTGTGTAACTGACTTCCAGTGCTATGGCGTTGGTCTTGAGGATACCAATCCCCGACCAGTGGGCCGTAGACACCTAAGTACTGTCTCTTATAAATGGATTATCTACAGTGTCTGAGTGGGAGTCCCAGGCAGTAGCTACTTGTAATTGATTTTCGTCGTCATTAGAGTCGTGAAACAATTCCCACCATTCTTCCATCACATAAAAAATAATGACGTGAGGCAAGGCTACATTCAAAAATCTATCAACACTTAGGGTTATTATTAGGGAATCCAGTCATCACGACTCTACAGAAAACTTGAAAGTGCCAAAAACAGGTGGTTGGAATACGAAAACCAATGACAAAATTTGTTTCTTTCGACTTGCAAGAAAAATCTAGAATTTGTGCGAAAGTTTGATTTCATCCTTCATCCTTCATTTGTTCATAGTTCATACTACAGTAGATACTTATTTTCATAGTTTGTTATGCCCAGGCTACATATATTTTTATAATTGAATGCAGCCAAATTTCGATTCTTGTTTGTTCCTCTCTTAGCAAGATGGTTTACGCTACACCTCAACAGGCGCAACAACAACAACAACAACGACTGCAAGAACAGGCGCAACAACAACAGCAACAGCAACAGGCGCATGTCAGTGGACACCCCCAGACTCCATCGACGCCCATGTTATCACCCGATCCTATCTTTCAAAAGCCACCGCCGTCCTCTGTTTCATCTATCCGTGGACAGCCCATTCGTAACGTCAATCTTGTTACCGCAGCTCCTTCACCTCAACATCAAGTCAGCAATACGACGAGCGTTTATGTGCAGCAGCAGCAGCAGCAGCAGCAGCAGCAACCCAGGCCACTTCCGATGCAATCACAAGCCTTGAAATTGCAACGAATGCTGGGAACGAGCAATGGGAGCAATGGTCCAAGTCTAAGTCTGGGGTCGTCGAGTCGTGCGCTTCCTCCACCGAGCAAAGATACGCTTCCCATCATGATGATGCAACAACCACAGGTATCTTCACCTCCTCCTCCTCTACCACCACAACTCAATAATAATTACAGTGCTACCAATACGGAGGTTTCGTTTCATCCTCCGTCGCGACAACCGAACTATTATAAGGATTATGAAAGAAAAGCAAATTTTGATGGCATGTACGATTATGAAGGAATGTTGATGGATCATCTCAATGATACACCCGAACAAGAAGAAGAAGACCCGCAGGAGACAAATTATGGGCATCATCATCACCACCAGCAAGGTACTAGTACAACCAATCCTACCTCAGCACCTCCTCACGCTCACATTACACCAGCAACCAAATCCTCTCGATCGGTCAAGAAACCACCAAGTACCAATGGGGCATTTTATGCGCAGCAACAACGGCAACGAGAAATAAGGATGAATCAAACAAATAATAAGAACAATGCCAACACGTATATCATTTCTCCCGAACAGCAGCAACAAGAACAGCATTGTTCGCATAGGCCACCCTCACGTACCAACAACAGTATTGATTCTTCTTACACTACCATGGCCGTCAATAGCAACAATACAGTCAATCATGCTACCAATACCAGTTACAGTACACAAAATACCAGTATGGTAGCCATGGCAGCTCCTGCTCTTCCGACGACGACGACGTCGTCGTCGTCGTCGTCCGCAGCGCGATCTTCTTATTCGAATACGAGTAAAAGTCCATCCATCGTGGTGGTGCCTCCACTAATGTCTACGAATTCCAGTAGTACCATGGCGGCTGTAATGACTTCGAATGCTGAAGGAGAAGAAGACGACGATGCTAGTATTGATTCCTTTCCTTTGAACAATAACAGTGAACTACTGGAGCAGCCGCCGTTCTACGTACAGGAACAAGGCCCGTACTGTCACCACCAACAGCAGCAACAACAACAACCTTTTGTGGCCAATGAATCTCCCGTCCAAAAAAATGTTCATTCGCCCATGAATCCTCAACAAACCCAACAGCAATCAGCTGCAGGACTACCAGCTCACAACGACAAAATTAAAAACAAAAACAAAGTTATCAAAAACAACAACCGTCATCCGCCGGCTACTTCGTTGCGAGATTCCAAAGATGTTAGTTGGCGTCGTCACGGACGAACCTATCGAGAGCAACTGATCCGGCACGACGAACAAGGTGGACACCAAAATTTTGAAATGTCACAAGACTGTTCCATTCAACGGTACCACATGGTAGCCGAAAAGGTACTGAATCAATTTTTGGCCACCCGGGAGGATCCCAACGTCAACCTCCGGGATACCTACCTGGTCGGTACTCGTCTTTCCAAATTTTTATGGGACGTCCTTCCGTCGCACAAGGACTATCATTCGTCAGTGCCAGAACTGGCCCAAATGCGCCGGGAATCGCACGCCCGATGGCTCACATTGAATCATTATTTGGAAGAATTGGCCTTAATTATCGATGAAGAAGAACACAATCAGTTCGTGCTCCGAGATTTGGACGATACACTCAACGAAGAGGAGTTTGATGATGATGACGACGACAACGTCGTCGATAACAATAACGACGACAACAACAACAACACTGGTCAGGCATATTCACAGCACCCGTCGGCTATGGGGCAAGGTTTACACAGTTTTAGAAACATGAATGCGTTCCACGACAATGATCCGAATGCCCAAAATATGCAGGCAGAAGGTACAACCAACGTACCTCCTCCATTGGTAAATGTGAGCCCCAAAAAGCATCGCAACATGAGTCGCTCTCCAACATGTGATGGCAACAATGCATACCCTCCTTCACATTCTCTACATTACGACAACAGGGATGGTGGCATTCCTTCTAACGTTCGTCCTATCGCCCCTTCTAACGTTCGTCCTATCGGAGGCGAAGGCGAAGATATCTGGCACATTGGAGATGGCGTCAAAACTGAGAATTCAGTGGATTCCAATTGGTTTAGCATGGCAGGATTTTCGGATCCTTTTCCACCTTCACTGGAAATCAACAATACCAGCCAAACACAGCCCCTTACCCCACACTTGGAGGTCCTGGAAGAAGCTGCGCCAACTGCGGAACCTAAATATTTGTCCTCCGTGCATCATCAATTCCGTAACATTCCCAATCACGAGCAGGTTAACTTCACCAGTCTTTCTCTGGACGAAGACGGTGGTACCGCTCTGGATTACATGGCTTTCGCAGGTCCTGCCAAAAAGGAGCCTGCGACTGTGTCGCCCAGTCCCGCTAAATCCACACCAGATACCTCTAAGAATGACCCATCTTCGTGGACGAGTGATCCCTTTGCCTCTGCTTTGACGAATAGCACCCAGAGCAAACCAAGTGATCTGTGCAGTGACAGCGAGGACTACAAACAAACGTGGGGATCGTCGCCCTTTGGTAATAAAATGACAAATATCAGCACGACCAGTAATAATAGACCACGAGTTTCTTGGTTGGACCCTGCCAATGATGGCAAGCAGCAGGACACCTCGTCACCTGTCCGTCAACAACAACAAGAACAACCAGGCAACGAGGTAGCTTGGTGGGTAGAAAGTCCCGACCGACCCAGTAGAGGCTGCTTATCTGGGCTCACTGGTAGTGATTCTCAATACGAAATGTTGCCAGGGCTCACTGGTAATGATTCCCAGTACGAAACGTCCTCGGCTCTGAGGCGATCGTCATCTTCTCGCTACATGTCACTGGACGAACACGAAAAGCACAACCGATCCAAACAGCGGCACGAATCAACGGGTACAAGCAACAGGAGCCTTCTTTCGAATACAATCTGTCGCAGAGATAACGATGACGATGACGACAGTGGTATCGCCGAGATGAGTGCGGCCCTCGATCGGAATCGGGCCCAAGGTGCGAACACGCCGTACCGACATCGAGGCATGCATCACTTCAAGGAATGCGTACGCTGTTTACTGGAGTAAAACAAGAGACTGCTTCAAGAACATGCAGGCCCAACTGGGGGAGATACATATGCTAGCAATTCCTGTACATCTACACGTACACAAAAGCAACAAAGCAAGCGACAAGTTCATTCATTTTACGTTTTAATTCACTAAATATTTACATTGGTTACATATATTTTGCATGGTAATAATATCTTCTATATCCATTTCTAGAGACTCAAGGCTGTCAAACCGGGATGGTCGTTGGGTCTAGGAGCACTTCGATCCCAGTGAAACAATCGTTCCTTGTTCGAAATAGGAACATCATTGATGGAGGCGTAGCGTTTTTGCATTAGACCGTTCTCGTCAAATTCCCAATTTTCGTTGCCGTAGGCACGGAACCATTCGTTCCGATCGTTGTGGTATTCGTAAGCAAAGCGGACCGCGATACGATTTTTAGAGTGCACCCAAATTTCCTTGATCAAACGATATTCCAATTCTTTCTGCCATTTGGTCGAAAGGAAGTCACGTATCTCATCTCGACCCACGAATAAATTGGTCCCCGGTTGCGCCAGATCGAATCAGCAGTGTAGGCCATCTTGACTCGGTCCGGATCGCAAGTGTTCCACGCATTTTCTGCCAACCGTACCTTTTCGATCGCTTGTTCGTAAGAAAATGGTGGGAGAGGTGGTCGACTATCTGGGGAGGAAGCAAGTCCTCGAGTTGCAGCCTTGAAGGCCGTCGAGGCCGTAACGCGAATGTTGTTGGTAAGGACTGTCATTCCGGTTTTGAATCTGATTACTGCTTGAAAAAAATGGAGATGTTAAATCCAGTGATGAAAGTTTTAAGTGCCAAGGAAGTTTCTGAACTTAGTGGTAGTGCTCCAGGCTGGAGTATCATGAAAATCTTTTTTTGTTGCTTCACTGTGATCAAGGCAGCAAACGATTTTTTGGAAACAACCGCAAAAAACAGACGAGAAGTGCTCGAGCAACAATGAAACCGAGTCGTGCGTTGTTTCATTCTATATTATTTTTTGGCACCTATTTGCAGCTCTCTCGTTGGTGTGCGCCAAAGATGCGTTTTGCCGAAGATTGTTTATTGGATTCAAAATAAAAAGGACAAAACCAAGGACACTAGACTACTGTAAAAATTTCTTTCGGAATGCAAATCAATGGTCCCGTATGGTGCTGCCGCATGTGCTTTTTGCATTTAAAATTCCACTTTCCACCCACAAAAAGCTGAAGCTTGAAATTTATTTATAGAAAAGGTGCGGAGAGGATTTTTTTTTTTTTTTGGGTTGTTCGTCCATGACATGACGATGCAGATTTTGTTGTAACTCACAAGCAGCTGTTTTGTGCTTGACTTTTATTCTTCGTAGTTTCCGTTCGCGTGCCCATCATGAATCCTTTTCACGAAATTGAACATTGCGGCCACGCTGTTGCCCGTCATACACGAGAAAACTGGCACTGGATTGAACGTCAAGCTCATCATGCCTGGAAGCATGCATGCTGCTGCCATTAGACAATTTGCCTCGTTTATTTACGTCTGTGTTATACTTTAAAAAGTGGTTCCGTGATAGCGGAAATAGTTTTTGACATTCTTTGCTGTTGGACCGTACAACAGAGAACAGAGTAACTGGCAGATAGTTGCGCAGTCAAGAAAATCGGGCAGAGCTATCATAACATCAGGAGAGTAGACTACTCAAGAGGTAAATAATGGACATAAGAACGAAATAACAGACTTCTTTTTTCTTTTATGAATTTATATATGATGTATCCGTCTTGATTACTCACTAATCTTGGAGTCCAAATCCGGTTGATCTGCCAAGTGCATCGACATAAAGGTGTCAGAAAAGTTGGACAAGGAACCACAACTTGACGGAATGGAAAAATCGGATGATTTACCCGAAAGCGCCGACATGGGTTTTGTGCATCCTGATTGCAGCTGCGTCGGTGGTTCATGCGGTGGAGGAAACACGGTGGGTCCTGGTGGTGGTAACACTTTTTCTTGTTTTTGATGCGAGCTTCCTCCCAAGACGGAGCGCTTCAAAACGGATGACATTTTCTGAGTTGTAGACTTCGCCTTGGCTTTATCCGTTTGACCAGTAGCCGAAGACGATAGGGCTCCATCGCAAGTACTCGACAGCATTTCGACATCACTCAGGTTATCCAATGCATCGGGTAAGGAACTTGTTGTATCTAACATTGAGACGTGGCTGCCATCTTGTTTGACCGCCGGAGGTGGCGCCATTAACGTATTATCATAATGTAGGCCGGAAGCGGAAGCCTCTGCGGAAGACACATTGGCTACGCGATGGGCCGTCAGCGAAGGATAATGTTGTTGTTGTTGCTGTTGCTGCGTTTGCTTTCGTTGATCTCCCGTCGTCATAGCCGAAGACAGAGCACTTATATCCGACATCATCACGCTGCTAGCCTTGTCCGAGGAATCCAAATTGGATTCCGCAGGCGGAAAAAAGGCCATTCCAAAAGCATCATTCGAATGCACAGATTGTGGCATGTCACCGGTGTTGCCATTGCCATTTATCATAGTTGCCATATTCGGGGGATAGTGGCTAGGATGATGGGAAACAGTGTACATGGGATATGGATGCTGGTGAGAATGATGAAGGTATTCAGGACTATTGTGGATGTATGACGGGTGATGGAATTGCGCCTGGGGGTACGAATGCATCTGGTAGTATTGTTGCGGATAATGCATTTGCTCGTGTTCTGGATGTTGGTGCTCAGGCGATGAGCTTGTAGGTGACAGAGATGGACGCTGCCGATGACTATTGGTAGTCGAAAAGACGGCACCGGGTTTCATACGAGGCATGGTCATGGCCATCGGGTGAATTTGTGGCACTTGTGGAAGCATATCGATAGCATCTTGATCGCGCTTGGGCGAGGTCGCCTCGACCATTCCTCTGGCGATCATTTCCGATGTTTCCTTTTTGACCTTGCTTTCTGGCTTGGATTTCGGCTTCGTTGTCTTCTTGGTTGATTTTACTTTTGGAGAACTGGCAGGTTTCGTTCCAGTGTCGGCATCATCGTCAAAGGGGTTGGTAGACACTGGTTGTTTTCCATCATCACCATCTGAAGAGGTCGATTGGCTAACCCCAACAGCACTCTCTTGCTCCAGTCCTTCTCGAATGGTAGGCGCTGCTTCTCGCAATGCTTGCCCCGTCTTGCGAACAGCCTTGGCATCCCCAATATCAAACCATAGTCCATTTTGATCCTCCCTGAGAAACCTTCCATTGGGTTCCATATTCCGAATCTCTCTCACAATTTCGGCTGCAATATGGGCCTTTTCACTCCGCTTGGTCGTCTTGGCATTGTATTCTTTCTTGCGGGTGGCAACAATGTTGCGAAATTGGACATTGCCCTTGCTGCCATTGATCAGTCCGCCTCGACCACACAAAACATCATTGTGATTAGGCTCTCGAATAGGACCGAACCCCATGGGAGGTACTTCGAAAACTGGTCGCTCTGATTTCTTGGAGCTGATTGAAGCGGATGAAACATTGGTACTTGCAGGTGTTTCGTGATTTTCTGGATTTGATTGTGCATCGCTTCCATCTTTGGTTTGTTGTTTCTTCTTGCCGGAAGTAAAGCCAAAGGCAGATTGCACCACCAAAGCTGCCGATATACGACGTTGCCGCTTTCCAGTTTGCATCAGTGGATTCCTATACTGAGAAACGGGAGGATTACGTTTGGCCATGGAGGATAGCAAGAGAGAACAGTTAGTTTAAGTGAGTGGGAGTGCTCTAGGCAACGTTTTATAGGTTAGAAGTGAATGCCAAAAAGTACTATGAACTATCATAGACATACAACATACATCCTATCAAATTCTAGTTGTTGTCACAAGCAGTCACGATCAATCTTGTCAAACGAACCGATTGCACTGCCAGCGAAAAGTATTCGATTGGATAGAGGAGAGAGAAGCTCTACTGCACCTTTTTAGAAAGTAGAGTAGTCGTAGTAGTGGTGGGTTAGTGGGCTGTAGTTGGCTATGTTTGATATTTCGCGGAATCGTTGTTTTGGATCGTGTGCGGCAGCAGCAAACATGCTTGGTACGGTTCGGTTCAAGCTCGACTTTAAAATCAGGTTTCAAATTTGCCACGACTACACCATTTATCATTATTTAATAGCTCGAGTAAATAATGAGCTACCAGGTACCGTACTACTGTACCTGGTAATTAATTGTACTACTAGGCAACAGTGGTGGTGTGTACAGTCATCAGTCGTCCACGAGCGTCGAAGCTAACTCTTAGTACCAGG
>Ga0100380_10005298_pt1 | contig 13350 bp, 17 predicted proteins | sample CryGeymeta201504_FD_80417 | JGI IMG/M metagenome (GOLD analysis project Ga0100380, IMG submission 80417) | Groundwater microbial communities from Crystal Geyser aquifers in Utah, USA - Crystal Geyser metaG 2015-04 | ecosystem: Environmental > Aquatic > Deep subsurface > Groundwater | place... | reverse complement strand
TTGTTGATCCTATCGAAGGAAGCTGTCGAGGAAAGGCAGTATTTACTCTTCATAATTTTATTAACTAAACTTATCTTATTAAGACTAGCAAAAAGCAAGAATATAGCTAAAGTCAAGCCAACGATCATGGAAGACTTTCTGCAACAAAGTCACTCTGGGGGCTTGCGAAGATCGGGAGAAGTTTAACGAATACGTAGCTGAATACCAGAACCACCAGGATCAAGAAGTAAAATTTGAGTTGCTCCCTGTAGTGTTATCTTTCTGCTGCGACTTTTCTGTACACATCTTGGTGACTTGGTATCTCTTCTCTTTCCTGAGCCTCAGCCTGCTCTTGAACGCGTCTGATGTATTCTTCAGATGTTGCTGGTTCGCCCGCCATCTCACTCGATTCTCAAATATCAAAATTAATATTAAGACTCTCTTTTTTACAAATTCTTGAAATTTTCAACAAGGCAATATGATTGACTTGCCAAAATCACTACTATTATGGAAGCTGAGGTGGAATGGGATACAAGGAGGTTACAAGCTGATAGTTTCTGATGGTGAATCCAACAGCCTGCCTATGAACCATGAACTCCCATCTAATTTTTTCACACAGCTTCACGAGTTCGTTGTAGTCTTTTATCTCCTAAATTTTCCTTCCTCCTTTCTAATACTCCTTATAAACTACGTCCTATTCTATGTACGTTTGTTGGCCTTTTAGATGAGAAAAACTACCTTCGACTCTGACTGCTTCAAGGCCCTTGATATTTCTGACCTCATTTAGTTTTCGAGCTGATCGATTGATGATTCAATGCTCAATTTCTGCCTTAGTTTAGCTTCAGCCTAAATGGCGTACTGTTGATTCATAACATTGTTTTGAACCCTCTGAGCTCTTTCAATGTCCCGCTTGAGAATTTGTGACATTTTAGCAGAAAATGAAAATTTTTGTACAAGACGAGGGACAAGAAGCATAATTAAATTATATCCAGAAGGAAGAACTGTATTATAACAAATTGAACTCAGTACCAGATCCATACTAGCCATTTTCAGTAAAAATTCCATTAGTGATATTGCTGCTATTGATGTTTTACATTCTTCAGGTGTTTGTAATATTTATAAAAGCATGGCAGAAAGACAGTAAGAGCGTGGAGAGATATTCGTTTAGCCCCTCAACATTAGATAGCAGGCCAGAGATAGATCTAATGTGCTGGATACTAAAGAGTAATACGACCGTATTCTTTAACGCCTCAACAGCAAAGTCAAAAGACCTCTTCATGATCTCAGAAACATGATTGAGTCTTAAATCTAACGTCTCAAAGGCACAGGATGTGACTGATGATGTCAATAATTCATATTCCCTGTTAGATTTACTCTGACAATGAAAGTTATTAAGATCATTTGATTGTACTTCTTGCCTTGGCGACACTGTTATCAAAATATTTCTTTGCAGCTCTTCTGTTATTTTTGCTCTCAATCCCTCTGTAGATAAACTCAGGTTCTTCATCCAGTTATTTCGCTAAAAGTTCCAGAACTTTCTATATGAGACATAACATACCTTAGGCTTGAGGTCAGGAGGGTTTTCTTTGATGATCCGAACTAACTTTCCGAAATTTTAATCAATCTTTCTCGTCACAAAGTTGTAATAAACCTATTCATCTTCAAGAATGCAAGAAGAACTGTGAGATGAGCAAATTTTCTCAAGGTGGTATAGTTTGTGTCCTTTGGCATTTCGATCATAGTTGTAAGTGAGAGTCGACAGATAAGGGCAGTTGTTGTTCTCGAATTTGCATTTGAAGCTTATCTTTGTAATGTAACCTAGCTCGGAATGAAATTATGTGGACTTCGAAATCAGCCCTTTTGATTAAAATTATAGCTCTTTTTTCAAAGCGGACACCTCCTCTGCATTCATATATACATACCTTCAGTGTAAAGCTTTGAGGAATGTTTTGTTTTTAGGATCAAGCTCTATTATGCCATCGATTGTTAGAGCTTGTCAGTCTTCTCACTCAAGTCTTGCTTTGAGCTCAAACATATCAGCTTTGGAGACCAGCTTTATGGATTCAATTCCGGCTCGGGTTGATATCTTTTGAATGAAGGAGATGAGATTTTCCCTGGACTTGGTTTGACCTCTCTAGATGCCTATCTAAGGCATTCCAAATGATGAGTTTAGAATTAAGTGTGAAGTCGATAATATTCCTTTTCAGAATTAGGAAACATTGTCCTGAAGATGTATTTGAAACCACATTGATACTTGCTGAGGTTGTGGCAGGTCAGGGAAATCTAGCTAGAAATCAGAGAACTTATAGGAGAGAGGGCCTGCTAAGGTTCAGCTTGCAGCCTGATCGCCGTTCCATTTGCTTCTGAAACTCTAGTACTTCGTCTGAAGTTTTCACAAGCTTACCTGCGGTGAAGTTCTTGTCTTTGCAATCCTCTCCTGACATTTTTGTTTGTGGTTCTTACATTCCTAATAATTATCGCCGATAAACTTTTCCGAGCACACTTTCCTCATTTAATCCAAGTTTTCTCGTTCTTTCCTCAGAATTTAAGCTTTTGTGTCTCAAGACGTTGAATGTTCAAAAAAGCCATCAATTGATGAAATAAACCTTGACAATTCAATTGTGGAAACAAAGGTTGATGTACGAGAGCTAGATTAGCACAATGAAGCTCCCTGAATATGAAACAGCTAAGATTATATTTATGGCTTCCTAAAAAAACTAATGGTATAGCGAGAATAATAACAAGCAACAATAAAATTAAGCACAGAAATAACATTTTTCCAACAGAAACAGTTCTAAAGCCTCCCAAAGACTGTACGGCTCGATTTTAGTTGAATTATGTAAATTAGTAATTGTTGAATAGTATGAATGGAGGGTAACTAATCAGGCGGGCTGAGACAGCTTGAGCGGGGCATTAGCAAAATAAAGGCTCAGCTGTTGTTTGTTTTCCTAACTCATGTAAGGTCCGTAAAGATGGCTGGTTTTACTAAGAACATCCTGGAGATATTTGAGTTCTTCTACCTTATCAAGAGGAGAAACATAGAACTTGTTGAATTCCATTTCCCAGTCATTATCTTCTTCCTCATCTTCACCACCTCCGAGCATCATATCTTTATTTGATGGGGCAATTCCTTGCATTCCTAGCATGTGAGTATTTTCATCATCTCCAAAAGCCTTCTCCTCCTCGGCTTCATCATCAAGATCAAAATCATTTTCTGGACTGTCACCGTTCTGACGTATATTACACAATCTTCTGACAAATTAAGGCAGAACTTCTAGCATAGCTCTGACAGTCTGCTAATCTCCGACAAGCTGATTATCCAAGATATGACTGATGCTGACAATGATTCTGGATAGCTCAGAATCACACTGGAAAGTGTCCCTGATGAGTACGATTTTCTGAATGGCCAGGACAATGTTGACTCTTTGTGTTGCTGCCTTATAGAAATTCACTGATAGAAGGAGGATCTGTAGGTAAACCGGACTATAAACAAACTTGGAGGAGTTTTGTTGTATTCCAAAGGTGCTAAATCCATTGTTTTGTTGAGCTCCTTGGACAATCTATTCCTCCATCTGCATCCAGTTTTCCACTTGTCCAATTATTTATCCTAATTCTTGATCATCAACAGCCTCGTACTCAATTAATGAGATGTACAATGTGAGGACAATAAGTCTATTGCTCTGGGATTGTTCTTGGGATTCATGAACCTGTTTGACAATTTTGAATATATAATACAAGTAACTGTTTCCAAATTCATCTCTTTCATTTCTCAAGACAGAACTGTTGCATTTGGCAATGAAATTTCTCAGGCAACCGATGGCATTTTAGATAAGGTCTTTATCTGGCTCAACACTAACATTTTCAAGAATATCAGCATACTGATGGCTCTGACGGTCGCCCTTCTGTCTCAACTCATTAATATAGCTTTGAGGAAGCCCCAATATACCATATGCAATGACTCTAAAGAACAAGAAATACTAGGATGGCAATTGTCCATCTTTTTTATAGAGAAGTAAGTTGAGCACATTGAAGCCTTCCTCTATGTAATCTTGATTCCGGTCACTGAAAATCCACAACACAATGTCGAAGAGTTGGCTGCTTAAATCTTCATGAATTTTTGTCTTGGAAGCTTGCAGAATCTGTCGAATAGAGGATAGACAAGCCCGAGCACACCTTTCATTGTTAGTATCTTCTTACTCTCCCTCTGAGTCATCGTCATCATCTTCTTATTTTTCAGGTCGATACCCCTGTTGTGGCTGGTGTTGAGTATATCCGACAAACATACCTATCAACATTTTGGCAAGATCGTTAGCATAGGGAGCGATTTATTCCTAAAGCAAATCAATCAAATCTTCAAAGTTTTTCATAACAGATGCATCTGCTTCGAGAAGATCTGTATATATTTTCAACAGCTCAGGAATAAAAGGTTTAACGAAAGTTTCTATTTGATCATACTTCATGAGACTATTGAAAGCATTGATTGCATATATCTTCAAAAAGGTCTCTTGCTCAGATTTTCCAACCAGCATACAGCTGTAAATCATTCCAGCTAGCTCAGTAATATTTTCTTCCGGCAGATCTAAGTAACTGTAATGAGTGATTAGTTAGCAGGCTCTAGCTCGAATCATCAAATGATTCCCCTCTGCCAACATAGGCTTGACATAACTTTGAATCATAACAACCATCTTGTCATCCACTTTGTCAGCCAAGTACTTGATCTCAGTTGACATTTCAGTAAATAGGTAGAGGGCCAATTACTTATGCTCGTCTGATCCCTTTTCTAGATAATCTAGCAGAAGACTTAAAATTTCAGTAGCAGCCTGTCCTTGTTGTTAATTGAAAGCGTCACAGCTCAGAAGCGAAAGTACAAACTCTTTGAAGTGTACTCTATTTTCCTGCATGTACATTTTAAACTCAGTAAAGCTAACATAATTTCTATTAAGTGAGGATCTGAATTTTTCCATGCAGAGCCTCAGAGTTGATGCTCTGTATTGTGCTAACAGCTCTGCAGCTTATCTATTTTGTCTGTTGATGTAGGATAGTGTAGAGAGGGATAATTTTGCCAATTCTAAGCATCTATGACGGCTCAAGCGATCATTTTCTTCTTTGAACATCACTTGCATCATCAGAGTTTCGACAAATGATTTGGTATATGTACTATGGAAGCGATGAGCAAAATCTTTCTATTATGTCATTCTTGGATTTGCATGTTTTTGATATATTCTGAACAAAATGCGTAGACAAATCTTTTTTAGAAGAAAAACACTATTGTTTTGTTCTGAAGAAAGGTCTGCTGGCAAGTCTAACAATTTTTTGACAAATATCATTAGGTTGTGAATGTTGACCCTGATAATTTCAGGCATGTGGTTAAGAATAGCCGTGCTGAATACCTTGAAGATTCCCACCAACACATAGGATGTCTCTTGGTTAAAATTTTGAAATAGTTTGGAGGCCAGGCTCAGAAGAGGAAGTATACTTTTGTTACAAAGATTGCTTAGTTGAATGTGCTTCATGATCGACCCTCCAAACACAGAATATATTGCCTTGAGAGTTTATACTGCTCCTAAAAGTCCCTCCAAATTGTTGCTTGTTTGAAGTAAAGCCACACACTCATCAACAATGTTAGGCCATTCAATAGGATAAAACTTTTATGCCATAACAAAAACAAGCTCTCTAAATGTTGGAATTAACTTGTTGCTGGTCACATTCCTAATGAGCGCTATATTGAGAAAGATCTACCTTAAAGGAGAGAGGCTTTGAGAGTTTCCAGGTCGTTCTGAGGCAGGAAGGGCTCTTCTCTACAGTGTCTTTGCAGAAGATTTTTGAGGTAAACAAGGGCTGATTGTCTGACGTTAATGTCTTGATTGCTATCGTCGCTAAGAAGGAGCAAGTCGATGACAAACCCTTGAGAGGCATCCATTTGATGAAGAGTGGCGTTGCTGCTGTGGATAGTAGAGGGATTAAGGGTTCCTGCAAGAACTTGAGCCAAGTTACCGCCTTTCATGAATTGTTATAAAATGAAGTTCAAATGCCATGGCTTAAATCAGTCCGATCAATTCAATCAAAATTCTCATACAGCCAACAACATCAGATTAAGCTTATTTTCGAATACAGTCTTTGATTTCTGATTTTTGGAGGGACATCTATGAAGTCATGTTGAGGCGCTATAATAGATAGATAATTTGCAATGCGTAGAGGCGATAGGAGGGGAGATTACGACAAAAATGCTAACTACAAAAATCTTATCACTCAGTACTATGATAGAGACCCTCACCTTGCAGATGTTAAACCTCAGATCAAAAGTATCACTCCCGACATTGACGTCCTAGAGGAGTTATCATAATTCTAAAAAAAGATTGACGCTCTCATAAAGACGTACCAGTTGCATAAGTCAGCAAACGCTACGATGTTCAGGAGATGTACATGAAGCCAGTTCAAAAAATCAAAAGAATATTGAGAGTCACTATCCTTAGGGAGGATAGTCAAGGTCAGCCTGCCATCAAAATATTCGGATACATCCACCCTCGGAAGTAATAGACAGCCTCTTGCAAACTAACATCTTTTTTCAGGCAGGTAAACGTCCTTAGCGAAAAAGACAAGAACAAGATTGAGTCAGTACATTTTAGATTATTCAGTGGAAAAAACCAACTTCAGGTTTCAATGAAAAGGATGGTCTCATCATAAAGATTCCCCATAATGTATAAGAAGCTATCAACGTGCAACTGCATCCCATCAACAATCCTCCAAAATTCTCAGTGGATCCTATCCTTGAGAAAATCATCAATATGAAGATTGGCACTCGTGTGTAGATTCTGGATGCCTTTTGGCTCTATATCAAAAGTAATAAGCTTCAGGATGTTGAAAATAAGGAAATTATCAATGCAGACGATCTCATCCGACAAGCTTTCAAAACTGAAAAACTCACTTTTGCTACAATCAATAGTCGAGTCAGATAACTGCTGGTGCCTGCTGATCCAATTAAGGTTGTTCTGGGGGAAGGAGAAAGGAAAATGATTGATGTGGTTGTTGAGATTGAGGATCGTCCAAGCGTCGATATCGTGCCATTTTTTAGTCAGAAGCTAAACGAAGAGAAGAATGACCACCCTTTCCTGTCACTGATGGGTAAGATCAAAAAATACGAAAACAAGTTCAAGGAGCACACTGAAAAACTCAGAAGACATCTTCTGAAGAGAGAAATGTACAAGAATTTCAAAGCGGAAACGATTGAAGAGATAATCACCGAGCAGCATGAGCTTCTCAAAATTATTCGCCAGAAAGACCCCATGGAGGAGTATAATCGCCTTGAGTACATTCTTAAGAACGAGGATTAGCTTTAGAGATAGGTAAAACACTATTTTGATAACCTCAATCAATCACGCTCTGATTGAGTTCAATCTTGATTGTATTACAACCAACAACCTATAATTGATAAATAGGCCGCCTAATAATAAACATTGATGGAGGTAGAGTGTCCCCGCTGCCGACTACCTTTCTCCCGGTTCGGAGCAGGTAAATAGCCAAGGGTTCTTCCTTGTGGAGATTCCTATTGCAATGAGTGCATACAACAATCTCTCATTTCTTACAGTTTTCTATGTACCAATCTATCGAGGCAGGCATCAAATGTGGGAGTAATATATAGGTCCAAAACATTTTTCCTCTCAACAAGCTCTACTACGAAAGCCTATCTCAGTTCACAAAATATCTCAAGAAGAAAGACTACTACGAAAGTCCCTCCCTCTCAAAACAACTAGATGAATAATTCAATCGAGAGCACATAAAATACGAGCAAAAATGCATGAATCCTTTCTGCATGAGGACGAGATATGAATCCGATGGAGTTATCTAACTGTTTTGTTCTGCTCAATGCAAGATTTAGAATGAAGAGTTGTACCTGGACTGAACCACAATCGACTGATAGAGCTTACCCACTGCGTATATTACTCAAAATCAAGCACTAATGAAACCAATCAAGAAAGAAAGTATTGCGACTGTTGCGATGATTGGGGTAGTCAACAAAGAACTGCTGCTTTCAGCTGTTGTTGGCTCAGATTCTAAAATGCGATTACTCAGTGCTTCAGGTATTATTCTACTGGACTGCTTTTTGCTTTGCACCCTTTCCTCCTCAAACATACTGACACTTTCTGCTTTTTTAAATCCATTTTGGGGCAATTCAATGTTAGAGTAGGGTTCGACGACCTTTATGGTTAATATTTGTTGGGAATTTGGCTCAGGAAGATGATTATTTCTGAGTTGTTCATCGGTAATTGTAGCCCATTGCACATAGAAGAGATGGTGAGTGGTCAAATCTCTTATTTTTTAAAGGTTGTTGTTGTAAGAATCTCTTGGATTGATTGCCATCATTCCTTTTTTTAACTTGAATGCAATCTAGCTCCTGGCAGAAGAGTGAAGAATATCTTGTGAAGGTGCGATTTAGTAGTAAGCTGAGCTATTACTAACGATCCGGAAGTAAATGCTTTGAAGGCTATAGTTTGTGATAGTTAGTCCATAGCTGACCAACACATCTGAACCTTAGTCATACCGAAACACTATCTCATTTGTACTAAATTGAACATTGACCACATCTAGGACCTGTGATCGGTTTGATATACGGCTGCTTGATTTATTTGACTTCATTGAATGGCGGCTTTTCCTAAAATTCTCAAATGTCGTCATTACTATTCATTATAAACACTCTTCAAATTCATATTTAGACCAGCTTGACTGTTGAATAATTCAAAAATAATCATTAGCAAATGTATATCAGAATGATAAGTTAATGAGCCAATTTCAAATTAAAAACTATGAATAACAATACTTCAAAAAGGAAATCAAAGGCCAGAGATATTCATCTTCAGTTCGTCAACCACTGCGCACTCATAGTCCAAACTCACTGGAGAGGCTACCTCCAAAGAAAAAGATATAGACAATTTCTCCCAATCTATCGACGATTCCGATAACTGATGTTAGGAGCATACTAAGGATGGAAAATAAGAAGAATCATGAAACTACAGCATATTAGGCAGGAAGTACAGAAAGTCTAGGAGAGAGCCAAACATCATCAAAGCAACATGGGCCGAATAGCAAAGAGATAGCTGACTGATTAAATTGAGAGATTGAGAAGGAGAGGTAGATGGGTCGACATGTATCGAAAAGAGAAAATTATGAAAAGTAGTACAAGGAAGGAGCTCACCAAATAAAATGCCTCTCTTTATGGAAACATCAAGTCGAAAAGTATCAGAAATATATTCCATCAAACTATCCCTCACAAACAACAAAGAAAATGTGAAATATAAGCTAAGTCTTCTGCTATTTTGAATAAAAAAGAGGAGACACTATCTTCCGCCAATAAAAAGCAGAAGGCATCAGACTTCGATGAGATTAAATTGAAAAAGCCAAAAGACTTTTATGAACTATTGGAATAGAAGCTAGAAGGGAGAGAATGTCAAGAACTAAATCAAAAAAGAAAAGAATCTAATGTCAAGAGGCCTATTAAAAAAGCATAGGCTAGACAAAAAAAGCAATAGGTAAAAGTTATCTAGCCAGAATAAATTCCTCATTATCCAACTGGACCAGCAAAAATAGTATAAGAGGCTTCTAAAAGCTCAGAGAATAAAAATGAGGCTGTAAGTGGAGAAAGCTTATCTAGTAATTCTAATATTCCCCGGTCTCAAAAGCTGAAAATAACTCTTTCAAAGAGATAATCTCAATGTTCGTAAATGTCCAGCAGTACAGCTTCTCTTCTTAAATCAAATATTTAGACTAAACTGATATAATTGGACAGTAAAAGCATAAATATGTCAATATCTCTCAATTAGATCTTGAAGCATTACAGTTCGTCTTATTTCCAAAAAAAGCAGACCCTAAAGAACAAAATAGAGGTGACCTATAGAGGATGTACGATAAAAAATGAAATGAAATAATTTTTGGATGATAAATACTGATTAACCAGGGTAAAAGCCACTTGTTGATGCTTTTAATATCATCTCAATATCATTATCAATATCTTATATTATCTGACCATGAGACAATCCTTCACTCAAAACCAGCAGCCTCTCATCGAAGACGACGACTTCGCTGTTGAGAGACCTGCCCTCACCAACTTCAAATTGGCCATCCTCATCATCTCTACCTTCGGACTCATCGCAGCCATCTATGCTATAAGGTATTCATTAAGTTTACTCAGCTCTGCCATCGAACACGTCACTGGATCCTTTGCTCAGTCATACATGGCAGGAGGTGGTATCATTTTGGCCCTCTTTTGCGTTTACGTCATTGCTTTTGGAATTTGTTGGTTCATCGGATCAGGGAAACGTGAGCAGCTCAAGAGAGACGTCGTAGAAAAAGCCATTGCCAAGGAAAGAGCTCTCCAGGCCAAACAAAATTTATAGTGATCGGCCTATATGATTACGACCGCAACACTTATCATTACTTAACATTCCCAACTAAAGTAGCACAGTATCAGTCTTCAATAGAGGCTTGGTAGAAAAAATCAATTCATATCTTCAAGCTATCTTCTTAATTGTTTTTTTTGACTGAGTCTATGCTGAGAACTAATCCTTTTTATTGTCGATTTTTTATTGGAGGAGGAGTTTTTCGTTTTTGATTTAAGGATAGTCAAAGTAAAGTCAATACCGAGCACAGATGTCCGAGCGGTCTAAGGAGTCGCACTCAAGATGCGATGTGGCAACACGCGAGGGTTCGAATCCCTCTCTGTGCATTTTTTAAATCTTGACCCTTTTAAAGTAACTATAATTACCTATGCTTCTGAGAGATATGAACTTGAGATGAGGGATTTTTAATTTTGATTACGTTGATTATATATTGATATGTTAAGATCACAGAAAATATAAAACAAGAATGTGTCTGCTTATATCTCACGCGACTATCTTGGTGATAGTTCCTATGATCTTGGTCTTTCCTTCTCTCAACAATATCGTCTCTCCAGGTCTCACAAACTCAGGTCTGTACTTGAATGTAAATTTCACAAGACCTCTATCCTCATTTCTCAACACTTGATCACCCCCGTAAATTTCATCCAAGACGACTGTTTGCTGAATGGTTCCGCAGTGAAGGACTCCTTCATAGTGGGGCTTGATGGTAGTTGAATGGTGGAGCACCTGCATTTCTGCCTCAAAGCTTGTCACTGGCTAAGGTTTTTCATTGCTGTCAATTACCACCATTCCTCGCCTAATGTCTTTCCTGAGTATTTTCTCATTGGCCTTTGTTGACTTGAGACACAAGCAAGCTAGTTCTCCAGCGTAGGCATCATGCCTCAGCACTCTGTTGACGTGAATGGACTTCACAGTTACTGCCTTGAAATTTTTGAGTTTATCAGGTCCCAGCAAGCAATGCTTATTGTTGACGACTACTCCTGATTTGATGATTCCTGAAACAACCAAACCGACACCTTCAACCAAAAAATTCTAATTAATTTCGAATTCAAAGGGCTGGCTGATGGCTTCTTCCATACTGATCTATCTTGGTCTTTAGATTAGCCACAAAAAGTTAGTCAGAGCATCGAATCCCATCTTTGAAACGCTAGAGACACTAAAGATGGGACAAACGTTTCCTGATGGCATAAGTTCTGCGGTCTTAATCATTTAATTTTCAGGAGTTTTGTCAGTGATTTCAATAGCAAATTTGTTAAGCAATTTATGTCTTAGGATTTTCTTCAACTCTTCCATAGTCTATTCATATTTGTTCTCGGGACACATGTCGACCTTTGTGAGAACTATGAAGAAAGGAATTTTCAAAAAGAGGCAGAGCCCAATATGCTCTTTCGTCATTTTCTGAAGACCCATATTTGCTCCGACAACCACACAACCAAAATCAGGAGATAGGCCTGTGAGCCCATTAATGGTGGTTTTGAGGTACTTTTCATGGCCGCAGAGATCGACCATCGAGATTATCTTATAGCTATTATTGACGACCTCCTTCCAGTATTTGTTCTTATTCTGGTTGAACCTTTAGGGAAGGACTTGCTTGCCTTCTTTAGTGAAACCCAAAATTTCCTGGCCGATTGAGCTTGTTCGACCTGACTCTTGCTCATGAAGGTAGTTAAGGACTCGAACTCTTGCACCTCCATTGCCGTCATCAGCAATTCCTTTGGTAAGGACAGAGACAAGGGTTGATTTTCCTGCATCGACATTGCCAATGATGCCTATTTTGACCAGCTTTTCTGGTCTTTATTCCTCGTTCATCATCAATGATATAGTAAATCAAATATAAAAGAATTGCAAAAGAGTGTTCGATTTACACTCGAGAGTCACCACTTATCAACTCTCCTGTCCATTTCTGATGCACCTTCACACGTCATATATCAAAAATGACTCTTTTCCTTACAAACTTGAAAGCTAAAAACTAGTTCACTGTGTATAAGTCGCAGACGGTCGATATATTTTTAATCGTGACTGTGAGAATGCGTTGGAGATTGTTTAAACAAAGATTCTATGACAAATTTGACAAGAAGATGACTACGTGGGAGAACAAGGGATTCGGCTGGGCCAATAGGATGCACAAGTACGCAGTCAACGGGCTTTTACTCTACATGGGATATCTGATTTTCGACTTCCTCTCCTCCTATAACGACCTTCTTCTCCGTGCACGTTCGACAAATAAATTCGATGAGCTTGATATCGAAGGGCCTATCAACAAATAATAGTGATCTGTATGTCTATACACCCTTCGCGATCATTTTTTATACATATGAATACAAGCTAACAAAACAAAGGAGAACTTCAGCTTACTTCATCCGATCTTCTCTGCTACATTTGCCAAGATTTTTACTGCCGCCCTCACACAGCAGCATGTGGGCATACTTTTTGCTTCCTGTGTATCGACGAATACCTCCTGTTTTCAGATGTCAATACCATCTTAACCAGGTATGTCCCCACTGCATGAAACCTATTCGAGGAAAACCTCTTCATCCAGTTCCTTGTCTCGCTGAATTTATTGATAATCTCAACAAAAACGACAAGGAGTAGCGGTTAAGCATAAAAAAGAGAAACGAAAAAGCAAAAGAGTATGTCAGAAACAGAGAGTTAAGAGGAATAAAAGTGGGAATGCTACTCGATATTAGAGATTCCAACAACATATGGTGTGAGGGTAATCTTCTTTTTACATTTAGGAATGGTGATTCGAATCATCACTCGCCAATAAGAACCACTTCGACTTCTCAGAGTCACCTATATTGTATTCAATATCCAATCCAGAACTACCTTTAAAAGAAAGAATAGGATGTTCCCATTGACTCAGAAAGACTTGCTTCAAAAGGTTTCTTTACCAGTCGAAAGGACATTCCACACTACGGCATCAAGACAGTTAGCCCTCTCATTTCCAGTTACCAATTTTGACAAAAATAAAAATCATCTA
>Ga0100380_10005292_pt1 | contig 13356 bp, 8 predicted proteins | sample CryGeymeta201504_FD_80417 | JGI IMG/M metagenome (GOLD analysis project Ga0100380, IMG submission 80417) | Groundwater microbial communities from Crystal Geyser aquifers in Utah, USA - Crystal Geyser metaG 2015-04 | ecosystem: Environmental > Aquatic > Deep subsurface > Groundwater | place: USA... | reverse complement strand
GGTTTTGCCTAACACATTGGATTGGATGGAGAACTGGGTGCGTGACACCCAATAGATATACTAGCTGATCCTCTCCTTGGAAATCAGGGAGGTGGTCCGGTTGTGATCAACATTGACGCTCCATTGCGGGTGCCCTTGGTTGCCCTCCAGTAACCATGGCACCCCGCTGGTGGGGGGCCAGTGTTGTGATCCCCGTTAATTAGACATTCTATTTTTTTTTTTTTTAGTTGAACAATTGGTACTAACTTTAAAGAATGCTCATCTTTTCTAAAGCAACAGATTATGTAGATATGCGTCATGGCCGGAGGAAGACTCCCATACATCAAACCCCGGGAGATCAAAGATATTGGCCTTTTTTGGTTCGGTGGAAACATCGAAGAAGGTCCCAGTGATCTCGCTGCAGGCGCTGTTCGAAACAAGACTGTTCCGACGTCTCTTCTTTGCAACTAATGTAGTAGTCGCAGTGGCATTGCTCAATGAGTGGTCCGAAATTTGACGAAGTAAGGAGATTGTTTCTGGAGCGCAAACTATGGTCTCGTGAGAACGCTTTGTGCGGTGTGCCTTTGTTTCTGTTGTATCTGCTGGGGGTTCCGTTTGCCGTTGCCCTGATGTCTGCTGCATTTTCTTTAGAATCGAATCAGCGTCGCGGCGACACTGAAAGCACTTTTCACGGGCATCTTGCTCCCCCACAAACTGCCACTCCATGCTCACAGGATGGCGTCTCAAAAAACGCCCAGCTGAAGGCATCGAGTGAATTTCTTGCACCAAATTAGAAACAATCATGGCTTTCTCTTGCTTGTTCGCACTCAGGTAGCTGCTGGCTCGCTGACGGGCAAGTTGTCGCAACTTTTCGTTTCCAATGTGGGCGTTGTTTTTACCGCCTCTTCCCATCAGAATGTCATTGTCTGTGGGGGTTATAGGTGTGGCGTACTTTTCGCATTTAGTTCGTGGAAAAGAAGTATTGGAATCTAATATTGGGTAATGTGGTTGTTGTTGACAAAGTTCTTGGTACGGCAAGCACATCGTCATAATAATATTATCTAGTTTAGTAACGTAGTAAATCATGAGTTACTTACTTACTTATACTTTTTTTAATGGAAAAGTCTTCTTATTATGATAGGGTTTGAGTTCTTTTGCTGGTTAAGTATGGATATTCAATGTTTTGTTTATTCGAATTGTGGTGAGACGAGACGAATTAAAAACAATCGAAAATTATTCTTTTTTCCGCCTTTGCCGGTTAAGTAAAAGTATTACTTTCACAATCTTGGCAAAGTTACACCCACGACGCGAATATTTCAGTCAGCACATCTGAAACTGCAGATTGTCTTGTACACTCCGACAGCGGTCCCATCTTTTCAAGCAACTCGTAATAGTACGTGGAAGTTCATTCGTACCTAATAGACAATGCGGCTATAGTAGTCACACCGCTACTGGCGATTAGCAAATAAATACTTAATTCTTAAAAATAATCAACAGCACGTTTTCGTTGCTTTGCATGCTTGTTGGTAGGTGACTTCTCTCCTTTCTTGTACAAAATACCCTTCTCCGGTGTTTTCTTGATAGTTTCCTTGGGGTCCAACTTTCGCAGACCTTGCATGGATGCCTTGTAGGATCGTGCTCGATTCTTGGTACCAAAGCTTACTCGTCGAGAGTGCGAGTCCTCGTTGCCTTCCTTGCTCTTCTGCTTTTTCTTCTTCGACTTTTTACTAAATGTCGTATCCTTCTCGTCACCTTCGACTTCCACCACTTGTTGCTCCTTCATGGCCTTCTTGGCCTTCCTTTGATCTGAGACAGAAATCGTAACGACATCTTCCGTATCATGGCTTTCGTTGTTCTTGCTGTTTTTCTTCTTTTTCGCCTTCTTGCCACTGTCTCGTCCATGCTGCGTTACGTCCATCGACTCCCTTTGTACCTTTTTCTTAAGCTTTTTATTTTTCGGCGAAAGCGGTAGCGGTTCCTCCTCGTCCTTTTCGCCGACATCAGAAATCGCTTCTTCTTGGCGGGCAATTCCCTTAGCCTCCGTGTTTTCGTCTAGTTCTTTAACTTCCAGATCTTCATGAAGTTCGGCATCGTCGTCACCTTCCTCTTCTTGATAGTCAATATCCAGGTCAGTACCAGCTTTTTTGATTTGCCGTTCATACATTTTGTGCATGTCGTAAAGACTTTTTCGGTGAATATCAAGGGTACTATCACTTCCTCCAAGCTCAAAGATGAATCGCGATACCGTAGCAACTTGAACTTGATCGAATACCTGATGTTTCTGGCTGGCCGAATCGTTTTTATCTTCTTCACCTTTATCACCAGAGGGAGAGACGACACTGCACTGCATTAAAAACTTTTCCAAAACAGATTCCACGACACGAGCTTGTACATTCTTGTCGCCGAAGCCGTGCTGAGTCATAACAAAGAATGGTTCCATGACTTCCAAAAATATGGCCTCTGTCATCGGCAAAGTGTCGCTCGCATTGATTGTCGAGACGATATGCAGCAACTCATCCAACGCAACATCAATCAAATGGTATCGAACGCCATTCGGAGGCTTAATAAGCGCTTCCTCAATAATAGCATCATTCAATAATCGAATGATCCCAAGGTTCCATTGACGAGTGGCCATGTAACGGTAGACTTCGCGGAGCATGTACCGCACAAGCGTATAGAATTTATCAATCCTGTACTTGTCCATATTGCCCCATTCACGAACAAGTGTACGAAAAAAGGTCCGAATCATCAGCATGGCCAGGGGTGCACCACGAATGTGCTTAACTTCCATGTCGTCGCCCTCTTCTCCCTCTTCATGGCTGACTTGGTCTTCTTCACTGTTCTCCTCCTCCCGAGCATGTTTTTCTTCATCGCTCTCATGGCTCGAATCTTCATCGTCATCTTCCTTCAAATCACTGCCACTATCAGATGCGTCGTCTTCTGCCTCCATTTCTACAAATCTACTGTCGAAAATCTTGACGTCATCATCATCAACGCCATCTTCGTCCGTCTCTTTCTGCTCTTCCTCCGCATCCATCGCTATGACAGCATTACCAGCAAACTCGTCCTCTTCGAGCGTTCCAGCTACACACCAGATCAACTTGCTCAAATGTTTGGCAAGTTCATCCTGAACGGGGACCTTGTCGGCCATGTACAATGTATACCAGAGGCCTTTCCATAGTTTCATCCAATCCATTTCAGACAGTCCTGAAACGGCATCCAATTCCTCTTCTGTGCTTAATCCAAAGCCTGACTTAATTTTGAGGTACTGCCCCAATTTCTTGACGGCGCGATGACGGGTGCGGGCATCGGTTCCTCCCAAAAAACGCCCGAATCGACGCCACTCATCATCGTCGCCAAGCTGCTGCTGGCTCGATTTCGAGACACTAGACTTGAATTCCGTGGCACTGTCATCCTCTAAGGGTTCAATACCGGCCACGCGCAGATAGGCCTTGGCACGTTGTTCTGGATTGGCTATTTTAGGATGTTGGGGCCACTTGTTCTTTTCGTTGAGCTTTTGACGTTTTTGTTTCCGAGATAACTTGACCGGGGACGATTCTGCAAGAACATCTGCTGTGCTTGGGTTTTCAAAGTCTCGATCACGTTTGCTGCTATTATCTCGCGATGTATCGACCTTGTCCTTCTGCGTACCAGTGGAGCTGTCTTGTTTAACCTCCTTGGCTGGCTTTCTGACCATCATTCCGGCAGCTGCATCCGCCTCAGAAAGATCCTGCTTCTTCACCTTGACTTTGCTCTTGTTTCTGTTCTTTCCCATGTCTATTGTCGGGTAAAAAGATAAAGGATTCAATAGATAGTCGGCCTATTGCAAAGAGTTTCCTTTTGCTTGCATATTCAAGGATTTCTGGAGTTGTGTGAAAATAATGCCATTGATGAGAGTAGTCTACTCTACACTTTTGAATTGGATGGAAGGTGATATTATTACTTTTTCGTGGTTGCTGTAAACTGCAGTAGAGTTAGGATTTAGTTTTCCATTCAAAAGACGCAGAGTTTTCCTTGATCACCAATTCAACAAAAATTACGAGTAGACTATGGGAATGGTTTCTTGTGTGGCTATTAAGCGACCGGAGAATTGATTCTACAGTAGTCGCTACAACTACTAGCTAGTAGCTAGCTACTACCTGGTTCTGTACCTATTAGCTATAACGTACTCCGGAGAAGCAGTTATGTTCCACCAGCAAGACAATAATTCATGGCTGTCTTATTGTAGTTTTATTGTAGAAGATTATCGTTTACTGTTGTGCACCCGTTTTCTAGAATTCAAACAAAACATCGCCGTTTACTGGTCTGCACCAGCTACTAGCCAGAAGATAAAACCACCAGGGATTGTTGCTGTGATACTTGAATACCTTTCCTTCTCTTCCAAGCGCCTACAAAGCACTTCTTTCCGCGATCTTTTTACAGTACTAGTAGATGAACGGTCCAGTCCGGCCTAGCCTGCCTGACGGTAAATAGTCATAATAAGATAGCAAGTCCTCCCCCGGTTCTTATCGACGATGTCTACAGACGTCAATTAATTACTTGCTGCAGGTTTCTTTTTTCGACTGCATCTATCACACTTCTTTCCACAGAATACCGCTGGTAATCCGAGCTAATGATTGGTAGAGTAAATAATGAGAACTCAATCCATTCGTGCATCAGGGGGGTCCTAGTAGTTTCAACACATCATGATGTCATTGAATGTGTAGTGCTAGCTAGTACGAGTACGTAGTAGTCGAAGTGCAGGAAATAAGTATCCGGTTTACTACCAACGAGTTGACACATCTCAGGCACTGTGCAACTGATAATCGGACAAGGTTGGTTATTATGGGACCAGGTTTTTGCTTCTTTTGCCAAATTCGAATCGACGTCAAGCTGCGAGTACCTTTTCACCCTGGTAAAACCCAAAAAGAAGCACAGAAACCAGAATGAGTAAAAATAATGCGATCGCAGCAAAAACTACACAATACTTTAATCTTAATATTACAGAAAAAGTGGCAGCCAGAATAATCATCAGAAATCAGAATCATTCACTCACAATGTTAATCTGGAAAAGCCCAAAGAAGCAACACAACATTATCGATTACATCATTTGTTCATTTTCGATCCAAACTCCAAACCAAGTATAATTAAGAAACAACTATCAGTAATGGGAGCCAACCAATCGAGTGTTAAGTTTTTGACCAGCTCCATGCGTCAAGGTGCCCGGCAAACACTTGTGACAGTCTCCAAGTCGAACAATTCGACGTTCACATCTGGAGCTGCTAATAAAGCAGCCTTGAATGCACAGAGACTCAATCCAGCAATTGGAACATCTGTGACACGTACAATGTCCCCAGAGGCAGATGCTTTAGCCTTCACCAATCGGGGAAAATGGTCGTATTGCATCTAATTAGACTCAATGAATACGAGGCTTATCTTTCCATCTGTTATCTTTTTGCTCTTGTATACTTTACATTTTACATATTCCGCTGTAAATCTAGGCTTAGCAATTTAAGTACTAATATCTACTAAAAAACAATGATTAACTGCTACTTTGCATCGCAATGCATGCATTCAATAGCACTTTAGTTCTTTTAAGCGGGTCGTATCGTTTTGGCGTCCATTCCATCTTGATGGCGAATTTCTCGCACATTATTTTTGGGTCTATGAGTCACTGAGTCACCAACAGCTACAAAGATGGCCTCCCTAGTCTCTTCCGCTGTTATTAAGGTGTCGAAGTACAAATAAAACCCTGGTTAGCATGTTAGTTACATCTGTCGTTCATTCGTTTGCTGAGGTTAATTTTCATAGAAAGATTGTCATTTCTGGGTTGACACCATTCTCGGAAAAAAAGATCTGAAGCTGGCTTCAGCATGTAAAATTCTTCTTCAAGATAAAAGTCGTCGAAGTTTTAGAGATTCGAGTACGTACTTGACTTCTCTAAGCAGTCTTCACAGTGCGTGACACCTGTTGACTTCCCCTACATTTCTCATTTTTATTTGGGAGTTGTGCTATTTTTGTGGCGACTCACATCAAAATATCACGTTCGGATTGTTTGGGACTGAAGCCATCCGTGACACAATCATATTTTCAGCTCATGTTTTCAGTGAGAACCGATGTACCTGCACATCTGACCAGGTACGAGTACTCTACTTTTGCTAATGCAGTAGATGAGCTCCAAGCACCAGCTATTTTGATGTTAAGAGTTACTGCCTACCTGTATTAGTACTAGACTAGTAGTAATTACATGCAGCTATGATGGATGCCAAACCTCAAAATCCGCGACGTTGAAGATCACCAAGGTATTCTGCCATTAAGACACCACCATCAAGGACGATTGCGATGAGCAACAAAAATAGTCGGAAGTACCAGGTAGACTACTACCTGGCAAGGCAGACTACTCGGTGTACCGTACTATGATGCTCGTCGTTTACTGCATGCCGCTTGCTCCATAGCGTACCTGGTACCTGATAGGTAGTAAGCCTTGCTGTTAAATTGAGATTGGCCTGTCACGAAAAAGCTGACAACCTTGGATCTGTTCTACTAGTAGAAATACTACCAGTCCTTCTTCTACTAGTAGTACGGTACCACTAGCTACTGCTCGGGCGGACTACGGTACTAGTACTACTAGACTACTAGTACTGTAGTATTCTAGTAGTTGACCAGCCAGTTTTCTGAAGGTTCCTTTCCTGTCGTCATTCTTACACTTGCCTCCAGTGATTGACAGATCGTCTTATAATGTATACCACTTTTTATTGACTTGCAGTGCAAACAAAGATTTTTCAGCGCTGAAATGAAACTTGGCATCATTTTCGAAAGTCTTTCGTCAGATTGCATCGATGAATGACAGCAGGACACAGCTGTGCTTTCAATAGATCTGATTGGCCGAATATCTCTTGTCGTAGTGAAAAGACGCCCATCTACACGGAACATACAAGTCCTTTTCTTCCATATTTTGAGGACGACTTTTTCAACTCAGCCAGTTTAAGAATGACACCAGCAAACTAAAATAAGGCACAACACAAACAACCATTAACCATTAACCATTAACCAACCAAACCAAACTAAGCTGAACCTTACTCAACAATCTACTATTTTTCTGTCGTCCTTAATCTGCACATACACTAAAATCTAGCTTGATCCACGATGAATGGCGAAGTAGTCCGCGTAACGTCCTGGCCGCCACCTCGTGCTGTCACAGCGCCAGTTCCTCCTACCACCGACGACGCGTCGGCAACGTGCACTCCACCCTATCGCGATTTTTCGAGCTTGCGAACCTGTGATGTTCCCCAAATTGTACCTTCTAGTTTGCGTGCATCGCGAAGACGCAAGGGTCCGAAGGAACTTTCGTTCCCAACCAAGCTCTACGATTTGCTCTCGGATTGTCGATCGGAGGGTTTAGAGCACATCATTTCGTGGCAGGAGCACGGACGCAGCTTTATCATTGCGGATTCCAAATTATTTTCTGCCAGGTGAGTACAAAGTAACTGGATGAAAGAGAGAGAATTACTGGTGCTTAAAATTTGAATGTCGTTAACCCTTGATTGTGTTGCCTGTCGTTCACACACATAGGATCATGCCAGGATACTTTCGCCAGTCCAAGTTCCACAGCTTTCAGCGCCAATTGAATCTCTACGGTTTTAAACGCCTGGGCTCGGGTCCTGACAAAGGATGTACGTTCGCCTTTTTGCAATGAAATAATATTAGTTTATTGTCGGTATGTCGACTCGCACACTCATTCCCTTTGTTGGCTCGCACTCTCTCATTGAACCCAAAAGGTTACTTTCACGAAATGTTTTTGCGCCAAAAGCGTTTTCTTGCGGAACAAATGAAGCGGACCAAGGTCAAAGGAGTTGGTCGTCAACCTTACTTTCCCGAGAGCGAGCCCGATTTTTATACTCTGCCTTTTCTGCCTGCCTTTGATGGGAATCGCATTTCGCGTGGTCAAGCGGCTAGTAGGAATGCCGATCAATTCACACCTACAACGAATCGAATTGCCAAAATGACAACAGCACATGTCCAGACCATGATGAGCGCTCTACGTGGGAACACAGCAACCATGACTATTGTCAGTTCTGAGAGCACGACCAACGAAGACGCTTCTACGAGTAACAATAGCGTCGTTTCCTTCGAGGATCAGCAAGAATTTACTTTGTTGAATGATACTCTTTCTCTGATCCCCTATATGAAAGCGGTGGAACCCTTCCGTCAATCTGTTGTCTCGGGAACGTTGCCACGCGTTGCAGTACCATCTGAGTCGGAATCATCACGACCATCTGCTATCCCATGGAACGGGAACAGAACCGATTCGGCTCGTGCTGATGATGTGGCACGTTCTGCACAGATGATCTTGCAGCAATGCAAGGGGCATGAATCGTTCGCCCGACACATTACGTCCGGCAAGCCGTGTTGCGCTGACGAAGGAGAGCTCATCATGGGAACGTTGGATGCCGTGGCTCCGTATTATGACTACGGCAGATCAACTGCAACTATTGCCCTTACCAATTCATTCTTGTTTTAGAGAACACAACACATACACTATCTTACGACAACAATTTTGAGGGTGTCTTATATGCCGCGAAACCCTTGTATATACTTATATCGCCAGACACTACTACACAATGAACAAAAATAATGAACCATGTCACTTAACAGCTGAACAAATACCTGCTACCAAAAATATGAGGAAGATACCACAAAGAGTCATTGAACATATCCCTTTGTCTTATAACTATTATCTGAGCTTTGAATCACTGAAAAGGATGCTATCTTTTTCTGCCTACTGGTTTGTCAACTCCAGTAGAGGTGTTGCGATGCCATGATACTGCAAGATGCAGCCTCTTACAAATTTAGTTTACCCATGTCTATACAACAGGACTAAAATACATACGAAGAAGAAGCCTTCAAGAAAATTCACAATGAAGATGCCACAAGGAACACTTGAACATATCTCCTTTCATCACATACCTACATTGTCAGATGAACTTTGAATCACTGGAAGGGATGTTATCCTTTTCTGCCTACTGTTTTGTATAATCCAGTAGAGGTGGTACAGATGCTTTTGACACTCCAACATGCATCTTCTCGTCGAATCAGTCTTCTTATGCCCATACACAACAAGAAGACCCAGAGATGTTAGAACGAAAATGCTCCCCACCAGTCTTGGATCTAACAAGTAAATACAGATGAGATCTATTCACCAAGAGCTGAGCGCAAAATGTCTGCACAACCCAGACCCAGCTTCTGCGCTCAATATGCACATTACATGTGTACATACACACCTTTCTACTACTCAAATATCCATTGTGCATACCCTGCACATGATATAATTATCAATAGAATTAGTTCTGATAAAGGACTTTTTAATTTACATTTCTTTGTTGCTTCTACTTGTGCCTGTTTCTTTGTAGCGTAGAGTACACCAATACAACCTCGAGCACATCTTGGTGCTCGCTACCTTTCGAAACGGAATGGTCCTTTTTGGGACGATTTCCTCTAGTAACAGTGTCAACCACCGGAGAGAAGCAATGGGCATTCGTGCAAAAAATAAAATAGACAATTGAGATCGTCGTGTACTTGAACCAAAATTTCGATCCACTCTTGGAATCGTCCGCCCCGCTGTGTTGTAATAACTGGTGCTTGTTGCAACAGTTGATACCGCCCCAAACGATTCAATTTCAGGTAAAATCGAATTTCGTCTCGCAAATTGCCTTCATCAAAGATAAAGAGCGTTTCTAACAAATAGTTGGATTCCAAGGCACTGCGAAATGCATCTCGGATAGGCTGGCGAAACATGCTAGCCGTGCTGCCGACCCCTGACAATTTGACATGCTTGAGAGATCCTCTTTGACGTTGTGGAAGACTTTGTCGATGATTTTGTTGTGTAGCTGTATCAATGGAAGGTGCCCCGGTTTGTTGATGGTATACATGTAGCGACTCGGCAATACTGATCACTGCCGCTTCGGATAAATCAAAATGCATCAGGCTGAATGATTGTAGGGATCGAGATCCTCTTAAAAGCTGTCGCAGAGACTCTGAAGACAGTGTCCCCAGAGCAGATAATTTGGTGGCGCTTAACTCCACTTCCTGCAACGCTGGCAAGGTACTCAATGCCACGAGGATGGAATCCATGGTACCAAAGGTCCCCGAATCGTCCCGGATGGCCTCTTCTTCGTGTTCTTCGGTTAGCCGACATTTTATGAGTCGAAATTCTTGTAAGCAAACACAAGTTCCCGCCAACGCGTGAGCCCAGGCATCCACGTCACCCTGACAACAGCCGTACAAATCAGTGCGCCACAATTTGAACGCGATCAATTGGTGTGCCCCTTCAAAAAGGTTGGAAAAGGCTTTTATGGGCAGTGTCGCCACAAAGGGAAATCGGTAGGTATTCAGAAACAATTGTTGTAGTTGGGGTAACCTTCCCAAGACTCGAAACAAATTCGAGATATTTTGGCGCTGAAGGTCACTTGTTGTACCAGTGGTCGTAGAAGTATCACCAAAGGATTCATGAATCAACAGCGTCACTTGCTGGATCGAGGTATTTTGTGTCAGGGCTTCTGTCAGAGCACCTGTACAGGATGAAGAATTCAACCAGAGCTGAAGATCAGTAAAGTCGTCAGGACTGTCTCGTATTCGCTTGTGAACGAAATATTCTTCTGCGCAAAAGAGAAAGGCTCCAGCATGCGCCATTGTTTTTGCATGATTTGTGAATGTTTCTTGGTTTGTCGTGTTCTAAGGACTGAAATGGCAGGCCTTAATTTTCCACTAATAAGCTTGCACAGAGTTTAAGCTTCTTGATTACGGTGAGTAAGATAGAAAATAATGCAATATGCTGTTACATCGTCCGAGAGCAAGAAAACGTCCTGGTAATTAGACTCTAGCTTTTATGGGCTCTGTTGTAGAGTAACATAGAGTATTACTCGAGTATTACTACTACGATAATATTATATGGTCTTTCAAAGGACCATAAAGGAGACCATGTAGAATCCCTACTAAGTTCTACAGGGAGCACATCCCAACGAGGCAAAACTGCCAAGCAAGTCCTGTGCATTAAATTCACAAGGGATCTTTTAGAGTGCTTTTAACTAGTGCATCCCATGTGAATTTAGTGCACAGGATCATGGCATATCATCATTCGTACACACACATTATCCATATTCGTCTCGTCATGTGCACTAAAATTGCAGTGCTATTTTAAGCTTGCTTTTAACTAGTGGACCCCCTGTGAATTTAGTGCACACTGCACGCTATTCATATTCGTTTCGTTGTCCATGTGTAGTTGTATGCACTAAAATTGCAAGGCAATTTTAAGCCTGCTTTTAACTAGAGGACCCCCTGGGAATTTAGTGCACACTGCATGATATTCATATTCAACTTCGTCTCGTCCTTGTGTAGTAGTTGTGTGCACTAAAATCGCAAGGCAATTTTAAGCCTGCTTTTAACTAGAGCCCCCTGGGAATTTAGTGCACACCACCGCCCAATAGTCATATTCATCTCGTCTTCATGGTGTGCACTAAAATTGCAAGGCTCTTTTAAGCTTGCTTTTAACTAGTGGAGCCCTGCAAATTTATTGCACAAGACACTGCGCACGATATTCATATTCGCAGCAGCCCTCGTCCTGGTGCACTGAGGATGTGCACTAAAATTGCAGGGCTCTTTTAAGCCTGCTTTAAACTAGTGGACCCCCTGCAAATTTAGTGCACACCACCGCCCAATATTCATATTCATCTCGTCATGGTGTGCACTAAAATTGCAGGGCTCTTTTAAGCTTGCTTTTAACTAGTGGAGCCCTGCAAATTTATTGCACAAGACGCACACTGCGCACCACGATATTCATATTCGCAGCAGCCCTCGTCCTGATGCACTGAGGATGTGCACTAAAATTGCAAGGCAATTTTAAGCCTGCTTTTAACTAGTGGACCCCCTGGGAATTTAGTGCACAGTGGGACTCGGTCCCTTTTTAGCAGGTTAATTAAGGTTCAACGGTCTCTTTTTCAGTGGTTTTGAGGGACTCATTAGGGGATCCAACGGTCCTCTTAATACCACAAAGAGTCTACTTCATGTGTACTAGGGATACCTCTGTGATTTTGAGGGGTATAGGGTAAGCCTGTAGGTTTATGTACTAGGGGTACGTACTCTATACTCCCGGAAAGGAGACTTGGGTCCCTTTTTCTATATAATACTGGAGTACATTCAATAATATTATCATCTCACAAGGAGTGAAAAACGAACCATTGAGTCACGCCCCGTTCGTAACAGTAAGCGCAAAGGTTTGCTTTCGGTGTGGGCGAGACGAGAGGCCAAAAGGCCTTTCATTATTTAAGATTTATTAAGTCTAGTAGTTTCCTGTGATGCGAATTCAACCTGGGAATGAACGAGAACAAATAAATGCCAGCACCCATTCTTGTCATCCTTGTGCAGGTCACTCTTGTGCAGGCTCAGCAAATGTACAAGCTTGCGAGGCGAATCGTCGCTTGATTTGTCATCTACTTTGTCCAAGTAAATTGCGCTAAATAATGGATTCCAGAATTGCGGGAATATTTATACTGTTAAATTGAAGCGAGTGTTCTGACGGTATTTGTGTAGCCAAAAATTGAACGAATGGTAGTTTCAACTGTGTCATGGAGAGCATTGGGGAGTCAGCTGGCACATCAACTAGTAGCCGCGCTCTCATTTCACGTTTAATCTCTGTGCTTCGTTGTTGGCGATAGGATTGTCAACTTTCCTTTGGGCGACACCTGATTTCTGTGCGCCCATTTTGTAAAGCACCTAACTACTCGGATACAACTATACAACGTTGTATGGATAGATTTAATAATTCTTAGTTGAGCTTCAAATTGGCATCGCTGGTAGTGAGACAAGAATTACCATTATTTTAGACGTCATGCTACATGTGCGACATTGTGTAAGATACTATCGCCACAAATCAAAACCTTTTTGAAACGTGAACGATCTTTGGAAGGCAAATGCAAAATCTGCCACCACATAAGCAATTGGAAGTGCAAAAGCCGTGGATGCCTTGGACGGAATGGAGTAACAAAGGCAAGAAAATCTGGTAGACAGGAGGCCTCAGCAACTTTCTTCCTTTTCAAACTTCTTTGTCTCCTCTTGGACTCGGCCTGAGTCGGCCATTTTTGTGCCTGGGATAGCACTCTTTGCCTCTAGGTCAGCTTTCTTCGTCCCGGGATCAGCACTTTTCGTCGATCTCTCTGGTTGGCCGTCGGACGAACCCACGCTCTCTTTAATGGGCTCCTTCGGATCTTCTTTCTTCTTATTTTGGCGCTGATCAAATTCCTCTTTAACACTTCGGATCATTTCTTCCACAAACTCTGGACCTTTTCTGACCCACTCATTTCGATTGTTTGTGGCATAATTAAGGTATTCGTCGGAAGATACTCC
>Ga0100380_10005288_pt1 | contig 13364 bp, 9 predicted proteins | sample CryGeymeta201504_FD_80417 | JGI IMG/M metagenome (GOLD analysis project Ga0100380, IMG submission 80417) | Groundwater microbial communities from Crystal Geyser aquifers in Utah, USA - Crystal Geyser metaG 2015-04 | ecosystem: Environmental > Aquatic > Deep subsurface > Groundwater | place: USA... | reverse complement strand
AGTCATACTACCCGAAACGTCAAGTGCCAAAAGTATTCTCTTGCCGGTTGGTGTAACATTCACAAAGGCCTTGTAGAATGCTTCATCAAGAGCAGAAAGAATGTCTCTGTCAACAGCCCAAGTGTTCTTGCCCAACATACCTTTACCCTGCTCATATGTTTTTAGAGCAATCAAGATTTGCATTGGATGCACTCTAGAGCGCATTAAGTGTTCCTTGTTGGTTAGCATTTCAAGAACTTTGTTCTTAGCTTCTGCAATATCAAATACTTTATTCTTTGACATTGTACCAAGGTTACGAATAGCTGCGGTCATTGGCATACGCTTTAGAAGCGCGTTCCATACACTTGCATCATTCAAGAAATGTGTTGATACTGCTTCACGGGGAAGATCATGTTCTTCAATCAACTTGATCGCAGACTTAACGTCCTGTTCACCCAGCTTTTTCATTTCTTCAAAAGCTGAAATTTGAGCGTGAATGTTTGCAGAAAGATCAGAACGTGTTTCTGTTACCATCACACCATTCTTCTTGATCTTACGCACTGTATCACTCAAACCGTTTTGACCAGCAACCGCCCATCTGAATAGGGCTTCCTGTTCGGGCGAGTTAGCAACAGGGTGCGCGAGACGGATAATATCCTTGTGTGTCCATCCATCACGCTGCTGATACTTAATCATTTGATAAGCTAAGTCTTTTACGCTCTTTTCAGTGTACCACTTTGCCACAGCCTTACGAGCAGCCTTACCCCAACCACGAAATGATTGCATGTAGTGAGCAAAGGTGTAAAGATGAGTTGCAGTTCTAACTACTTTTGGTAGTGCATCAAAAGCTGCCTGACGTGTTTCAAGATTGGTGTGCGCGGAAGCAAGGGCTAAAGCAAAAATAGCAGGATTATTCTTATAAGCTCTTCCGCTTATTGAAATATCCGCTACCATCTTTACTACTCTTTTGCCATCCTCGTCAAGGCAGCGAAGAAGAGCAAGCGCGTTCTGCTTGGTAAGTGTTTCTTCTTTAATGTAATATGTACCACCTTCAGTACCGAGAACTAAGAAGCGTTCCAACTGCTTCCAATCATCCATGGCGAATACAAAAGCGCCATTGGAGTTTTGAGTCATTTCTGACTCACGACCCTTGATTACTTCGTGCTGGGTTGTTATTCTTTTTGCCATAATAGCCTCCTTTAAGATAAGGTTGTTTAAAACGATGTTTTGTTCCAATACGATAACCGTTTTAATTCGACCTTAAAGTTGCATTTTTATTCTAATAAACTCAGTAGAGTACCGTTAACCACCCGGAACATATTAATCTGTGTTCCTGCCAGATTGAAGAGCAAATATCGCCGTTGGTTTGACCATTTGGTCAGTGTTTGCGGTGGTGTTACGTCTTTTCTACTAAGTGTTATGCATTCCGCAGAACCATAACTTCTTCTGTGTTATACGATAACCCAACAACAGCGGCTCTTTAACTTCTTTAAGCTTAACAAAGCTTCGATCTAATGTCAACAAGTTTTTTCAATTCTTTTTAACATTTTTTGTATTAAGTATTTAGTTAATATCCGCAAATAATAGTTCAAATGCGATATTTTCTAACTTTTTATATCCTACATGAATATTGATAACATGTCAATAAGTTTTTATAATATTTTTAACATTAGGAGAAATATATGAAAAATCTTATTATTATACCTGCGCGCGGTGCATCAACTCGCTTGCCAAATAAACCACTAGCAGATATTAATGGTAAAACCCTAGTAAGGCGTGTATATGAACGAGCAATTGAGGCAAATATTGGTGACGTAATAGTCACTAGTGACAGTGACGAAATAATTGCTCACTGTAAAAGATATAAAATTAACACAATTAAAACCAGCGAAAGTTGCCAATCAGGAACTGACAGAGTAGCTGAAGCATTTGCTTTATTAAATGATTTTAGTTATACAAGAGTTATTAACCTTCAAGGAGATTTACCATTCATAGATGGTGAAAATATTAGAAGAGTATTGTTTCCGTTAAATATAGGATATGATGTTGGTACACTTGTTCATAATATGCCTGATGAAGAAATACGCAACCCAAACACTGTAAAAGCCATTGTTTCTTTTGAAGATAAATGTGTAGTAACGGATAATTTAATAAGTTACCAAATAGGCAGAGCACATTGGTTTGTTAGAGCTGCCATACACGGATTGCAACATGTTGGAATTTATTCGTTCAAGACTAAAACATTATTAAAAATACACAAACTTAACCCAAGTAGCTATGAGAAATTAGAAAAATTAGAACAACTTAGATTTTTAGAAAACGATTTGCAAATAGGTGCATTAACAACTGATCAATTACCACCAGAAGTAAATACTCCGGAAGATTTAGAACGAGCCATAGAATATGCCAAAAAAACTGATAAGAAAACATTTTTTAATCATTGGCCATTGTAGTAAGTTTAATTTATTTTTGTAAATTTTATTTTGCCGGCATCCCAAATTCTATCAAACCCCAATTCTTCCATGAGTTCTTTTTCAGTTTTATTACTAATATCAATATTAAATTTTTTTCTAATATTTTCTTTTCTAAAATTAAATTTATGATAAAAATTAATATAATCGGTATAATAATACCCTGAATTAATTTCATATTCAATATCAAAACCAGTTTTTTGGTATAAATTACCATAACTATAACGCAAATCAGCAAAGGTAATAATTCTATCGTATTCTATACTTTTATTAATATAACTTAAAAATTTTGAAAATAATCCAGGATATATTTTAAAATCATTAGCATATCTGGTTATATCTAAGATATTTGATACTTTTTTATATGCTAATACTGAAATTAATTGATCATTATTAAAACCACCCAAAAATTTACTTCCCGGAACGCCGCCTTGTATATGAAATTTATTCAAAAATATATTACCATCAATTGATGAAATCTCTTTAATAATTATTTTTCTAGCACCAACCCCTTTATCTGATAAACCTACAATATTTTTTATCTTTTCCAATATTATTTCTTTTGAATTTTTATATTCATTTTCAAAAATATGAAGTAATCTTATATTCTTACTTCTGCATAAATCAGTTTTTATTTTATGATAATTTGGTGATTTGCCGCCACCACGTTCAGAGTGCCAAAACAATCCATTATATTCTATTGCTAAATTAAATTCAGGAATGAACATATCCAAAGTATATGGCGGTATTATTTTTTTATTAGTAATTATTTCGCCTTTATAAAATTCTCGTATGTTGGATAATAATTCTTTTTCACCATTAGACCAAGGTTTATTAAAATTACCACAATTAGAACAAGGCGTATTAAAATTAATAGATCTATAATTAAACGTAACCATAGGAATAGTTTCTTGAATTAAACATTTTTTACATGTATATGTAATACCCATCGTTTTATAATTTGTTATATTATCAAAAGAAATAACGATTATATCGGAATTTAAAGTTTCTATTTTATCTATTTTTCTATTTTTAATTTTTTCTTTATATTCGCTTGACTGGTGATAATGTTCAACCCCGTATTTTATCAAGTATGTATTTTTTCTATTTTCTTTTGTTTCAATTAAAGAACTAATATTTTCTACTCCATGATTTTCTAACAAATTATTTTTTCTAGTCAAATATGCTTTAGATTTAGATAATTCTAAGATTTCCTTATGTTTTGGCGAAATTACATCACCATACTTATTAATCATAGTTTTTAATCGTTTTTCCTGAAATTGTCTTGTTTTGGCTGGGCTAGTTTCACCATATTTTTTAATATTAGTTTGTTTAGCTTTTTCCATTTCTTTGGCCTTTTGGCCTGTTTGTTTTTTTAATTGTTCAGCACAAATTCTAGAACAAGTATTTTTATATATTACCCCTGTTAATTTAATTCTATTAGAACACACTGGGCAATTTGGAGGATTTGATTGATCATTGTATAATAATATCAATTGTTCTGAAATATGTATATTTGGATATATTAGGTTTAACCAACTAATAAAATCCGATGTTTTGGCTATTTTTCTAGACCAACCTTTGCGAGGTGTTTCTGATAATACCTCTAAAATTTTATTTTTCATTTTACTCACAAAATAAGGGGATTTAATCCCCTTATTTATATTATTTTATGACTTTGCTGTCAATTATAAATTAAATTTGAAAAACATAAATATTTACTATAATATAATTTAGTTGAATAACTATATTTATCCAGGAAAAATTATGGTAAAATGCTTAGAATGTGAAAAAGAATTTAAACAGATAACTAATCGTCATCTTAAATTTGCCCATAATTTAACTACTTTTCAATATAAAGAAAAATATCCCGATAGTGAATTATTTGATAAGAAAATATTAGAATTTTTTAGCGAAAGAAGTAAAAAAGCTAATGAATTGCGTAAAGGGGTATCACGTTCAGAATCAATTAAACAAAAAATTAAAGACACTAAATCTAAACAAATTATTGTTCCTTGGAATAAAGGAATAGCACAAACAAAAGAAACAAAAGATAAATTAAGTCAAAGTGGTATTTTACGTCATAGGAAATGGCATGAACAGAATACACATCCCCAAGTAGGATTAAAATTACCCAAAGAAACTAAGGAAAAAATTAGTCAATCTATGATAAGTTATGCTAGAAAAAATACAGATGAATTAAAGGAAAGAGCAAAAAAAGCTATTATTACTAAAGTTAATAATGGGTATTATGAAAAATTAGCCTTAAGAACAATTGAAAAATATAAAGAAATTTTTAAAGAGTTGGATTTTTCAACATTATCATATAATGATGGATTAGTGGAGTTGTCTTGCAACAAATGTAATACCATTCATACCCGAAGTATTAAATCATATCATCATCAAAGAATGTGTAGAGGATGCTATCCGACTCTTAATTATAAAACAGAAAATGAATTATATGATTACATTAATTCTTTAGGAATTAAAATTATTAGAGGTGATAAATCTATTCTTTCAAATAATTTTGAAATAGACTTTTTACTGCCAGAATATAATATTGGTATTGAATATAATGGATTGTATTGGCATTCTGAAAAAAATGGTAAGGGCAAATTTTATCACTTAACTAAAAGAAATAAATGTTTAGAAAAGGGTATTAATTTAATTCAAATATTTGAAGATGAATGGCTTAATAAATTAGATATTGTTAAAAATAGATTAAGTTCTATTTTGGGATTTGGTAATAAATATTATGCTAGAAAGAGTGTCGTTAAGGAAATATCTAGCAATATTGCTAAAGATTTTATCAATCAACACCATATTTATGGATATACCGCAGCTTCTTTAAAGTATGGTCTATATATTGAAAATGTTTTAATAGCAGTAATGACTTTTACTCGACCAACTAGAGCTAAAAATCAATTAAAATCTAATTATGATTATGAATTATCAAGATATTGTTCTAAAGGTAGAGTATTGGGTGGCGCATCAAAATTATTTTCTCATTTTATTAAAGATGTTAATCCAGATATAGTTGTTTCATATTCTGATTTAAGATGGGGGATTGGCGATTTATATGAAAAATTAGGTTTTAATTTTATAGGTAATACTCTTCCTAATTATTGGTACACTAATGATTATAAATTTAGAATTTATAGGTTTAATCTTAGAAAGACTAAATTTGACAATCCAGATTTAACGGAATGGGAAAATAGATTAAATCAAGGGTACGATAGAGTTTGGGATTGTGGTCATTCTAAATGGATTTGGTATAAAAAATAACTCGTAAAAAAGGAGCATTTCTGCTCCTTTTTATTTTTCTATTTAATATATATTATATTATATTATACTCCAGGCAATAAGTTAGTTAAATCTTCACCAGTATTTCTAATTCTAATTGGTATGTAGATAAATTCTATTGCTTTAACTGGCTGTATCGCTACATCAATCCACAATTCATTTCTATCAATTCTATCTGGAGTGTTATTGCTCTCGTCGCAAACAACCGCAAAGTCATATAATGCTCTTAAGCTTACCAAGTTACCAGTAAATCTTTCAAATACTGATGTTACCTGATCTCTAGTTTGTTTATCATTTGGTTCAAACAAGAATGGTTTAGCAATAACATCATAGTTAAATCTCAAGAAGTTAATCAATCTAACAACATTCACTCTACTTAAAGCACTAGTTTCATTTGGATGAAGTGTTTTCTGTCCAAATACCACAAGTCCCTTGTTTGGCATATAAGCTAATGGATTAATATTATTAACATATAATGTGTCACGTTGTCCGGGATTCAAAATTACTGGTTGGTATTCATCTTCTGAATTAATATACCCAACTGATCCAGCATTTGTAATTAATCCTCGATTAAATCCTGCAGGAGCAAACCAAGGATATGCCACATTATCATTGAACGCAATGGTTCGCAAAACTAGATTGCTTGGCGGAACAACTACTTCCTGGCCATTTGTATTGGTGCTCAATGCCCACGGATAATATAGTCCAACATAAGTATTGGCAACCGTTAATCCTTCATCACCAGTGCTTGCAACGTTATTTGCATTGGTTGCCCAACGTTGAATGCTAGTTCCATCCGGTTCTAATCTTGCGGGAGTATCGCCTACGATAAATGCTACTTCCTTAATGTCGGTATTTAGTGTTACCATTTCATCAATAAGTTCAGGGTATCCGGGGGCTGCTATTAAGTTGTAAAAAGCAGTTTCTGCTCTAATATCCTGATTACTAATTATGTCAGCTGCTATGGATTGTATAACCAATCTTCTTTGAGCTTTTCTACCCATAAACGGACTTCCATCAACTTCGTTACCCGAAGCAGTAACCCACCTGCCTTGGTTAGCAGTAGTAATAGTATCGGTTGGGAAGTCACTTAACCCAACGGAATATTGAACACCAGGAGATTCTTCTTGACCAACAAATTCTGCAAGATAATTTGGAATCCATCTTTTAACATTGTTTGTGGATGCTCTTGTGTTGAACAATAGCATACCGGCGGGATATGTTCTTGGATCCGGCGCATCGGGATCTAAGAAATCCGACTTTGTCAATCCAGCCTGCGTTCTATCTCCATCTCGTTGCCCGTCAACGCTCCAACGAGCGTCCCCAAAAACTATACCAAACGGTGTGGTTTGGTCAGTAGTATCAATGGGTTCCCATACTTTGGTTAGTGCCCGGTATCGATAAAGCGCCGGATAATTTTCAGAATCGCTTCCGTCCAACCATAAATCATTTTCTACCAATGGAGTACCATCAGTTTGAAATTCAGGAGCACTGCCAGCAATAATAACACCCTGGGGGTCTACGCTTGGAAATGCATTTCGCAACCCAATCCATTGGTCACCGTCGCCAACCATAATGTCAGCTAAGAAATCGTCATTAAACCAAAGTCTACCCGATTCTGCTTCGGTAGTTGGGGCAACAACTGAAGCAGAATAAGTTAAATCAGTAAATCTACTTGCGTTTAACCCATCAGTAAAGCCCAATGATGCAATTGGATCATCAGTATTGGTAGTATCTACAAAAGCGTTTGTATTTGGATCAAAATACCCAATAGTTAAACTGTATCCGGAAGTGTTGCTTATTCTTAAGAATCCGCCTACACTATCAGCAAGTATATTTGGTAACGTTGAATTATTAATATCAGTAATAACGTCAGCTATCCCCGAACCAGTAATAGTAATTATTTGACTGTCTTGCCCGCCGCCGTTTGGTGTACCAACAGTCAAAACAAATTGGTCTCCAGGAACTAACGACGGAGTAGTAACACCCGGAATACTATCCCCAATAATATCAACTGTGCCGGCGCCAGTGTATCTACGTAATATTTGTGATGTTATTGGATCAGATACTGTACCATACAAGTTAAACCTAGTATACAAAGTGCCAGGAGCGGCCGATGTACTAAGAGCACTCAATGCTTTATCATCATTTAAATAAAATGGGGCAGGAATCGTTGTCCAAGAACTTGTTGTTCTGCTATAAATTTTAACAATGTAGTCGGCGCCAGCATTTGGGTTCGTAGTTTTAACCCAAATATCGCCTGATCTAGACCCTGCAGGTACTTGAAAATGCGGGGAATAATATACTCTATTTCTATTAATATTAGTGGTTGTGAAACCAAGTAGAGCGGTGACACCAGTTGATCCAGTAAGTATTAAATTACCGCCCTCTATGTTTACTACCGCTATTCTGTTATTAACATCCAACATAGAAACAAACTTATCATTCATCGAAGCATTAACTAGATCTAAATTAATTTTAGCAATAACATTGTTTAACGTATTAACATCGGCTACCCCAAATGTTATTGTCACAGAATCATCGCCATTAGAAATAGTTAATTGGTCCGATGAGGCCAAAGGATTACTCAAATAATTAGTTAATGTAATACCAGTTGCTACAGTTGTAGAAGTTCTTCTCCAAGTATCTGAACCAATCAAAAACCAAAATGCTACAGCATCTGGATCAGATTCACCGAGCAGACCGGTTGGTCTTATTTTTTCATAATATAAATTATCACCTAAAATTGGCATTACCGCAAAATCACCGTTTTGTCCCAAAGTAAAACTTGGGTGTCGAACCACAGTCTGATTATCAAATCCTAAACCAGTTACCACTGTTGAATCGCCACCTATATCAATTTTACCAGCATCCAAATTTCGTATAGCTAACCAAGATCTATCACTGTAACGTAATACAGTAGCTCGTATAGATGTAATATTAGCGGTATTAATAAGTAATGCTACCTGCTCAATTGTATCTGAATTATTAATAGATACAATTACCCCATTGATTTCTAAATTACCAGTAACTGCTACCGCTGTGGTATTTTCATCAAAACCAACTTCAGAAACCACCACATTTTCTGTTTGACCCGTCCTCGAAACAACCAACGGTATTTGCGACTGCCATGCGGTTCCGGGAACAGAGCTACCATCACTTTTAAATATACCCCAAGATGTTTCGGTTAAATCAAGCCAATATGTACCACTAAATGGCGGATTTGTGGGTTCAAAGTTAGTCGGCAACATTTGTGCCAAATCCAAATCAGCTCGTATTACATACGCTCTATTTGATATACCCAAAAATTGATATGCCGCCAATAACCCATATTCATTTAATTCATATCCGGGAATAGGAGTGCCCTGATTTTCATAAAATACGGGATCCCCAAATGTTTGTATCAATTCACGTTGCGAAGTTATTAGATATAATTCGCCAGCATTTGCTGTCACTGTTCCGGAAGCTACCGTATTGAATACCGGGCCCAAAGCGGTGTTAATTGTTTTATTTTGTTGAGTAGCAATAAAAATAAGAGGAATAGTACCCGGACCGGAAGATCCTGCAATACTTTCATCTATAACTTGTATTTCTACGCCTGGTGATACTAAAGCCATTATTTAATCCTTCTTTACAATAAAAGTTATTATAAACTGTTTATTTTATTTATCAAAAGGAGTAAATTTTATGCAGATTATTTTTGCCAATCAGCCGAATTCATAAAAGTATCAATAGTATCATATAATTTAGACAAAGAATCATCGTTATTAATAATAATATCAAAATTTGTGCCTATCCATCTAAATTCTGATTGATGAACTCTATATTTTTTAGTAAAATCTTCCAGTAAATGTGGCGAATTGGTGTTTACATCCAATGCCATACTATACCATTCTGGTAACGGGCCGCGCTTAACCCAAACCAATTTACCAGATAACTTTCTAATTATCTCAATTTCATTCGGGAATCTACAATCTGTTATGATGATATTGGAATTTTTATTAGATAATAATCTATTTTCCAAAGAAAGTGTCCATATATCTTGGTTAAAACTATTACGAAATACTTCTGTGCCAATAAGTTGTAATATTAACCTAGGAGTAGCATTTGGTAGTTTTAATTTTTTTGACCACCATGGATCCACTGTTTCTCTCCAGTTTCTACTTTCGTCAGTATCCCCTTCAAGCAGATGCCTGGGCCAATTAAATATGGTCGCAGTTGCATCTTTTAAACTCTTGGCCAGTGATTCTCGGTTAAATTCATAATTTTTAATCAGATAATTTGCAACCGTATCTTTACCTGCGCCAATAAATCCGGAAATTGCTATTATTTTCATTATATTACCACTGCATTAAATTCTAAACCAAATTTTAAAAAATTATTCCAATTAACTAGTTTGCATTGAGTAATACGGTCATCGAGTAAACTACATATTTCCGATCTAGGAAAATTCATCAATAACCATATCCTATATGTGTCTGCACTTTCTTTATCATAAAAAGCTGCATGATTAGTATTCGTTTCACTATTTATAATATTATAATCCTGCAATGATATTAAATATCTATAAATTTCATTATTATTTTCTTTAAATTTGGTAGCATGTGGACTATATATTGAAAATTCATTATTAATTTCATCGTCAATTAATATTTTATTACCATATACATTATAACAATCATCAACATGCCATTCTGTTATAAACGAATTAGCATACATTTCTGTTATTCCATCAAATTGCGGAACAGTAATCAACCAAATAGTTTTTCCTTTCAAATTTAAAAAGTCATTTAATGATGAAACTCTATTATTCTGTGGAGTACCCAAATATTTAGTTAAATTATCAGATTTATTCAACATTTTGCATTTTACTCCCATTCATTACTAACCATAGTGCATAATTATCCGCAGATTTTTTATTTTTAAAAACTTTTATTTGTATATCATTATTACGATTATTATCAGTAATATCAAATGGCACATATACTTTATGTTCTTTAGTGGTCCATAACCACCCAAATACTTTATTATCTTCTAATTTAATTATACCAAATTTATAAACATTTACTGAATTAAATATGTCTGTTTGAACCATAAATGTAATTTTTGGATTATTAGAATTATAACGACCTTTTATAATTTCTGCAAAATTTATTATACCATCTTCAATATTATTCATTTTTTGCTCTCTCAATTATAGGCAATAATTCGTAAACATTAGAAAAATCAAGATTAGTTAATGTTGTAATAAAATCATGGTAAGAATTCCCAATGTCAGTTATAATTTTGGGTTTTGAATTTTTATGATAAGGATGGGGTGTTATAACTTCTTTAATGATATTTTTTCTAATTAAACATTGAACAATTTTATCATGTTCTTCTAATTTTGATTTATTTTTAATTTGGCTGTTTCTGTAATAAAATCTAGAAATATTATATATTTCTAGAGAAAAAATAAAAAATTTATAACTGAAAACTTCTCCATCAAAAAATAATATTTCATAACGTCTATTATCTTCTAATATTAATGTACAAAAGATAGGGGTGTTTATTAATTTGGTCATAAGTTTATTATGTAATACCCAATCATTAAACTCTTTATATTTTAAATATTTATCAAGCATATTGTTTAATCCATTTACCGTTTCCGCAATCAAATATTCGCGAATATCCACTGTTTATCATATTTTGATATTCAGTAAGAGTAGGGTCGCCACCAGAATTAATAATATTATGTTTTGTAAAATTAAACCTATGCAATCTTTTCAAATTTGGCAATTTATAATAATAATAATTCGGGGCGGTATCATATAAAAAAGTAAACCCAAGATGTTTATACAAATTACCAGACCCCCAACGCAAATCTGCAAAAGTAATAAGTTCTTTAACATCCACATTACGTTCAAAAGCTGTCAATAATTTACTCGCTCCTCCCCGTATATTAGCATCTATAGTTGCATATCTATAAATCTCATAACATTTTTCTTTAGAAATTGAACCAAGGGCGCGGCGCTGGGGTCCAAAACTCATTACAGCAACTATATCATCATTGTAAACTAATCCATAATTTAATTTAGTGGGAGATCCTGCACCAGATATATGTTCTTTTTCATAAAATACCTGTGCAGTTTTCCAAGGAATGTTAACTACTTTGGTCATTCTAGCATTTATTCGTAAATCTGTCAACCCAAGTTTATTCTTGATTATTTTTTTACATATATACTCGTTGAATACCCATTCGTCTTCAAAAATTGTAATTAAAGAAAATCCCTGTTCCTTACATTTTAAATATTTCATACGATGGTATTGTTTGTCTTTGTTTATATCGGAATGCCAATATAACCCGCAAAATTCAATTGCTAAGTTTTTTTCTAATATAACAGTATCCAATTCATACGGAGAAATTATTTTCCTGGTTCTATTTAAAATTGTAGTATTTAAATCATTGATTAGCCAATGATTTATTATTTTTTCATATGAACTTTCGTAATATTCTCGAATACCGTAATGATGCGCATAATTGGCCAAAGTTGTGGCAGATACCCCGGTTTCCGAGGCCAACTGCATATATGTTTTGTTCTTAAGAGATTCTTTTAAAATTGATTTGTTACCAACCAACAGTTGTTGTTCTGTAGTATAGTGTTTCATTGACCCGTTATATACACCATATCTATCCAAATTAGTTTGTTTTCTTTTTTCTATAGAAGAAGGAATTAAACCAACATTGGCAACTCCATATTTATCAATACAAGTCTGTCGTTTTTTATCTTTTATTTCTTGGGATTTACTAATGTATTCAACCCCATATCTGTCTAAATTGGTTTGTTTACTTTTATTTTTGACTAGTTCTGATTGAAAAGGATTTTCAACCCCATATCTGTCTAAATTGGTTTGTTTTCTTTTTTCTTTAATTTCAAGAGAATTTTCAGAGTATCCTTTTTTCAATGCAGTTTGAATTTTTAACTTGACCTCCGGTTGATTTATTTTTTCAGAAAAACTTTTAGCTCTACATTGACATCCAGAATTTGTAGTTGAACAAAAAACATATTTACCCCGTTTAAATGGTTTAAGTTCATCGGTTTCGTTACATAATTCGTAACTATTATATAATAAATATATTGTTTCTTCATTACTTCTTGGAATTATGGGCGACAAATACTTATTAATTTCATCCATATATCCATTATCATGTATCCATGCTATTTTTCGTTTAGTGCTATATACCAGCAACAATTGGGTTTTGATAAATTCAATCATATTTATACCATAATTTAAAATATTATTATATAACAATATTTATCCAATTACGAAATAATATCCTTCATCGCCGCCATCACGTTGTGTCATAACCTCTTCCTCAAGCCGTTGCATTTCTGCCAATGCATCATTCTTTAGGGTATCGCCATTGAGTGTTACGCCGCCGCCCGGTCCGGGAATTGAAGAAAAGAAACTACGAGCTTCCCCTATCATAAATTTAGTGGCAGCAATGGCGTAATCTCTAATCCATTGTTTACTATCATAAGAAGTTAAAAGTATTGATTCTGGACGATAATTAAAACACCATAGTAATACTTGTTCAGGAGCAGCAAATTTTCTATGAAAAGATATTTT
>Ga0100380_10005287_pt1 | contig 13365 bp, 10 predicted proteins | sample CryGeymeta201504_FD_80417 | JGI IMG/M metagenome (GOLD analysis project Ga0100380, IMG submission 80417) | Groundwater microbial communities from Crystal Geyser aquifers in Utah, USA - Crystal Geyser metaG 2015-04 | ecosystem: Environmental > Aquatic > Deep subsurface > Groundwater | place... | reverse complement strand
TGCCAGGAGCGGCTCTCGACCGTAGGTGGCAGCCTTTAGCCGTGCTCTTCGCAAGACTTTCTTTTCCACCTTGTCGTTGGTCAAAAGTCGCATGACGCCCTCTGCATCACCAGCATCGACCAAACGTTGATATTCCTCGGGATCCGAACGATATTTGGATTCGGCAACGAATTTTCCGTAATGAATGCGTTTACTGAGTGCTTGGAGGACAGCAATATCCGCCAAAATGGTTGATCCGTGCTGCTCATCGTCCCCTTCTTTGGTCATGGCAGGCACAATGACGTCAACGTATTTTTCCAGTAGAATGGGATTAAAATTTACCGCACTTGCTCCTCCCACGGCCGAGAGCAGATCCTCGGGATAATCCAATTTTGGCAGAGCATCCATCTGTCCCTGCTGAGGCAATCGTTCAGGAAAAAAGGCGTGTTCCTCTGGAGATGTGTACCGTCGGACGGAACAATGCAGAACTTCGGTACCCACGAGCATGTACTCCAAAAAGGATAGTTTGTCGTCACAGTCATCAACAGGAGTACTTCCAATTGGAACTCCCAAATCTCCAAAGCCTCCTTTTTCGTAGGCAATGGCATTTCGTCGGAACTGAGATCGTTCGATAAGCGCAAAAATAATGGTTTCTTCTTGTCGGATCAGTGTATCGCGAATGGAATCCAGGGACAGTACATCGACTGTTTTGATGCATGTGTCGGGATCGGTGCCCGCCGAGGCAGCTTGTCCATTGACTGTGGTTGCCCATACTTTTTGCTTTTGTTGCTGCTGTCTAATTATTTGACTGTTTGAGTTGGTCGTAGACAGAGGGCCTCCCTGCCATTGAGCGAAGGCATGACAGGACCATAATAAAGGCGACAAAAGAGTGGTAGTCACTATGCATGTTTTCAAGGAAATGACGCGGTCCATGTTGTGTTGGTGAGATTAACTCGACAATGAATGTATAAATGAGACAGCAGATCAGGTGAAGGGACAACAGTGGATAGAGTGATTACCCCGTCGAGCACCTATGGTATGCTATCGTCCTGGAATGCTTTTAAGCAGCACAAACGCCAACAACTAGCTAGACCTAATCTACTTCTAGTACCTTCTCGTGTTTCAGGCCATAAAGCACTTTCTCACTAGACTACCAATAGTTAATTCCATCAGGTTTTGAAAACAAACATGCGTCCTTGTTATTATTGGTCAGTGATTGATTTGGATGTTGTTCAGTAGACAATTATGAAAAGGTATCATTGTGTGATGACGTTCGAGAATGAATAGATATGTTCCCTCCTTGATGAGAGTATGTACAGTAAAATGAATCTACCCTGATGATTTCGATGTGATGAGAATGACACCAAAATTCAATTAGATGCACCCCGTCAGAATTGCCACTATTGATACAATCATTACCAGGTACTACTACCAGGTAGGAGACCTACTAGTCTACTAGCTAGTATTAGTGCGAGCCTACTCGAGTACTAGTAGTCTACTACTCTAGCTACTACTACTAGTAGAGCAGCGCATGTTATTTTTTATTGGAATACCAGTCGTAGCTGCAGTAGTAGCAATTAAAAGCAACAGTCTCAAAATTATCATTTTTCTTCCACATCGCTTATTCACGCAACGAGCTTATACTGGAACAACACTGTCATTCATTCTATTTAATTCATCATGATGAAAGCCAGGCAACCAGTAGTTCTTTGCGCTATCGCTATTATTTGTGCACTGGCATCCATGACCTCGGCTCTTACGACCCCTTTTATCCGACCTGGCCGAGTAGTAGCCGGGATCAAACCAATTCACATGAAGCAAACCGTGACGCTGCACATGTCGGACGAAAAATCAGCCGAAGAAGGAGGAGCAAAGGGTCCTGCCAAGGGTGAAGCTTTCTATGATGACGAGGTACGTTACTTTTTTAAATGGGAAGAAGCCGAGGCTTCAATGTCCTAAATGCCCTTGTTTCTTTTTGCTAAAGATCTACTATTATTTTTTCATTATTACTCTTTAATATAACAGTATGACAGTGCTCCAAAGAAAGCTGGAGTATCCGATACTATGAAACAACGGTTGATGGCCGAAGCCTCAACAGGTCTCGATGCTGACAAGAAACAACCCAATGTTCTTCTTTACATCATGGGTGTCGTTGGTGTGCTGGTGGTTCTTGGCGGAAAGGGTATCTTGTACTAATGGAAATCATTCACGCACTTTTGCTGTTTCCTCCAGCGCCTTTGGTTGCTTTTAGTTTATAGGGCAATTTCTACGTTTCTACTAATTGACAACACGTTGTTGGCAAGTCCAGCTTATGGGTTGAGTTTGCGGTTTGCGGCATTGACACGAGATGAATATTCACCAGCAACCCTTGCACGTCGCCACGAAGAAGAAAGTCGAGCAACACCATCCACCTTCGCTCGTTCCAACATCCCACCCACAAAACACTTAACACATCACAGCATTGTTTTGCATTCGTGCAGTTTAACTTTCCGCCAATTGAATGGTTTACAAAATAATCACACCTTTCTTCACGTCACAAATTGCGTAGTCATTGTGTTTGTGTGTTCTACCAGGTAGTCAATATTCTTGTAGCTCCTTAGACAAACTGTAGCGTATTGTAGCTAGTACTACAGTAGGTGGAATTTTGGAGCTACTCTAGAGACTAATAACTACTAGAAGCTACTACCTTGAGGTAGTAGACTAGACTACTACACGAACGACGAAGCATAATGACAAAAGTTGATTCTTAGAATTTTCTCTTGACGCACACTGTGCTCTATGCTCTCTGAATAGTGCGTATGATAGGTTCCCAGAACCCATTTTTCTTGTTGAAGCCGGAATGATTCCATAAAAAATCGATTCAGCTCACCCCAACAAAAGCTCTGGACTCTAGTCGTTTAGCATCAAATCACTTCTTCGATAAACATCTTTAAAAAAAAGCTTGACGTTCCCCACTCCCAGCAATAGATAGTCACACTAAAATGAAGGATAAGGTCGCAACAGCCGCAACATTCTGGGCCGACATCATGGAGTTCTTGCCTCCTGGTCTCATTCTTGTGGTCGCCTTTGCTTTTATCGAGCACGGCAAGTATTTGAGTGCTTTCCGAAACGAGTTCATTGGAAGTTTGCTCATGATTTGTTTCACATTCAGCGCCGGTAAATGGGTTGGAAAATCTGACTTCAAAATTGCTTGGGCTGCCCATGCTGTTGGTGTGATTGCTGCTGACAGGATTGGAGGTGGACAACATGTAAATCCTGCCATGACAACAACCATGTGGAGTCTTGGCAAGTGCACGTATACCGAGGGCCTTGTGCGAATTGCTGGTCAGATGGGTGGAGGCTTGATTGCCTTTCCCCTTTTTCATGCTGTCTCCAACTACTTTAGTTTGGAACCCTTCGGCGGACCCGAGTTCAACATGGATTCGGATGAGTTTGGTACTGCAGAAGCTGCAATGTCTGAATTTCTTGCTACTGTCTGCTTGTGTTTTGCTATCTACTTTTTGAATTGGGAGTTCAACTTTGGACCGCACCATTACTGGATCAAGCAGTTTTTGACAGCCGTTGCAATTCGAGTGCTCATTGAGATCTTTCCGACTGCCGGCCCTGCCATGAATCCTATGTTAGCCACGGCCTGGGCCGCTTTTGGCGTTGGGTCGACCTTTGATTTCCCCGATGATTTTTCGCATTATTTCGTCTACTGGGTTTCTCCTTTAATGGCAGCGATTTTTTCTGGCTTCGTCTACGCTATTTATTCTGGAGAGAAATTCTTTGGAAAAAAATTACCCATTGGCCCATTGAAACCTCAGCCTGCTGTAGTTTCTAGCAAGAAAAAGAACTAGGTTTGCGCGCAGCTTAGAGAATGGGAATCTTTGTAATCGGCAAAAGTAATGATATAAGAAGTAATGTACATGTTGACAGCGACGAAAGAGTTTAGGACGCTAGTAAAATCGATTAAACAGGTTGCCGTTGATAACCACTTCCGAACCTTGGGAAATTCTACTATTTTGTTTCTACAGAAGATTCGGTGTGTCTGAAATAGTGATGTAATATGACACACTTCTTATAACGTTTCGACCTCTTAAACAGGAAACTCTACTCGGTATCTACTCGCACGTCCTGGTCGTTCCGAGACTTCCAGCCTCGTTGCTCCATACAACTCCATCGTATCTATTCATCCTTGTACCTTGTTATCATACTTCTTTGCTATCATTGTATCGTCAACCTTGGTTGTAATATCCCTGTTGGTGGTGATGGCGCTGTTGATACTGCTGCTGCTGTTGTTGTTGAGGAGGAGGCACCATATGTAAGGGCGGGCCGGCGGGAACATGCACTGGAATAATCGCACCTGGGGGAACACCTTCAGGCACAATAACATGCACAGGATATCCAGCAGGGGAATTTACGACCATCTGGTTCCCCGGCAAAAGCTGAGGAGGTACCTGCACATTCGCCGTTATAAAGCCAGGCGGAGGGGGCTGGTAATGATGCTGTTGCTGTCTCATGTGGTGGTATGGGTTGTGAGGTTGGTGGTGGTGGTGCTGCTGCTGCTGGTATGAATAGTTCATGTGCAGTGGTGGTATCTGTTGCTGCTGAAAGCCACCACCATAAGGCATCTGCTGTTGTCGAGTGGGGATGCCAAGAGGCGGAGGAGTTCCAGTAGACTTTGAAGAAGCTGCAGAGGTATCATCTTTTTTGGTTGTCAAGGCAGCCAAATTGATTCCTGTTTTACTAGGCATACTCTCTTCCTTCGTTTCTTCCACAGCTTCCTTCGCCTCGGCAAGTGTTTTTTCCTCCAAATTCTCAACCCGAGGTGCATTTTCCAAAGCAGCATGCACAGTGGGCATGAGAGTTGAGAGTTGCTGCTCCACGGCATCGTCGCTGATTGCTATCAAATCTTTGGCAACCTCTGGAGTAAAGGCAGGAACCGGAAGACTGCTGGCATCAGGAGAGGACTGAAAGGCCGACCAAGCAAAATTAGTATCACCAGGTCCTTTATTACTGATATCCTTGCCTTTGTTTCCACCCTTGTTATCTTTCTTACTGTTACTATTGGCGTTTCCTTCGCTGTCTTTAGCAGCGTTCTTCTTATTCTTTTTCCCCTTGCCCCCCTTCTTGGTTCCATCCTTGGGAGAACGATTCTGAGGTGACTCAGAATGGACTCGGTTCTGCTGTGGCTGCTGCTTCTGCTCTTCCTGCTGTCCATCTTCCTTGGTGCCAGTACTAGTATCACGTCCTCCTCGCTGTCTAGAATTTTGTTTGTTCTTGTTACGATTTTTGTTTTTCTTATTTCCAGCAGGAGGTTTTCCACTGCCGCCAGCAGGTCTCGTCGCCGCTGGGTCGCCACTATCTCCGCCTCCTCCACCTCCAGCTGTACCAGAAATGCCAAGCAAACCCTTCAGCTGAGCCGTAGCTTCGTTGACTTGTTGCTCCATAATTATTGGTGTTGATGGCTTGTTAGGGTCAATGTACATACTCCCTCAAAGTTAATTCAGTCCGATCTTTGATCTTAATTACTTCTTTCACTAATTGATCATGGTAGTAATTTCACCAAATCTGCTTGCTGTATTTTATTAGTCCCATTAATTGTCAGTTCAGATGCTTTGAAGTCTTTGCTTTTTCACCTGAGTTTGCTAATAATAACAGACAAAAAATTATTACTGGAGTAGACCTAATTAAACTGCAACGAAAACTTCTGACACGTACGATGGCAGACCAAGGCATTTCGGAGTTTTCTACTACTACTAGTAGTAGAGTAGCTAATAGTACAGTTTTTCCCAGCCGCTGGCTGGCTGTTCTACTGCTAGTAGTACTGTTATTGCTTCCTCAGCTAGCACTACTACTACTAGGTAGTAGTAGTACTAGGTATTACTCGAGTACTAGCTAGTAGTAGTAGAGCAGTAGTACTAGATTTGCTAGACTAAGAGAACCACAGTTGCAACACGAATAGTACTTTCTATTAGTACTACCGTAGACGATCGAAGTCTCTCATCCGGAGAGAAAGGCGAAGCATGGCAAAGATATTCTATTTTAACAAGTTCTGTACATCTCCAAGTGCTGCATTGACACTCACGAATAGCAGAAGAAGTACGGTGATCCCAATAATTTCTTCCTGTAGCCTTTGATCGATTTTTCGTCCGCTGATAGCTTCTGCTAGGACAAAGACGAGCTGTCCGCCATCCAAAGCTGGCAAAGGGAGGGCATTAACAACGCCCAAGTTGATACTTATAGCAGCAGCAAAGGCAAAGACGGTCGACCAATCCTTGGTCGAGACAACGTCTGAACCTGTTTTGAGGAGGCCGATAGGACCGCTTACTTGTTGACCGCCGGTGTCTTTTCCCGTTACAAGTTGTCCGAAGAATTTCAACAGACCATTTGCTGTTTCTTGAGTAGTCGAGGATACAAGTCTAGCGGCAGGAACTATTGCATCCATTGGATTATCGACTTTTAAATTTTCCATCTTTACGAAATTGGGAGACAGCATAACACCAATGGTTTTGGGGCCCTTGCTGTTTCCTTCTGCTCGCTTGGGCGCAATTGTTACATCGACTGGTTTTGACGCCTTCTTGCGAATAACAGAAAGTTTAAGATCATCACCGTCGGGAGTTGCGCGAATTGTTGAGATCAGGTCGGTGATAGCTTTTTGCGATGCAGCTGCCGTTGGTCTCTCGGACAATGCCAGAGTATTGCCTGCATGGTATAGTTTAGCAACAACAATAATAACAACAGAAAGTAGGTAGTGAGCTGACACGTATTTCCTTCTAAATGTTTTCGGAAGAAGCAAAAAGGTTTTAGCTTGGTGCAACACAGTATAGCACTTACCATTGATGCCCACGACAACATCTCCACGACGCAGAATACCATTGGCAGGGGCATCTTTGACCGGATTTTGTGACACCATAACTCCTTGATCAAAAACGGGTTGTGGTAGTCCCGAGGTAGTAATTTCTCCAAAATAAATGACAAAGGCCAATAGTAGATTGAACACTACGCCCCCACTGAGTACTACCGATCGTTGGAACCATGGACGATTTTGCAGCAAATCAGGATCGTCATAAAAATCAATGGGAATTTTACCCGGGTCTATCAATTCTTTACTGGTCTTTGTTGCAGGCGACTTGTTGTTGTTCTTCTTGTTCCTTCTGTCGTTTTTGTTGCTGCTGCTGCTGCCCACCATATTATTCCACCACAAATTGCCTAATCCGCCTTTTTCAGGTTCAACAATGGAGATTATATTATCTTCTGCCTCTTTCATTCGTTTACGTTCCATGGCTCCGAGTGTCAAGGCGTTGAAAACTTGATATCCTAACGTACTAGTCTTGGACGTTTCGTCATCTGATACGATGCTTGGTTTGTTGTTGTTGCCGTTGTTGTTGTTCTTGCTGTTGCGACGTTGTTCTCTGATTCGTTCTCTCATTTCTTCTTGTTGTTGTTGATACTGCGTGATATTGTAATTCTCTGGAAATCGTACGTACCCACCCAGAGGAAAGGCACGAAAGTTGAATTCATTCCCCAGTGCTTCAAAACCAAACAATTTAGGTCCAAAGCCGATCGAAAATTCTTCCACTTTAATACCGTAGCTTCGTGCTGCCAGATAATGTCCCGCTTCGTGTACTACAATGATGGTGGTCAGAACTAAAAAGGCACCAGCAGGAGAAGATGCGGCTGTTAGGAGAGAGGTTGCGGCGAGACTGGTCGATGATGGACGACTACTGGTGGTGGTGGTGGTGGTGGTTATTGGTGTTGCGTAATTTGACCTTGTTGACCGTCGTTGCAGAGAGTTTCGGTTGCTATCACTTTTTATGCTGGTGCTTCGTTTTGTTGCAACATGAGAAGAAGGATGCAACTGCAAATGGGTTTTGGAAGTGACAGTGGGTTGCTGGAAAGAGTGACAGGTAGATATCGACAGAAAGAAAAGAAGTGCTGCTTTTATCAATTTAGTCATGGTCAAAGTCAGAGGCCGTCAGATATGATTATTATGAATAAAAAAATGTAACCTTCCTGTTTTGTATCTTTGTGTTTGCGATGCTTGAGTGGTCACTAAAACAGTGCTTTTCCTAGTCTACTGTCGAGCAAATAAGACGTGTTACTTTGGTCAAATTTTGTCTGCTCGTCAAAATCTTCGAGAATTTTTTTGACTAACTACATAATAATAATCTTCTTTCATGAGCTGTTTTCCAACTGTTCGTTGTTCGACTTGAGTCGGCAGCAGTCTCGGACTCTCCTGTGGATGTGAGAGATACTACTGTAATCTAGCTACAAGCTAGCTACAGTAGTAGTCTAGTGTAGCTACTCTAGTGTAGAGATGCAACTGCACGTCAAGTTGCCGATCCTGTGGGAAGTTTGTGAGTCAGGTCCCGAATGACGCGTGAATGAAGATGCCGACGGCAAAAGTTGTTTTTCTTTACTGTTATTAGACTACTCAAAAGCTAGAGTAGTAGTAGTAGCTAATACTAGTAGCTAGTCTACCCACCTTCAATAATTCGAGTACGTACTACTAGGAGTAGACTAGTAGCTAGTAGTAGACCTAGTCTAGTCTCTATTAAAATAATGACACAGCACCACTTGTGAAACAAATAAAAAGTAACGAATCCACAAGCCTAATCAAGCCCAATCAAATTGATATGAACGCAGCATACCGCAGACTTGGCCTGCCAATTGCTGGTCTGGCTCTGGCTCAAACTTTCACTACTAGTAGTAAAACGGGTGACAAACTCTCCTCGCATGCAAAACATACCACTCAAGCAGAATCTGCTACCAAACAACAGCAACAGCAAACGTCAAAACCACGACCAAAACTCTTGTTTGTAGGTACAGGATCTTCGACTGGATGTCCCAAGCCACTTTGTTCCATGTTATTTGGAACGCATGCTGGTTCGAAACAAACAACAACTGCTGCTGCTGCAAAAGAACTATCACCAGAGATTCAACGGTTACAAGCTCAATATCGAGACAAATGCAAAACATCGAGAGCAGCCTCTCAGGGAGATCCCAAGGACAACAAGGATTATCGCAACAATCCTTCTTTACTGATATCGCACTGTCCCGATCCACAAGATGGGGGAGAAGTCAAAAATATTATTATTGATGCTGGAAAAACATTTCGAGAAGGAGCTTTGCGCTGGTTTCCAAAACACGACATTGCCACACTGGATGCCATTATATTGACACATGTAAGTAATATGAGGGATATATATATATATATATATATACGTACATATATGTACGTGTGTTATGAACTTGTCTTTTAGTCGCTTGATGTGTTTCACCGAGTACTATTGATTATTGATTTTGATTTTGGTTCTCACACCACGCTGTGACACATTTTCCACTACTACTTTTCATGATAACAGCACCACATGGATGCGGTTGGTGGATTAGACGATGTTCGTGGATTCCAATCGGTCGACACATGGGGAACCTATCACAAGGCACCACGATTAGTTCCTATGCCATTACATTTGTCCCAAGAATGTTTAGATGACGTATCGGACCGCTTTCCGTGGCTATTTCCTAAGCAACAACCTGATTATACCTCGGGAACCAATATAGAAGCCAAGAGAATCGAACGTCATGTCGCATCATTAGAAACTCATATCTTTGAACCCTTCGAGCCCATGAACGTACAAGGACTGGAAATTATTCCCTTGCCCGTTTGGCATGGAGATGATCTTATCAGTTACGGATTTGCCTTCAGCCTGAAGGGGACCAATATTCTATACATTAGTGACATCAGTCGCATGGTCCCAAAAACGCTTCAGTATATTTTGAAAAAACTTCCACCCACCGACATTTTGATTGTGGATTCCTTAATGCCGGAACTTCCGCATTCTGTCCACTTTAGTGCAACACAGGCTATCGATTTGTCGAAACAAATTCAAGCCAAGCAAACCTATTTGGTGGGGATGAATTGCGATGCTTTTGCAACTCACGATACAGTCAACGAAGAATTGCGGCAAAAATACGGTGGCAAAGTGCTCTTGGCACACGACGGACAAGTCATTGATCTTTAACTATATCCGAGTACCATAAAGACGCATTGGAGCTAAGATAAATACACATTTTATCGCACTCGAAAAAGAAGAGCAGAGTGGCATTATTTTTAAAAATGCAGGTGAAAATTCTCTGCAATAGCATCGTGTTGTATTTTAATCTTCGTGGCTATTCTGTCTAGAAGCACGAAACTCGTCGTAGTTCTTTCTGGCACCTTTTCCAAAATTTTGAACTGCAAAGTCAACAATGACTTTGTTGATCCCATCTGTGGCGGCCTTCAAGGCAGAATCAGGAACCAGTCGCAAGGGTGGCGGTAGATTACCACAGGTCGCAAAGGAAATTTTTCCAGTCACGCCCGTTCCGTCCTTCGTGGGTCGCAATTCTCCCGACACATCAATAACAATTCCCAATTCTTCGGCCGACATTGTAATACCCGGCAGCAGCTGAATGTTGGGATCAAATCCTACAGACTGCAATAAAAAGATGGGTTGCTTGGGATCATCCTTGATGTATCGTGTTTGCATCTTCATATCCACGGTCGGTGCTAATTGAATGGTAACGAATTGAAGGTTCATGGTTTGCAATTGATAAATGGATGGTTCTACTTCTCTCAACATGCTTTCGTCCCATATGCTCAGAGCCAATCCTCGTTCGTCTGACAACCAGTCGGCAATCAAGTCAAAGTCTGGTCGATCGTGATTAAGTGTCGTAACCAAATTGGCCGTTGAACCAAATTCGATCCTTCCAGATTTCTTATTAACATCAAAGTAGGGTCCATCTCTTGATAGGAGTACTCTTCGTCGCGTGGGTATTTCGGATTCGGTTGCATACAGTGGACCTACGGAGAAAGATCGGCTGCCTTTGCTGTTGGTGCTGGTGGTTGTCGTGCTGCTGGTGGTGGTGGCTGCTGGAGAAAATCCATTTGATGCTGGTAAATGAGCCGCCGAACAAAGGAGAGCTATGGAGGAGATCAGAGCAATCATTCTCTAGCAGTATAAATGTCTGGTGATTATTGTTATTGTTGTTGCTATTCTTGGCGGAAGTGGTGTTAATGATGGGTATTACACTAGTCTAGTAAACTAGTCTAGCTGGTAGCAACAAACTAGAGAGATTGCTGAACGCTCAGTGATGATACATATAATATCGTATAATATCTTTGATGTGCGATGACTCGGTTTTTTTGGTTCTTCACATTTTCTGTTTTTTTTGTTGCCTTCAACCGGCACTGAGTGATGTCACGAATAAATGAGCGTCCCAACAATACGATATACGTACTCAGAATACAATTAAAAAATGCTCAACCAAATTTTCCAATTCCAACAAATAAAATCTCATTGTTGCGAAAGAAAAGTCCATACGAGTAGTGTACTACATTCATAGCTACCAGAAAGCAAAAGCAAACGCCAGCATACTTTTCACGTTGCATTGACATATCTTAAAATGCCATCATTTGAAAAGAAGCAGAAGCAGCAGCAACAGCAACAGAAGCAGAAGCAGCGACAGCAGCAGAAGCAGAAGCAGCGACAGCAGCAGGGCACCAATTATCTGTCCTATTTTGCTTGGACGGGTGTCATTGTTGCCATTGTAGTTGCTGCCATTCTGAATATCCCCGAACCAGAATTGGATTGGGACAATTTTGTTCTTCCCATGACGAACAAATACGTTGGATTATTTTTATCAGACGAAGCAAGCGATCTGTCGACAATACCTCTGAAGGGGATCAATGTTGTGATAACGGGAGCGACGAGTGGAATCGGTAGGGGCATGACGGAAGGCTTGTCTAAATTGGGTGCCACGATTATTGCTGTGGGTCGTTCACCCGATAAATTGAAAGCATTGCAACAAGAAGTGTCGACCGATATTATCACCGTGGTAGCTGATTATACAGACTTGGACACTGTCGCCAAGGCTGCCGATGAAATCAACAACCAGGTTGAACACATTGATATTCTGTTCAACAATGCTGGCATCCACGAGGGTATTTACTTATGGGGCAATCCAACCTCCAAGCAAGGCTACGATCGAATTTGGTCCGTCAATTTTCTGTCCCATGTTTTGCTAACGGAAAAATTGGCACCGACACTGCAGAAATCTCCAAAACCAGTCGTAGCGCAAATGTCCAGCAGTTTTCACTGGGTAGGAGATTGGTCCGACTTGATCCCTACCACCAATGGAGGACCTCCTCCGGCAAGTGTACCAGGTGGTACGGGTGGTATCTTTCGAACACAGCGGGGATACGGAAATACTAAATTGGCCAACATCTTTCACTCTCGGGCCTTGAAGCGTCGTCAACCAGATTTGGCCAAGGCACGAATTGTCAGGTACGAAAAAGAAGAAACAAGTGTTGTTTTGGCTTTTGAGAATATTATTAAAACGATTTTGTTCACACATACGCACACACACACCTTTCCTATGTCAATCGCCACAGTATTTGCCCTGCATGGGTCGGAACGAACATTATGCCTCCTGGTACCATGGGAAATCTCATGATCAAATATTTGGGTTTCAAGAATACCGGCTGGGGCATTGCCTCCAGCCTCTATGCCATCTTCAATGACTATGACGATCCCGAGGCTGATTACTTTTCCAATTCGCGGACCCTCAATGTCGTAGCCATGGATAAATCTATGGAAATTGCCCATGCACCCTGGACGTTTTGGTTGGGATTGCGTGACTTTGGATCCTTTATTTTGGCGTTTGGCGTTTTGGGATTTCAGAAACTTACTCCCATTGCGGAACCTGGAATCTCGTCTCCAGTAACGTACAACGAAAGCCTTCAAGACCAAGTCTACGATTGGGCAAAGCAAGCTGTCAATGATTGGCTCTAAAAAAGTAGAATTCTAAATAGGTCTATTTATTTGACTCATTTTAATTATTATTTAATCTTCATCATCTTGCCAATCAGGAATAAATGTCTTTCGGGAATTTTGCAAAAATTCGAGCAATGCTGTGGCCTCTAAAATCTCCAATTCAAATTCAGGAGCCTGTTCCTTATCGGCATTGGCGAACAGCCGTCTCAGAATAGCCGTGGCCTGGGCTGAGGCGTCCTCCAATCTAGCCTCAACCACGTGTCCAATTTCATCGTAACTACCCTTGACACCCCAGACCTGGAGCTCCTCCAACTCTCTTAGCCCGTCATCAATCGGTGTGTACGTGGCACATGTCAATCCAGCAGCTCTGTCGGCAATTGTTTCTTCGTGTTGTTTACTGTACGCACGAATTGTTACCAGCAAGGGCACCAGATAGATAGTAACGACAAAGACCTTTCCAAATTCGAGAATCAAGTGCGAGCCTTCACCATTTGGAGGAGGTCGAATCAATGTTGCCCGTTTTCGTTTCAAGGCGGCCAATAGGTTGGAAGGAGTCTTGCGTCCCGCCGTAAGCAGTACGCGACTT
>Ga0100380_10005285_pt1 | contig 13369 bp, 13 predicted proteins | sample CryGeymeta201504_FD_80417 | JGI IMG/M metagenome (GOLD analysis project Ga0100380, IMG submission 80417) | Groundwater microbial communities from Crystal Geyser aquifers in Utah, USA - Crystal Geyser metaG 2015-04 | ecosystem: Environmental > Aquatic > Deep subsurface > Groundwater | place... | reverse complement strand
CCCTGTACAGCCTCTTGCAACATTTCTTTGAGATCGTCGCTCGTCTGTATGGACCCTGGATTTTTGTCGCCTTCCCAAAACAACAAAAAGATGTGCCCTTTAGGATACTTTGCCAGCACTCGTCCCGTTACTAAATCCTTGTGCAACAATGGCTGAAATGATTCTGGTTCCAGACAGGTCTGAGGAGGCATGACGAGTGACTTCCACTTGAGCCTGGATAAATAGTGTCGTTCCTTTAACTTCTTTTTCTGAACAAGCTGTTTGCGTACGAAAGAATTCACCCCATCAGCCGCCACCAGCAAGTCGTACTTTACTTCTTGTCCTTTGGTGGTCGTAAAACAGTGCTGATCGAAGTCAATAGAGTGACACCCCTCTTGGTAGCATAGCTTGCATTGAGGATATCGAGATGTCAAAAACTTCCGTAGCTGGTCCGACAAGTCTGTGCGACTGATCAAATTGGCGACTTTTCCACGGACACACTTTTGCTCTACCATTTCCAAAAGTCCTGGAACAGTGGACAAGCTCTGTTGCACGCGAGCGCTGATCCCGATTCCAAAGGCATTCACTGTTCGTGATCGTTCTGGTTGACGTTCAAAGACCGAAACGAGAGCCGACGAATCACGATGCAGTAGTATAATGGCTTGAAACAGTCCCACGGGTCCACCTCCCACAATGCAGATCCGTTTTCCGGAAATGGGTGTGTTCGTCACAGTTATCGCTTTGACGACACCCCCACAGCTATTTCCTCTGTAAAAGTCCAGACGTAGTAACACAAAAGTTATCCAAAAGAAAAAAATCCGTAACGATGCTTTCATAGTGTATTTACTCGAGTATTTTTTGGAGTGTCCAAATATTAAAAAAAAGGCCGGAAATGGTATGTAAGGATTTTTATCAGTCTACTAAACTCTCTAGTAGACCCTACTACTAGTAGACTAGCTAGCTAGCTAGTAGTAGCTACTACAACTAGTACTAGTAGCTTGTACAAGTCCCTATGGTACCAAACAAGTACTCCCTGAGGGAGTACCTTGATTCTTGTTTATCTCTAACACTACTGAAGAATCTTTGGATCCATAGGGACACCCAAAGAAAACCAATGACCCCAAAAAATCACCCACACGTACCGAAACCTACGCAGCCCGCCACGAAGCAAAAAAGAAGAGCTAATAATTATTCAAATGATGCAAGATTAACCACGCAAAAAATAAAATAAATTGTTACTACAAAAATAATTTATTTTTTATCCACCGCAAGTTATAGTAATAATCAATTCATTGAACTTAATGAAAACAAAATGAAAATCTCTATTATTGCATTCTTCGGCCTTATGGCCCACCTAGCCAACACCGTTCAAGCTATTGAATTGACGGCTGATACCTACGATTATGAAACGGAGGGAAAGACCGTCTTGATTAAATTTTTCGCACCTTGGTGGGTGTTCTCATCCTGTTTTATGTTTTATCTACTGCAATTATGTTGTACTGGTAGTTAACTTGGCTTGCTTGTTTTGAATTTTAATGAATGAAGATATTGTGCTAATTCTTCGTTCATCTTGTTAATCTCTTTATCACTAATTTCAGGTGCGGTCATTGCAAAAAGATGAAGCCTGATTGGGACAAGCTCATGGAGGAGTTCAAGGACTCCAAGACGCAGCTCGTGGCCGATGTCGACTGTACCTCGGACGGAGGCAAGCCCCTCTGCGAAGCCAACGGTGTTAAGGGCTACCCTACCCTCAAGTGGGGAGATCCCGCTGCCCTCGAAGACTACTCTGGTCAGCGCGACTTGGCCAGCTTGAAGAAGTTTGCTCAGGAAAGCCTCAAGCCCATGTGCTCTCCCAGCCACATCGACCTATGCGACGATGACAAGAAGAAGGATATCGAGAAATACCTCAAGATGGGTGACGCCGAACTGAAGAAGGCCATCGACGAAGAAAAGGCCAAGGTTGACAAGGCCGAATCTGACTTCAAGTCCTTTGTCGAGGACCTTCAGAAGAGCTACAAGGATGCCATGGACAAGAAGGATGAGACTGTTGCCGAAATCAAAGCCGGTGGATTGGGCTTGATGCAGCAGTGTCTTATCTCCTTGAAGAAGAAGGGCAATGATGAGCTCTAAATTAAAGCGCTTGTTTGATTGATTCTTTTGTGATGAAAACGGATCTATTGAAATTGAAAAAATATTGTCACGATGGAATGGGAGAGACAGATGACTCTGATATGTGCACGACGGAACTCATAGTTTTCTGATTTGTTGTTTCTTGAACAAAATTTTGAGCAAACTGTGATTGTCTTACAATGAATATACAAACATTATGCTTGTAATTTTTGTTGACATGCTTTGGGAAGGAGGAACTGGATGACGTCGAATGGGCTCAAATTCATTTTTGGGTTGATTTGACTGACGAACATTCGAATTGAATCGAATCGAATCGAATCGAATCGAATGCACATGAGAGCAACCACGATTTCTTTTGCCACAATCAACTGCACATGTACAAGTGTACGATATTTGGTGGATGGGTAATTTTGGATGAAGTGGTTGCTGCTTCCTTTCCAATGCTGACGTCAGAGAGCTGTCTTTCATTATTTTTAAATTTTATGGATTCATTTATATGGTAATAGGTTTCTTCTTTTTCTGGTTTTGTGCGTTTTTGTAGCGCCATAATTCTAATGATATTTAGGGTTCTGCAGCACAAATACTTGGGGATCGGACAAGAAGCATAATTTCCAAAGCGGCGTTGCTTGCAATTTGCGCTGCCTATGGCAAGCTAGGCTTTCAATTGAATACATGTCTCAAATATGGCTGGTTAAAGAATAAGAAACCGCTATAGACAAAGAGACCTGAATGTATAGTCAGTGTCTTGAGCAGGACTTCCGGCAGGATCGCAGAATCTCCATCCTCCAAGAGGAGACTGCATTCTGTTGTGACTCGGCAACTCTGCAAGATGATTCACTAATTGGGGTTGAATAGCGTTAATGACGTCATATGCATTAGCCTAGTCCATTCATTATCGTTGTGTTTCCATGAATGCAGAAAGGGAGAGTGTATCGGTGCTACTACACATCGCAGCCTTTTCTCTCGTCTTCTCTCCTTCATAGTGGGATAGCTCTATCGCGAAACACATCTGCACTGCACTTCCCTCTGTTTATCCACTGTTCGCTTATTCGTATCAATCTAGTTGTGGTAAAGAACAGCTGCCTCGTGGCATTCGCGAAAAACAAATTATTGATCGATACGTACACAAGCAAGCAAGGAACAACGAAACTAACGAAACAACTCTTTCTGTCGCTGCTCACTCACTCACTCACTCACTTGCACAACCGAACAAAGAACAAAGAATGAAGATTCAAATAATATGACAGACTACTCGACACCCGAACCACTAACGAAACTTACGTTGCGTAAATTTGAACATTTTCGCATCACAACACACGATGCTCCTCCTGTGCCTCTACACTCACAAAAAATACAAGGTGTAGACGATGACAATGACGAGATTACTAGGAGCGGCACGGCGAATACAGACAATGAAAACAGCAAAACGGGTAATACAAACATTATTATTCCATGTCGTGTTTGCAATGAACACATCTCCCGCTATACCTGTCCCCGTTGCAGCATACCATATTGCAGTGTGGCCTGTTATCAGTCCCATGCAGTACGTGAATCCAATATTTCTTGTACGGAAGAATTCTACCAAGAGCGTGTACAGTCCATTGTAAAGCTAGAACAAAAAGCCAAGCAGCATGATACTAGAGCTTTACTAAATCGCACCTTTTTGCAACAGCAACACGAGCAAAATCAAAGTGTGCTAGATCCTCCAGCAATCAATAACAGTGGCGACGAGGCCGACGACATGGCTGAAGAAGATAATATGATTCAATTACTGGAGCTATTATCGGCCTTGGAACAACAAGAGCAACAGGGACGACGAAATATCACCAACCCACAACAATACCTTCCAAAGCAACAACAGCGCGAAGAAAAAGAAGTGCACAAACTGCTGGCAAAGTCACCCAAACTTAGAGCTGAATTTTTGGCGGCCGTAGAACGTGGCGAAGTCTTGCCTCTGGTGTTGAAACAATGGAACCCCTGGTGGAGACCTAACCTATCTATAAAAGATAACGACAAAGTCGATTCTGGATCCAGTATTGTACAATCAGACGACGAGCACGGAAAGATGCACATACAAACCTTGGACGAACGAATTCTGCGGGTCAAGTCTTTTCAGTCTTTGATGGGACCAAATAATGCAAAATTTCCAGACTTGACCTACAACCTATTGGGAGTTCTTTATTGCATTATATGGACCCTGCGTCTTTATCACGGAGCCGAGAATGTAACAAATGATCCCGATACGGCTCTGGAAGCAGCATTTTTCCTTCTGCAAAATTCGTCTGTGTTGGGAAAGGATGCTCGCTTTGAGAATCTTCATGGTGTGTTGAGCTGTGTCACAGAAGCGACTGCGGATGCCACCAAAACTGATGCCACAACTCCTTCTTGGACGACCATGGGGGACGATCTAGCCTTTCTCGTTTCCAACCCTCGATATATGGCGCGTGCTCTCTTGGAGGCCTTGGATATTTTTAAAGCTGCTGGAGGCTACCTGAAAAAGAATTCTCAGAGTGCTTTATCCTCCGCGAACCCAGAACTTGCAGATTTGAGGCGGAAGCGTAAAAAGTTGGAATTCTTTTTTTCCTGGTTGCAGGATCCGAGAGCACGTACTCTCATGCCTACCACAAGTCTTTCTACTGATATTCGGACGTGGGTGGAGCGCTGGAAGCTTGCTCCTTCCTCCAGAGACGATCAGCAAGGGCCTTCCTTGGACGCACTACTCACAATGGCAAAGCAAGCACAACCTATTTCATCGGAATCGCCTCTATTGATGCAGGAGCGGACCTCAAGTCGTAAGATGACAGTCCAACAAGAACGAGAAAGCATTTCCCGGGTGGATACATAGTGTCGTTTAAAATTTATGCTACTACGTACCACGTACCAGTCTACGGTACTACCTGGTACCTGGTACTAGTCTAGACTAGTACTCTAGCGTTTGAAATTCAAACTAGTTGTTCCTGTTCGTTAACCTTGGAACACCGATCCACCAGAGTAAATACTACTAGTAATAACAGCTAACAGCAAACCCCTCCCACCACCCACAAAATATTTGCTTTCTTTGATCTTTTCCCCGACCATGAGAAATCCCAGCATTGCCCCTACAAATGCAACTTCTCCAACGCAGTCGGTGGCGAAGGGATTAGTGAGTACTCGAAAGTCAACTTCTTCTCCCGTTTCGGTTCGAGCAATGTGGACTGATGACTCCATGGATTATCTCGAACATGAGAATACTAAGAGTAGTTCTATGGTAAAATCAACAGTAACCACGAAGAATGAAAAGACAAGCCGCCGTCAAGATCCTGCACACACTCCACCAGAGACCCAGAAGACCCAACGCCGGGTCCATTTCGGAGGAGTCCAGGAGCACCGCACCGCCCAGAAATATCCATCCAAGTCTGAACAGAAACGTCTTTGGTATTCGTCCAAGGAATTTAAGGCTATTCGTACTGAAATCTATGCCCTCAATATCAGTTGTGGAGGCCTTCCTTCCGGCACTGCCACCGATGCTGCATCAATTGTAGATCCTCACAAGATTTCCCTCTTGACTGCCGCCTTTGAAAAGGTGGATACCTGGAGAGGATTAGAGCATGTCCGTCAGGGAAAATTGATGAATAAATTGGAGAATCGGAGTCATGTTGTGCGATCGTTTTTATATTTTTACCGAGAGCTGGGTGTTTGTGATCCCAATGCGTTGCAAGTCTTTTCTTCCGCCAAAACCAAGGCAGATCGACATAAAGCTATTTCCTTGGGCTCTGAAGATGCATTGGAGGCATCCAAAATTTACGGCGACTTTTTGAAATCAGAAACCATCGTGCGAGAACAAACTGCTATCGCAACAGAACGAGACATTTTTCCGTGTGTTGGTTCGGGTAGCAACTATAGTGGCAAGTTGTGGCGTCGAGAAGGTCGTCCCGGTAGAAAGACTTCCTGGAGCAAGGAAAAGCTGCCTATCAAGATAAGAGTGAGAAATTTGACACAATCTCTCAGTTATGTCTGAGCAAAATGCAGAATATTTACAGCGATAATGAAAATACAAAGCAAGCTGATGCGGTGGCGGTGGCGGAGATGGGTTATCCAAAAATGAAAGCAAAACTTTAAAGGAGTAATGTAGAGTAAGCCGATTGTTCAAAATCAAGGAAATACGCCCATGCAGATGTAGCGGAGCAAACAATTGCAGATCAGTACTGCTAGACTATGATGTGCTCCTCCCAGCCACCATAGTAGACCTACACTACTTCTACTAGACCTACGTACCGTACTTTAAGTACTTTATTGTTTTTAGTCGGAGGAATTAGTGACTGCCCCAGCAGCTTAATGCTACGTATGGACTTCATGTCGATTGCCGCTAAAATAAATAACAATGCTACCGGTACCAGGTAGAGACAAAATAATTATGTTAGGTTTTGTTCTACTAGTACGATTTCAATAGTCGTTAGATTTGTTCTCAGGGTTTAAAAAGTTCATTGTGATAATAATAATGAAAAGCCCTTTGAACCCAGACGCTGTTGTCCAAGTGAAATTGATGGTTTAACTGTTCCGTAGCTTCAGTAGTACCACAGTACCAGTGGTGGTACTACTAGTAGTAGTCTATTACTCGGAGTACTTACCAGGTACGTACTACTTTTGTACCCCCTGCTCTCCTCGTACTATTATTTTTGAAGATACCATACTGTAGTATGGTACCCGCCCAGGTACAGTACCTGGTACGACAGTACTGCTACTAGTATGTCTTCCAGCCCTTAGCACTACTCTACCGCCACAAGTACCAGTAATCGAAAGATTCATTTCATTCGTCACGTACACCGTAAGTAGTACTACGGTAACTGTCAACGTCGTCAACGTCGACGAATGCTTCGCTTCTTTGATTTGGCAAGACAACCACCACTTCTTACTAACGTAGGTCTAGTACGAGTACCTACTAGTAGTATTTTATTTCGCGTCAAAGGATTTAGATTGACCAGAGGCCATAACAACAACAACAACAACAACAACAACAATAATAATAATAATAACAAAGCCGGAACTCATTCCATCGTGAAAACTCCTTGACCATCCATGACATTCCAGGTCTCCTATCCCAGTAGCTTTAGGATTCACGAAGTGACCTTAGTCAAGTCGAAAGAGTCGACGAAAATCGGGCTGTCACTCAGAAAGCGCAGCAATAAAGCAACTGTTGAAATCAGTGGCGTATCCGAGACAAGTCCCCTCCGAGATACTGCCATTCGAGCTGGTCAACTTTTAATCGGTGTCAATGGCGATGCCGATCTGCCCACTGCCGCCACAGCGGTCAAGTTAATGTACGCCGCTTCCAATGTCAAGTTGTTGGTCTGCGAACGGCCCTCATCTCAATGCATTCAAGTAGTAGCGGCTCCCTTTTTCAAGCACAGTCCAGGCATTTGCTTCAGCAGTACTCGAGGTGGAAGTTTGGTATCTGTTTCCAAAGTCATGAAACGAGGATGCTTTGCCGGTACTACCAGACAAGCTTTTCTGAACAAAGGAGACATCGTCCTGGCTGTCAATGGCATTCCAGTATCGAAACCGGAAGAAGCCAACCGAGCCTTGCGCGTGCCTCTGGCGGATGGGTCTCTCACTGTTTTGCATACCATTGACATGGCCCAGTTGCGAAGCTCGTTGTCGAATCTAGTCGATCAGAGTAAGCTTTACAAGGGCGTGTCGATTGGTTTCAAGCCCGACAAGCAAGATCCCAGTCAACAGTGGATGGTTTGTCGGTTAAGCAAAAAGCAAAAGTCTACAGCCTGTGTCGAGAAAACCTTTCCCATCTTGTACGACTCCGAGACACAGCATATGTTCGATCCCCGACCACACATTAATTTCTTCAACAGCGGATCGGCTTTTGTGGCGGGCAGTGATGCCAACAGTGTTGTTAACTCGTGGTACACTGCTGGAGCCTGTCGTTTTATGTCCACGTTTAATCATTTAATGGATGCCAATTTAGACGGCATTGAAGACAATGCCATCGATCATTCTTGGAGAGTATCAACTCAGCTGACAAAGAGTGCCAGCTTTTCGGAACAACAACAACAGCAACGTCGACGAGAAATCCAGCAGCAGGACCAGAAACAACGCATTCAGCAGGAGGAAGAACAGCAACCAGCGAACGCGTCTCCTATATGTGAGTACAATGTTGTCCCAATGGAAGAGACGGAAATTTATGCTCCTCGTCCACCAGTACCTCCCATCAAGGTCGGTGAAGATGAGCAAGGCTTGCAGTACTTGTCTTGTTAACACGAGGCTACCATTTTTATGGACCCTCGAAGGACTAAACGCAAAGTATTGTTGACAAGTGCGGAATACTGGATTGAAAAGGCAATACCGCAGTCCACTCACATACTGACACAAACACATCAAGCTACAGATGTGCAGGCATGGCAATCTACTACAAGTGTTTATCCCTCGAGTTCGATCACAAGCTTGCAACACTATCCTCTCTGCGTAGGACAACAACTGATACACTTTCGTGGCTAATACTTACATTTCTTTTATTTATTGAAGTCAGGGCTCTTGTTCCTGACTGGATGGTCAGATAGATTCATTTATTAAGTTAAATAATTTGGTTTCTTTTCTCCATCGTTGTCGTCGGACCTGCCGCACCTCGCATATACCATAGAAGCATTTCTTTCACATCAGATTCAGTGGACCAGGATGTAGAAACCTCGGAAGATGCCCGGAATATAGTTGAGCACGTCTGGTTCTTTGTTGATGGTAGTCTGCTTGGTTGCAGGCGCCACAGTATGTATGGTGCCTATTTAAGTTTGTTTGAGCATTATTGACAGGTGCAAATTTTACAAGCCCTTGTCCTTTAAAAAGGAAAAAGCGAGTTTCAGCATATTGTTTAGTACTTTTAGTAGTTGATAACAAACACCTGTATATGTAGAGAAAGCAGCTCAAATCTCAGCAAGGAATAGTTTTGCGATCCGAGGACACGGTTCGGTATTTGTCGCGTGGCTTCGCAGCATTGGATCGACAGTCATCAAACGTTTCCTTTCGCACTGTTGACACGGGACTGTCTCGTTGTGGCTGAAACGTCTTGTCCGCATCCACGGGATTGTGTTGATGGCATTTTGTGGCGTTCGTTTGCATAGTTTGATTGAAAGAGTAGGCATAGTGAACTAGCCCAGCAAGTATAGACTGTATCTCAATGATCTGTTGATCAAAGTGTTCATTCTCCCTTACTTCATTTTTGTTGCGAAAAGGTGATGCTTCCTCGTAGAGGCTTTTGACATTCGCACGAAAGGTGGTTTGATCAGATAAAGAAAAATCTTGAATGTTGGTCCACGTGAGGGCATTCCAAAGAGCTGCCAAGGCTACTAGACTGTCCGGCCTTTCACCACTGCATAGTTGGTACTCTGACACGGCCAACTCGCACTGATACTGGGATTGATAAAATAGTTGTCTGGAAGTCCTATCCGATACGTTTACTGGTAGATATTGCAAAAAGATGCCCACAAACTCGACTCCCAATGGGCCATGCGCCACCCTCCAGTCGAGTGCTTCCAAGATGGTTCGTTCCATCTTGACAAAGTCTGTCACGCTGTAGACGTGATTGGTCAACGGAACCAACGATTCAATTCCAATGTTCTGTGGTTCCAGAAGTTTAACAGCCATGTACAAACACGTCAACGATATCAATTGGTAATAGCCTTTATCATGACAGAGCGCTCGACGAGTTTCTCCAGGACATGATGTGCTCAAGTACCGATCCAGTAAATGTCGTACGGCATAGGACACCACTTGGCGTTCAAAGCCTCCGTAATCGCTCGCGTGGTACAAATATGTTACAGTGTCGGAACGAGAAACAACAATATCATCATCATCATCTTTGAAGGAAGCATAATAATTTTGTGTTTGGTATGTCGTAACTTCCAACTTTCTCAGTACCAATAATTGTTCCTGATCATGCACGTGGCTGGTAGTGCTGATGTCACTTCTGTCTTGGTTGGCACCATCAGTCGTGGAGAAACGACGATGTAGCGTCAAGTCTTGCCTCGGACGAGGAGCCACCAAACGAAGTCGTTGTTGTCCCTTTTGTTGTTGTTGTTGCTGCTGTTGTTGTTTGAGGTAGTAGTGGTAGTGGTGTTGCGCTGTCATAATGATGGATATTTTTACTTGCAACTACGTATAAAACACAAAAAATTATGACAGGTTTGTTGCCATTGTTTCGGACAGCCAAAGGAACGCTTAGTTTGGTTTGTTTGGAACAACGGTGAGAACATGGTTTTCGGTCTTTGATCACAATTCTTTGCAAGATCAGTAGTGGCATACAACTAGCTAGTACTAGTACTAGAGTAGTAGTACGGCTGCTTGTGGACATTATTGGGTCGAGTCGTGTCCTTGACTTGGGCTGGAATATCCTAGAACGATCTACTAGCAAAGCACCTGGCGTGATCTTCTTCTTATACAGTCCAAAAGTCCTTCTGAGAAAGACTTTCGCATTTAGTACTCTAGACTAGTACCATACTAGCTACTAGTAGCTACTACTGTTAGTAGTACTCCGTACCAGAGGTGCCAGAGTAATAATCCGAGTAATCCGAGTATTAATTTCAGTATCATGACCACAGAGAAAAATAAATGATAACGTAGGATTAGGGACCCGACTCAGATCAGTCTTATTATTATTTTCATTGACACCAAAGATCGAAAATATCAAGAAGCTGCTGCTACTGTACCGTCCCAGAAGGAAGCGGCAACAGCTGCTGCAGAGACTCCATAAAAAAATGCGGAACAGATCCTTCCTTCCTTCCACGATTTTTTTTTATCGAGGGTAAGAAAAAGGATGATCATTACTGCTACTACAAAATAAATAGATACTACAGGAGGTAAAAACGATTTTGTTTTATTACTGGTAACTAGTAAGACAATAGAAATATCGACCATTGACCATGAGATCCTTTGCAACAAGAACGGCACTTCTACTAGCTATTCTTTGTACTGCCGCTGTACTACCATCGGCCAGTTTCACCTTGTTGTCGTCAGCTCAAAGGCGACGCGTCAGTATCGCTGCATTTGCCGGCGGTAAACAAAGTCGTGAAATATCTAATATAGCTGTTGCTGTTGATACGACGCAAGATAAAGGCAATGCACTGTACGAGCCTTCGGCTGCATTCATTGGGAATGCGCCTACTGCCGTTCTTGCCGATATTGGGATCGATGAGCTGAAAGAGAATTTGGGGGAACCACAAGCCGTCGACATTGTGAGAGATCTTGACGGGTGTCCACTCACGACAGAGTACTTTAAAGAAACCATGGGCATTACAGACGTCGAATCGTATTCATGTCCAGAAAATGAAGCTTTCCGTGGACTCATGTCCAATGCCTGTCGCGTCCATCTCTATCCCGGCGGACAAACAGCCTTTTACAAACGCATCGTTTTTGAAAATATCGATCATTGTCAGGAAAAATTAAAAACGGCTCCTCACAAGTTAATTCGTGATGCCAAGTCTTGCGAAGTAGTGGCATCCTTCTTGCTGTCCAAAGCTTGTAAGGCAATGGTAGAACAAACAGGCGTCCATATACCCAAATGTTATGACGTCAAACAGGAGCCAGATTTTTCCAACCCAATGAAATCGAAATTCAGTTTTTTGTTTGAGGACTTTGGCCCGTCGGATGGTTGGTATCAAGAATGGTTGTTACAGGATGTTGAGACATGCAAGGCTGCCTTGACGACGTATGCCAAAATTCATGCCTTCTTTTGGGACGGATCATCCTTTTGGCAGGACGGAGAAGCTGCCAAAGAACTGGAAGAGGGAATATGGAAATCAGGTAGCTATGTTCAACCAGAAGCTCAAGGTTTGGACCAATGCAAGAAAGTTGCCGGTGAATGGGCGACAAAACGGCTGAAATTTGAACGAGAACTGTCGTCATTAGGCTTTTGGGATAATTTGGGAGAACGACTGGAATCCATTGCCGAAGAATGTGGTCGCCTAGCTCACCCTTTTGCAGACGACATATTATCCGAGCAATACAAAAAGTATCGAACATTTACTCACGGAGATCCGAAACAAGCCAACTTGTTTTTCCGTTCGACCACTGAATCCGAACCAATTCAAGTTGGCCTGTGCGACTTTCAATGGTCAGGATTTGGTCTAGCAGCCTCTGATATTGCACACTTTTTAACATCGGGAGTGCATGCTGACATGTTGATTGGTGGTGGAGAAGACACGTTGTTGCGATATTACTTTGACGAACTTCAAAAATATCGAGTCGAGTATGGAGCATTTGAAACCGTGGACGATGCCGTCGAGGATTTTAGCTACGGTGTATTCATAGATCAATACGAGACTGGGTTGCTAGACATTTGTCGCCTGATGATTGCTTATACATGGGCTAGATTTACGGAGCCCGTAGAAAAAAATGACAAAGCAGGCTGTGCTCGAACAATGAACAAAACTTCGTACAACAAGTCCATACCAAACGTTGTGTGGTTGCTGTCTCGGTGTGATGAAATTATGAAATCCCGAGGAGTTTAATAACTTCCTCTAAAGCTGTTAGGGGAGCAGTGTTCATTTCGCTAAACTTGTTTGGCTAACAAGCTAGTTCCAGGTAGTATAATATCTTCTATTGCTCTCCCCGGTACCTTTTCGAATGGAGAAATGGTTCTTGTGGGATTTTTGTTGTAGCAAAGATTTTTCTTTTGCAGCTGGCATCGAGAATAGCTTTAAATTAGGACGACAAATTTATGGGAGAATAATAGTCGGAAGCAATTGATTCGAATCTGGGACACCAATACGATGCAACATGAATGGACGTGTTGCTTGGCTAAGGGTTAGAGAATGACAGGACTACTTGTCTTGAATATTATTATTTCGAAATCGAGTGGTTTAAATGAGCATCTCTTTGCTTCAAAAGAAATTTGAGATAGCATTTGATGCGAAGACGTGCTTGTGCGACACTGTTGCCAACCAAGGACGAAACCATGGATTATCCCAAACAACAAACAGCAGAATTTGATAGCCTATATTATCACTCTCTTGCAAAGTCCTTGCGACAGCTTCAATGCGGCAAAAGAATGCAGGAAAGCACACGCACTAGGTTATCAGTGAGGAGTTTTCGATCGATTTCCTTTACCTCTTGCACTCTCGCTAGGTAAGGTGGGAAACGTGTGTTGCGAGAATTTTTACTACTAGAGTAAGGATGACACTACCGTACTGAACTCACGTAGAAAAATATTTTGGAAGCACATGACCTCAAAAACACAAATAAAGTAGTGCAATCAATAGCTCTCCATGAGACCTAGACAATG
>Ga0100380_10005273_pt1 | contig 13391 bp, 13 predicted proteins | sample CryGeymeta201504_FD_80417 | JGI IMG/M metagenome (GOLD analysis project Ga0100380, IMG submission 80417) | Groundwater microbial communities from Crystal Geyser aquifers in Utah, USA - Crystal Geyser metaG 2015-04 | ecosystem: Environmental > Aquatic > Deep subsurface > Groundwater | place... | reverse complement strand
TTTCTATTATTTTTTAAATCAAGCATAAATTTACTAAACCTTTTTCATTACAAAGATCTTTTGCACTACTATATTTCTAACTTTTATTTACCACAAGCGGGACGCTTGCGGCAGCGAGGGCTTTACCCTCGCTTAGCTTAGCTCGTACGGTTAGTGTACTATCACTACCAAGAAATCACTACTTTTCTATTTTTTGCTTTTTCTTTATCTGTAACACCTATTAAAATACCCTGTCCTTTATAATTAATTTTGTTTTTTACTCCTTTTTCTTGCAAGTAATTTTTAACTTCTAAAACTCGTTGATTTGATAACCATAAATTATACTTTTCATTTCCACTACTATCACAAAAGCCATCAATTTGTAAGTTGTCATTTTTGTTATTTGTTATTTGTTGAATAAAAGTATCTAATTTAGTTTTTTGTAGATTAGTTAATTTATATGAATTAATATCGAAACCTTCAATGTTTATTGTTTTTATAGTTTTTAATTCTGTTTCTGTTACTTTTTCTGTATAACTATAATCACTACAAGTTGTAATAAAACCCCTAGAAGATTTATTATGTGGTGTTATCAATACCCAATTATTCCCAATCAAGCTATCTGTTACTGTAAAAGTTAGAGTTTCGGTTACCCACTCTTCTCCATTTACTGCTTTTAATGTGCCTATTTTTTTTGCAACTATTTTATTTCCATTAAGCAACTTAGGCTCTGTATTTACATAAATAGTTGGAGCAAAAAAATGATATACATCGTTTAAATATAAGTGGCGAAAAATAGAATCGGTAAGTTGAACTCCTGAATAAGTAAATGTTAATGTTACCTTTTTATCTTTTTCCAAAGGCTTATCCAATCTTAACCCAACAAAATATGGATTTATTGGTAAGTATTTCCAAGAATCTTGCAGAGAAGTACCTATAAAGTAAGCCTTTACATTTTGGTTATCTTTCCAGTCGTTTATAAAACAAAAAGAACAGTTATTGTTAATACTATCTGCTAACCACCTTTCCCCATTCCAAGCAACAAGAACTGTATATTCACTATGAATATTGTCCGATGTATAAAGTTCAGTAGCTTCGTATGTATGGTAATTTTTACATATAGCAACACTTTCAAAACATTTATCTATAATTGTTTGGCATAAAACCAACTGTTTTGTACTTAAAAATAGAATACTTACAATTAATTTTAATTTCACAACACTAAAATTTTGTTTTCTTTAGTTTGATTTAAACCTTTTTCTTTTGCCAAACTTGTCATCTTTCTTTTTACTTTTTTCAAATTTTTTAAAAGCTTCTACTTTTTGTTTTGCTGTGAGTCCTGAACCCCACCTGCTGCCGCAAGCGTCCCGCTTTTGGTTTCTATTATTTTTTAAATCAAGCATAAATTTACTAAACCTTTTTCATTACAAAGATCTTTTGCACTACTATATTTCTAACTTTTATTTACCACAAGCGGGACGCTTGCGGCCGAGGAGCTTTTAGTAAGATGAAGAAATAGCATTATATCTTATAAATGACTATTTTATAAAGTAATAGCTTACTAAAAAAAAAAAAGCTCCTGAAAAATTCAAGAGCTTTTTTTACCTTGCGGAGGGAGGGGGATTCGAACCCCCGGTACAGTTTCCCGTACGTCAGTTTAGCAAACTGGTGGTTTCAGCCACTCACCCACCCCTCCTTTTTTTTTGGAAGTGCAAATGTAGTAATCCATTTTAAATGAAAAAGGAAAACATTTACTTTTTTAACTAAAAAATAAATCAATGATAACAAAAGTAGCAAAAACAAGGCTCGCAATACCATTGGTTGTGAAAAATGCTAGATTAACCTTACTTAAATCTGTGGGTTTAACTAATAGATGTTGATATATTAAAAGAAGTATAAAAAATAGAGTTCCTATCCAATAATAGATTCCAAAATTGGCATAAAACCCTGCTCCTATTAAAAAAAAAGCTGATATGATATGTAAAAAGGAAGATAGTCCTAAAGCTCTTTTTTTTCCTAACCAAACAGGAATGGAATGCAATTGTTGTTGTTTATCAAAAATTTCATCTTGCAAGGCATAAATAATATCGAATCCACTAACCCAAAAAAGTACTGCAAATGAAAAAAACAAAGGCAACCAAGCAAAATTACCTGTTACTGCTAAATAAGCTCCAATAGGTGCTAACCCTAAACCAACTCCTAATACAAGATGACATAATGCAGTAAATCTTTTTGTATAACTATAGCCTAACACCACCAACATTGCAACGGGAGAAAGATAAAAACACAATGGATTAATAAAATAGGTTGTCGCTACAAAAAGAACGACATTAATAATAACAAAATAGAGTGCTGAAATAGGTTTTATAGTGCCATTAGGTATTTCTCTAACTTTAGCAGTTCGATCATTTGCTTCATCAATTTTTCTATCCACATACCTATTGAAAGCCATTGCCGAATTTCTGGCAAACAGCATACACAATATAACAAAAAACAAGGTGTTCCAATTAAAATCATTGGTAGTTTGAGTAGCCAAAAAATAACCTATTAATGCAAACGGCAGTGCAAAAATGGTATGACTAAATTTCACTAAAGACAAATAATGCTTCATTTTTCTGTTCACTAAAATAAAATCCAAAATTAGCCATTGTAATTTATAAAAGATAATTGTTTGTTATTTTGATATTTTTTTTACTTTAGCTGAAATTTTAAACTATTAAACTATTATGAAAATTAAATTTATTAGCATTGTTTTTATTTGTTTTGCTTTTGCAGCATGTGAAGATTCAACAACTGAAGAACCAATTGAAAATGAAATAGCTATTGAAGCTACCACTGAAGAAGTGGATCAAGGTGAATCACTCTCATATATGCTTCCTTCTCCTTTACAAATTGCCGAAATTTTTAAAAATTCTGGATTAAATTTTGTCGGAGATTTAACCAATCCTAAAGAAAAAATAACTTCATACAATACCAAATACAGTCAAAAATTAAATTTTGGAATTTATTCAGCCGATATGGCATATTGTATTATAAATGATCAAACACAACCAGCAATTGATTATCTACATAATTTAAAACAACTTTCTGAAAAATTATGGATGACTGATATTTTCAACTCCATGGGACTTAGTAAAAGATTAGAAAGTAACATTGGAAATCATGATTCTTTAACTATTATAATGGCTGATTTACAAATTCTTTTGGATGATTATTTAGTTGATAATGGAATGGGATATACGGGCCCTGTCATTTTTGCTGGAGCATGGATAGAAACCATGTATTTAGGAGCGGAAGTAAATAAAACCAATTCAAATGAAAAATTAATTTATAGATTAACTGAGCAATCTGTTGTATTGGATAACTTAATAAAAGCACTTACACAAGCTGACTTAGACAATGACTTTACTGAATTAATTACTGACCTTAAAAAAATTGATGCTCATTTTGATGTGTTAGAAACTAATGAAGATGGTGTTTTAACGAAATCTCAAATTAATGATTTAAGTATTTTAATTGTTCAAGTTAGAAATAAAATTATTCAATAACTCAAACCAAAATCAAATTATAGAAATGAAAAAAGCACTAATTTACAGCTCATTTGCACTCTTATTAAGCGTTTCTTCTGCATTTTCGTATATAGAAGAAGTTCAATGTGTCGCTTCAGAACTAAAAGCGGAGTTAAAGCAGTTATTAAAGCCTGAATATAAATACGATTCCTCTCAGATAACTCGCGTAAGTTATAAAAAAGAGGCTTCTCAATCGGGCATTGAAGTTCCTTTGTTTATGGGCGAAAAATATCGCTTTTTATTTAATATTGCTGGTTTACCAAAAGACATAGATATTACTATTTATGATAGAAAGCCTACCAGTAAAAACAAAATTGCTTTGTTTTCTCTAAAAGATGTTAAGGAAGAAGGTAAGCATATTTACAGCTTTGAACCTGTTAAATCAAAAAAAATGTATATCGTTTATTCTATACCTGCAACTGAAGAACAAAATTTGAGTGGTTGTGTTGCCTTTTTGTTGGGTTATAAATTATAATTATCTATTGCTTTTCTAACACTACCGTATTTAATTAATAATTCATTAGCTTTTTGATAATCTATTGATAATGTTTTCATCAGCATTTGAGTTCCTCTATCCACTAATTTATTGTTAGACAGCTGCATATCAACCATTTTGTTTCCTTTCACTTTTCCCAACTTTATCATTACAGCCGTAGAAATCATATTCAGCACTAACTTTTGAGCTGTTCCTGATTTCATTCTGGTGCTTCCCGTTACAAATTCAGGACCTACAATTACTTCTATGGGGTAATTGGCAACTTCGGCAATTTTCGATTGGGAATTGCAAACAATACATCCCGTTACAATTCCATTTTTATTACAAGCAGACAAACCTCCAACAACATAAGGAGTAGAACCAGAGGCAGCAATACCAATAACCACATCATTGGAGTTGATGTTGTATTGCTGTAAATCTTTCCAAGCTTGTTCGGTGTCGTCTTCAGCAAATTCCACTGCTTTTCTTATGGCAGTATCACCACCAGCGATTAAACCTATCACTAAGTTAAAATCAACTCCAAAAGTAGGTGGACATTCAGAGGCATCTACTACACCTAATCTGCCACTTGTTCCAGCTCCAATATAAAATAATCTTCCACCAAGTAGCATTTTTTCTACTATCACATCAACCAAAAGTGTAATATTGGCTATGCATTTTTCTACAGCAACAGCCACTTTTTTGTCTTCATTATTAATGTTGATTAATAATTCTTTGGTTGACATTTTTTCTAGTTCATCGTAGTGAGAATCTGATTCAGTAGTCTTTTGCATGATAAAAATTTTGAATGTAAAGATAAAAAAAGAACCGTAACAAATAGTTGTTACGGTTCTTTATTAAAATAGTAATACAGAAATTTAATATCTGTAATATTCTGGTTTGTATGGCCCTTGAACCTCAACACCAATATATTTAGCTTGCTCTGGAGTTAATTCATCTAATTCAACACCAATTTTTGCTAAGTGCAAACGAGCCACTTTTTCATCTAAATGCTTAGGCAACATATATACTTCGTTTTTGTAGCTAGCTGAGTTTTTCCATAATTCTAATTGAGCTAAAACTTGGTTAGTGAAAGAATTACTCATTACAAAAGAAGGATGTCCTGTTGCACAACCTAAGTTTACTAATCTACCTTCTGCTAATAAGATGATTTGATTACCATTTTTCAGGTTATACATATCAACCTGAGGTTTGATAGTATCCTTTTTAGCATTTGCATTTAACCAAGCAACATCTATTTCTGTGTCGAAATGACCAATATTACAAACGATAGCTTTGTCTTTCATTTTTTCGAAATGACGACCTTGAATAATGTCTTTGTTTCCTGTTGTTGTAACAATAATGTCGCCTTGTCCAACAACATTATCCATTTTTTTAACAGCAAAACCATCCATAGCAGCTTGCAATGCACAAATTGGGTCAATTTCAGTAACAATTACTCTAGCTCCTGCACCTCTTAAAGAAGCAGCAGAACCCTTACCTACATCACCATATCCAGCAACAACAGCCACTTTTCCAGCCATCATTACATCTGTTGCTCTTCTTATTGCGTCAACCAAAGACTCTTTACATCCATATTTGTTATCAAATTTAGATTTAGTAACAGAATCATTGATATTAATAGCAGGCATTACTAATGTTCCGTTTTTCATTCTTTCATACAAACGGTGAACACCCGTAGTTGTTTCTTCAGAAAGACCTTTAATATCTTTTGCTAATTCTGGGTAGCTATCAAAAACCATATTGGTTAAATCACCACCATCATCTAAAATCATGTTCAATGGTTTTCCGCCTTCAAAAGCAAAAAGTGTTTGTTCTATACACCAGTTAAATTCTTCTTCATTTAATCCTTTCCAAGCAAAAACAGGAACACCTGTAGCAGCAATAGCAGCAGCAGCCTGATCTTGAGTTGAAAAGATATTGCATGAAGACCAACTTACTTCAGCACCTAGATGCACTAATGTTTCAATTAAAACAGCAGTTTGAATAGTCATGTGTAAGCAACCTGCAATTCTTGCACCAGCTAAAGGTTTAGAATTTCCAAATTCTTCTCTAATAGCCATTAATCCTGGCATTTCAGCTTCTGCTAATCTAATTTCTTTTCTTCCCCATTCGGCTAGGGAAATGTCTTTTACTTTGTACGGTAATTTTTCCACGTTTGTAGTATTCATAGTTATAAAGTTTTTTATTTTAGGTTAACAAAATTAACAAATATACTGAAACTTTGCAGGTTTTCAGAAGAAAACTTGCTTAGCTTCAGTTATACTCGAAACCAAAGCTTTAAATAGTGTTTGTCCATAAAGTCAGTGTCTAGTTCATAATGTTCGAGTTCAAGGCTTGTGAAGTTTTTAATCGTCAGGAGTTTACTTATGTAAATGACTGCGATAAAAAACGAGCATAACGCAGAACCGAGCGAAAGCGAGTTCATGAAAACCTTTAAAAAACAATAAATACACTGAATAAATCGGACATTATGGACAGACATTAAATAATTCAATCCGAATGCTTAGTATGGTTTCGGTATAACCTTTTAGGAATTAGCATTAAATCAATAAAATTTATAAAGTTTCATCGTATTATTTAACTATTATGTAAGTTTGTGTTTCTTATGGCAGACAATAAAATTTATACTACTATCACTAAATTAGCGAATGACGACAAAAAAATGTTGGCAATTTTAGTTGATCCTGATAAACAAGATTTTGCGTGTTTAAATAAAACAATTGCTATTTGTAATAATGCTGATGTTGATTTTATATTTGTTGGAGGAAGTTTATTAACCTCAGGTGATTTAGCAAAAACGGTTCGCTTTATAAAAGAAAATTCATCCATTCCTGTGATTATTTTCCCTGGAAGTCCCAATCAAATTTCAAATTATGCCGATGGTATTTTATTTTTATCACTTATTTCAGGAAGAAACCCTGAATTCCTGATAGGAAATCAGGTGGTTGCGGCTCCTTTTGTTAAAAAAGCAAACTTAGAAGTACTTTCAACAGGATATATGTTGGTTGATGGTGGAACACAAACCACCGCAAGTTATGTAAGTAACACCAATCCACTTCCTTATAACAAACCTGAAATAGCCGCTGTAACTGCTTTAGCAGGAGAATATTTAGGGATGAATTTGATTTATATTGATGGTGGAAGTGGGGCTAAAAAATGCATCAGCATAGAAATGGTAAAACAGACAAAAGCACTAATTAGTGTTCCTTTGTTAATTGGTGGAGGTATTAGAACATCTCAAGCAGCTAATGAAATTTACTTAGCAGGTGCAGATATGCTTGTTATAGGAAATGGAGCTGAAGAAAACCGTTCTTTAATTACTGAAATTTCAACTGTAAAAAATCAATTGAACAAAGCCTCTGTGATTAAGAATTAAAAATTATGTACCTATTCTGCGACCCATTTTTCTTCTTTTTGCCCTTAAACATTGACTTTATAAACAGACGCTAAATAGTGTTGAATATTTTGTTCAATCCGGTTATTGATATTAGAAATATCTTCTTTAATGAAAGACTCTCCCGTAATTTTTTCATACAATTCAATGTATCTTTCAGAAATTTCATTTACAAATTCATCTGTCATTTCGGGTATTTGTTGTCCCTCTTTACCTTGAAAATTATTGGCAATTAACCATTCTCTAACAAACTCTTTAGAAAGTTGTTTTTGTTTTTCTCCTCTATCTTGACGATTTTGATACCCTTCTTTATAAAAATACCTAGATGAATCGGGAGTGTGAATTTCATCAATTAAATAAATTGTTTCTGCAATTTTGCCAAACTCGTATTTAGTATCTACCAAAATCAATCCCATTTGAGCAGCTATTTCAGTACCTCTTTGAAAAATCTTTCTGGTATAATCTTCTAATTTTATATAATCACTTTCGGAAACGATGCCTTGTTTAATAATTTCTTCACGAGAAATATCTTCATCATGTCCTTCGCTTGCTTTTGTTGATGGTGTTATTATTGGTTGAGGAAATTTATCATTCTCTTTCATTCCTTCAGGCATTTGAACACCACAAATTATTCTTTTTCCTGCACTATATTCTCTCCATGCATGTCCAGAAAGATAACCTCTAATTACCATTTCAACTTTGAAAGTTTCACAAACTTTTCCAATAGTTACATTTGGATCGGGAGTAGCTATTACCCAATTTGGAAGAATGTCTTCGGTAGCTTTTAAAAATTTTGCAGCAATTTGATTTAATACTTGTCCTTTGTAAGGAATTGCTTTTGGAAGCACTACATCAAAAGCTGATATTCTATCAGAAACCACCATCACTAAAAGCTCATCGTTGATGTTGTAAACATCTCTAACCTTGCCTTTGTAGTAGCTTTTTTGACCTTTAAAATTGTAGATGGTTTCCTTAACAACATTATTTTGCATGCTTCAAAAATTTAATGAGATGCAAATATAGATTGAAATTATTATGTAATCCATAAAAGTTGAAAAGTTGTTAAGAAGTATCCTTAAAACCTAAATCCTAAGGTAAAAGTAAGGTAATGGTCATTCAAATTAACTGATGCAAAATCATTATAATCAGCAACAATTGGAACTTGAGTTTGATATGTTTTTAATAAATATGCCACATCAAAATAATATCCTTCTTGTTTAATACCTATTCCGAAAGAATAAATGTTTGAACTATTATCGGTATTAAAACTACTCTTAATTGGATCTCCCATTAAACGATATCCTGCTCTAAATCGAAATGGGTCTAAACGCCACTCTGTTCCAACTCTTATGTTATGAGCTGTTTGGAAATTTGTTTTAATATTTTGATTTTCGATTGTAAAATCAGCTCCACCTCCAAAATTGTTGTCTTGACGTATGCGGGCTGTTGAATAATCAACTATTTCGTAATCCACATTTATTACTCCATGATCATTTACAATAAAAGCTCCACTTGTTATAAATCTATAAGGAGTTGTAACTACATAATCAAAAGTTCCTAGCGGAGAGCGTTCCACTAGTTTATCGCCTAATTTATCTTCAGAAGTTACACGAGTATCCCAATTATCTGACAAACTGTAATAAGTTGGGGTATGAAAAGCTAATCCAAATCTAAACCAATCTGTCATACTATAAATCAACCCTAATTTTAAATTCACTCCTGATCCTGATGTTTTCACAAAATCATTTACTGTAAATGATTTGAATTCAGTAAGGGTATCACTTTCTTCTGCTGTTTCTTTATACATACGATTAAATTCATAACGAACCGTTGTAACACCCATTATTGCTCCAATATAAAGTTTATTTTCAAAATTCCCTCCTATTCCAAAATAAGTTTCACCCATACCTCCTTTGGTTTCGATATTGGTGATTTGTTTAATATTTTTAGAATCTTTAAAAACATGATCAAACTTAGTTGAGTCTGTTACCATAGGATTAATGAGGTAAGTCTGATAGCCTAAATTAGCCGAAAAAGGAAATGAATTTGCAATATCACTTCCTGCCGAAATTCCTGCTGTATTAATTTCATTCGCATAAGTACCTAAAAAAGAATTGTCCGTTTTTCCATTAATAGAAATAGCTGAATTAAAGTTACTTATTCTGTTATATCCTATAGTAATATTTACGTTTCTCCATCCATTTGAGGCATTAAAAGTACCAACCAAACCAATATTGCCAATATGAAAATTTAATTTTCCATCTGTCCCCATGTTATTTGATGATGATTTGCTTTCTGTAGCATTAAGATGAAAAGCAGGAGTAAAAGAAAAATCAGAACTTTTGTAAACACCTAAACCTCCTGGGTTTATACTTAAAGATGACATGTTTGCTCCTAATGCACCAAAAGAACCTCCCATTGCATTAAAACGAGCATCGCCAAAGTGTTCAATATTTGAATAACGTAAGACATCAAATTCATTTTGAGCAACAGTATTTTCTACTGTAAGAAGTACTACTATTGCTGTTATAATTCTTAAATATCTATTCATGATTTTATTGGAATTAAAAATTAATTTTTAGAAAACAACTTCATTATCTTGGAGATCTACCACCTCCTCCTGAAGGTCTTGAACCACCTCCCGAAGAACCTCCTTTATAACTTCCGCCACTACTTCCTCCTCCTCTAGAAGGGGCATTATAACTTGGCTTCGAAGAAGGACTTGGTCTGTTGTAACTTGGCTTATTATTAGGTTTAGGAGATGTATAACTAGGTTTATTATAATTTGACCTAGGCTGCGATCTTGGTTGAGTACTTGGTTTAGTACTAGGCTGTGGTTTAGGTTGATAAGTCGGCCTAGTTGTTGGTTGTTTAACAGGTTGATTGGGTTGTTTACTTGGATTAGTAGTTGGTGTTCTTGGTGATGGAGTTACATATCCATTATTTTTAGTAGGTGTTGGATTCGTATAGTTTCCTCCTGGTTTAGTTGTAGTAATGGGTTGTTTAATTCCATTTTTAGGATTATTATTTATTGCTCCATTGTTTAAAGAAGGATTATTCTTAACAGCAGCTTCATACTTTTCACCAAAACTCAACGCTTTTTTACCAGTACCAGTATTAGATGCATTTCCTGATTCAGCTCCTCTTCCTCCATAACTGTTGGTTGAAGAATTAACACCTCTTTTTCCATAATAATGACTATTTCCATCATAGCTATTGTAATAGTTTCCAGAAGAATTTAATCCTGCATAATAACCATCATAAAAACCTTGATTATATCCATAACCTCCATAACCTCCATATCCATAATAACTTCCATAACCAAATCCCCACAAATATCCAGGATAGCCATAATGATAACCACCCCAGCCCCAACCAAAACCACAACCTACATTCCATCTCCAAGGAGAGGGATACCACCATCCATAACTCATATAGAGGCTTGTTCCATAAAAGAAAGGATCGTAATTATAATAATAATAATTGGTGTAATAATCATCGTAATACCCATATCTACCTGTTGGTCTGTGGAATCTTTTTATACGAGAAGAATATTCATAATCATAATATTCATTTTCATAATCATAATTATCACCATTGTAATAATTGTTTGTTATTCTAATATTTCCTTCTTCATCTTCATAATAAGTGGTAGAATCTGTAATTCCCATTTTTTGATTATAGGCTTCTTGAGCTTCTTTTTTTCTTTCGTCATAATAATAATCTGTTGCGGTAGAATAAGAACCATCATCAATAACCTCATTGTCTTTAACAATAGAAGGTGCTTCGTTCTTATCTTTTTTCTTTTTGGAAGAAGAAGGGTAAAAATCATCTTGGGCTGTTGCTGTAAAACCAACTAAAATTAGTATGGCAACTAATGGTATGATTTTGAATGTTTTCATGGCGTTAATTTTTAAATGATTTTCTTAAATTTATTTTTGTTAAAAAAATGTTAACGATGATATGGAAACAAACTCTGTGCCATTTTTATTTATCATCTAGAACCCCAAATAATCAAAAAAGTTATGGCTACATTATAAATAATTTCGGCAACAATTTCTCCTGCAATTTGGTTATTTCTTGTTTTTCGATGATGTTCATTTTCTGTATCTTCATTTTCTGTAAAATCGTTGTTTTCTTCTGAATAGATGTTGTTTTCACCATATTTCAATTCATAATATTGTTTCTCAGTAAGGTAAGAACTTTCATCAAAAACACTAATAGATAATGAATCTTTTACTGCTGATTTAGTTGTAGTTTTCTGTTTTTTTGGATTATTATAAAAATCATCTTGTGCGAAAGCATTTTGAGAAACAAAAAACAAACTGAGTAATAAAATTATAAGTTGTAAAGATTTCATACGTTTACTTTTTAAAATAAAATTAATTTTGAACACTTATAAAAGTAAGATTAAAAATTTATTCTTATCAAAAAACGTACCTAAAAAATAAAAATGGCAAAAGATTTCACATCAAGAAAAGAAGATTATTCTCAATGGTATAACGAATTAGTGGTTAAAGCTGATTTAGCAGACCATTCGGCAGTTAGGGGCTGCATGGTTATTAAACCTTATGGTTATGCTATTTGGGAAAAAATACAAGCCCAACTCGATAAAATGTTTAAAGAAACAGGACATGTAAATGCCTATTTTCCGCTTTTTGTACCTAAAAGTTTGTTTGAGGCTGAAGAAAAAAATGCAGAAGGTTTTGCTAAAGAATGTGCAGTTGTTACGCATTATCGATTAAAAACAGACCCTGAAAACCCTTCAAAATTAATTGTTGATCCAAATGCTAAATTAGATGAAGAGTTAATTGTTAGACCTACTTCAGAAGCTATTATTTGGAGTACGTATAAAGGATGGATACAATCTTACAGAGATTTACCACTTTTAATTAACCAATGGGCAAATGTGGTACGCTGGGAAATGCGTACTCGTTTATTTTTAAGAACTGCTGAGTTTCTTTGGCAAGAAGGACATACGGCTCACGCCACAAAAGAAGAAGCAATTGAAGAATCAGAAAAAATGCTGGAAGTGTATGCTACTTTTGCTGAACAATGGATGGGAATCCCAGTTATTAAGGGGTTAAAAACTCCAAATGAACGCTTTGCTGGTGCAGAAGAAACGTATTGCATTGAAGCCTTAATGCAAGATGGAAAAGCCTTACAAGCAGGAACTTCTCATTTTTTAGGTCAGAATTTTGCAAAAGCATTTGACGTGAAATTTACCACTAAAGAAGGTAAGCAAGAATTTGTTTGGGCTACTTCTTGGGGCGTTTCCACCCGTTTGATGGGAGCATTAATCATGACTCATTCTGATGACGAAGGATTGGTTTTACCACCAAAATTAGCTCCTATCCAAGTAGTTATCATTCCTATTTATAAAGGAGAAGAACAATTGTCTCAAATTTCAGAACAAGCCTTAAAAATTAAAAAAGAATTAGAAGAAAAAGGAATATTAGTCAAATATGACGATAGAGACACCCAAAAACCAGGATGGAAATTTGCCGAATACGAATTTAAAGGAGTTCCTGTTAGAATTGCAATTGGACCAAGGGACTTTGAAAATGGAACTTTAGAAGTAGCAAGAAGAGATACTAAAGAAAAAGAAGTATTGCAACAGAAAGACATTGCTGTAAAAATCAAGCATTTACTTGAAAATATTCAACAAAATCTATATCAAAAAGCAATAGATTATAGGGAAGAAATGACCAACAAAGCTAATAATTGGGAAGAATTTATTAATCAACTCAACAAAGGTGGTTTTGTGTATGCACACTGGGACGGAACACCAGAAACCGAAGAAAAAATTAAACAAGAAACAAAAGCAACCATTCGTTGTATTCCTTTAAATAATAAAAAAGAAGAAGGAAAATGTATTCTTACTGGAAATCCTTCATCACAGCGAGTAGTTTTTGCAAGAGCTTATTGATGTGTGGATGTGTAGATGTGT